>OCTW013407822.1_pt1 | contig 10863 bp, 8 predicted proteins | sample 1539671 | NCBI WGS metagenome assembly OCTW01 (sample SAMN02144230, study PRJEB22623) | gut metagenome | biome: sheep rumen | host: Ovis aries | place: New Zealand | reverse complement strand
TCAAATACCTGCCGCGGTGTCATGTTTACAACATTCTCACCATTCATAAGCACTTCACCAGAAGTTGCCTTTGCAAGACCGGTAATGATCTCAACAAGCTGGGACTGACCATTGCCATCGATACCAGCAAGACCTACGATTTCTCCGGCATGTACCTTTAAGTTCAAGCCCTTCAGTACTTCAACCCCTCTATAATCCTTCGCATGAAGATCTTTTACCTCAAGCTTTACTTCGCCCGGCTCCTGCTCTTTCTTTTCAACCGTAAAGTTTACCTGACGGCCAACCATCATAGCGGCAAGATCATCCTCTGAAACATCGGAAACCTTAACTGTATCAATATACTTGCCCCGGCGAATGATCGTACAGTTATCGGAAGACTCCTTGATTTCCTTCAGCTTATGGGTAATCAGAATAATAGACTTGCCTGCACCGGTCAGATTCCGGATGATCTCCATAAGCTCATCGATTTCCTGCGGAGTCAATGATGCGGTAGGCTCATCAAGAATCAGAATATCCGCACCGCGGTAAAGAACCTTCAGAATCTCTACGCGCTGCTGCATACCGACCGAAATATCCTGTACTTTTGCATCCGGATCTACCTTGAGATTATATTTTTCGGAAAGTTCCAGAATTTTTGCACGAGCTGCCTTGAGATCGACCGTCATTCCCTTCATCGGCTCTGCACCAAGAATAATATTCTCTGTTACCGTAAACGGCTGTACCAACATAAAATGCTGATGCACCATACCGATTCCCAGCTCGATGGCTTTCTCCGGATTATCAATCGATACTTCTTTTCCATCAATGAAAATCTGACCGGAAGTCGGCTTGAACATACCGTAAAGGACGTTCATGAGTGTGGATTTACCGGCGCCATTTTCTCCCAGAATGGCGTGAACCTCTCCTTTGTAAACTGTCAGATTGATGTGATCATTCGCTGTAAAGTTTCCGAATTTCTTTACAATGTCCTTCATCTGAATGACCACTGTACTGTTATCCATATTGCTCTTCATCAGGCAATCCCCTTCCTTAAAACTACCTAAAAGAATACCATATATACAATTTGTTCGCTATTAGAACATCGCTTTAGTTTCATGCTAAATTTGTTTCTTTCACATCAAATTTTCACAATATAGACAGATCAGATCAGAACAACATCCGAAATGCCTTCTTCCTGTGCAATTTCTTTCAAATGCTGAAGAAACGAATCCGTCGGCGGAACCATATCCCGATACTGTCCGCGCACACCCATTGGCCGGTATTTAATGATCTTATACCGGATATCCCGGACTTCTCCGCTTGTGTTTTCCTGTGCGCGCTTTCGATATGGACGGATTGCACGTGCTGTTTCCCGTACCGTTTCTTCTGCATTAAAAAGTTCCGGTACCACTACGGTACGGACTTCAAACAGCTTTCCGCTTTCGCCCAGAAGGTTCAGGTTTCTGCGTACCAAAGCATTGTCACAGCCGGTGACCCGCCTGTGATCTTCCGGACTCCAGCTCTTTATATCGAGCATTACTCCATCGATCACCGGCAGAAGCCCTGCCGGATCTTCCGAAAAATCATAACTTCCGTTACTGTCCAGCAGAAACCCAAGCCCCTCTTCTTTTAGGTGTCGGCCAAGTTGCCGCAGAAACTCCGGATAAAAGGTACATTCTCCTCCGGATACTGTTACACCCCGGATAAAAGGTACGTTTTTGTGAATTTCCTGCAGGACTTCCTCGGCATTCATATACCGTATGCGAGGACTGGCATTGTGTTCACAGGTTTTAATGCAGGTATCACAGGCTACGCATTTTACCGGATCGAACCGAACAGTTCCATCCTGCATGGAAAGTGCCTTCACCGGACAGGTTTCGATGCACTTCCCGCACTGGATGCAAAGCGCCCGTGTTTCCGGATTATGACAATAGCGACAATCAAAGTTGCAGCCCTGCAAAAAAATCGCGGTGCGATTTCCCGGCCCGTCCACGGCACTGAACGGGATAATCTTATTGACCGGCACCCGTCCTCCGATCATTCTTATATCTTTTTTCATTGTACAATACTCTTATATTTATTGCGTTATTCCCTTTGCAAAATATGAAAAAAAAGAGAACAGATCTTCTCTGCTCTCTTTGAAATCGTAATCAACGAACCTTTCGTTCATAGATATGGCCATTGTGTTTTGCACCCATACCAAGTGCGGTCGTATCATGTTTTACATTTTCTCCCCGCTCAAGCTTCTCAATCTCGGATTTCTTTACGAGATATCCCGTGATACGAATTACATCGCTGTCACTCGCATAAAAACTTAAATAACGGAGTTTTTTCTGAAAAGAGCCTTTAATAATATCCAATACATATTCCGGATTTCTATGTACCGTCATATCGATCGGGAAAATGTCACCTGTACCGGACGGGAAATAATGATGGAAATGGCTTAATACATTCAGCTGATCCACCAGATTCTCCGGTTCTTCTCCGATTGGAATACGCGTTCCCGGTGTAACCTGAAGGTCGGACGCAATACCAACCTGCGCATGCAGCAGGAAATGTCCTCCCGTTGCCTCGCAGTATTTATTGTAGTGATTATTATTAAAATTATTGATTACATCCATGATTTTCACGCCAAGAGCCGTTGCTTCTTCGCTGTGACCGAAACGGTATTCCGGATGTCCTTCTTTCTCCAGCAGAATATCCACTGCATCGGCAAGTCCTACCAAACCAAACATTGCCGTAAACTTGTCACGGGAAATAAATCCTTCCTTCGCAAGGAAGTTGTTTTCAAAGAAACCGGATTCCTCTACGATGAAACGGATTCGCTCATCCATATAACGGGCTTGAATCTCCATAACGTATGGAAGCTGATTCTCTAAGAAGTCCTTTGTATCCTTTGCACGCTTTGCAATGTTGCCAAGGATCAGGCGGCATAAGGTATAGGAACCGCCTCCGTACTTTAATCCATTGTAACAGGACGCAATCACATAATCTTCTCCGAGTTCTGAACGGAACATTTTGTGATTGGCAAATGACGGTTTTGCCGAAGCCAATGCAGCCTTTACACATTCCAGTGCAAAGGCATCGGAAGTAAGATCTTCATCATACTTCATGGTCATATTCGGCACAGCATCCTTGGTCTCTGCAATCGCCTTTAAAACAAGACGGCCTGCCTTAGTATCCTCCGGACCCAGATTACCATGAGAAAACGAATCCAGAATGGTACGATCCATATGAATCATGAAAAGCTTGATCATCTTAAGAGCAAGGTCTTCATCCATATCCTGCACAAACGGATCCAGAAGTTTATCCAGTGCACCGACATATACCGGGAAATTGGTAACAGACGGCACATGCTTATAAAAAATCTCCAACGCATTGATTGCCTCGTAGAGATCCTTTGGCGCCTCCAGATTTAAAAACTCTGATCCCTCTTTCATGAACTTATCATAATTCGGAATAATATAACGCGGACGAAGCGGTGCATGTCCTTCAGACAAATCACAAATACACTGACGGTCGATTGGCTGATTTAACAGTTCATCAAGCCCCTCCGGAAGATCCAGCACCTCAAGAAGAGAATCTGCCTGATTCGCCATGGTCGCAACTTTCTGCTCATGGGTCAATGTCTTTGACTTTACTGTCGCAAGCATATCTTCTCTCGTCTGATTTACCCGTTCCATCGAAATATCTCTCATGTTTTACTCCTTATTTCATCACATGAATCGGATGATGCTTAAGCCCATCCCGTATTATGGGAAATTACATCTATTATACAGATTTTTCAAAGAAATTCTAGCTTCTAATCCACATAAAAAAAGAAGAGACAGACGATATGTCTGCCTCTTCCGGGAATTACTTTATGAAAAACTTAAATTAGTCAAGCTCGTAAACGTTGCCGTACTTTGCCTCAAAATCAGCCTTTGTCTTTGGTACGGTAACTTCTCCGGCAACGATCTTCTTCTTAAGATCCTGAACCTCTGTAAGAACAGCCGGATCAATGTTGTCTGTAGTAGGAGCAAGGTCTACGCCCTCATCTGCAAGAGAATATGTCTTTACGCCAGCCTTTACAGTACCATCAATGGTCTCCTTGGCGATGTCATAAACAGCATTATCAACTCTCTTCATAGCAGAAGTAAGAATGGTCTTTGGAGCAATAGAAGACTGATCAGAGTCAACACCGATTGCCCAAATATTTGCTTCCTTACAACCGTCAATGACACCAAGTCCTGTACCGCCAGCTGCGTGGAATACTACGTCTGCGCCCTGTGCAACCATGTTGTTTGCAGCAGTCTTGCCGGCAGCAGTATCTGTGAAAGAGTTTGCGTTGTTCTGAAGAACCTTAACGTTTGGATTTGCATCAATCGCACCGGCTACATAACCATAACCGAACTCATTCATAAGGTCTGTAGACATACCAAGAACAATACCGACTGTATTTGTCTTTGTTGTCTTACCGGCTACATAACCAACGAGGTAAGAAGCCTGTGCCTGCTCGAACATGAGAGATGTAACGTTTGGCTCATCTGCAAGAGATGCATCATCAACGATTGCGAACTTCTTGTCTGGATTTGCTTCTGCAGCTTCCTTAAGAGCATCTGCAAGAGCGTAACCGATACAAATGATCATATCGTAATCTTCATCTACAAAGTTCTCAATGTTTGGCTTGTAATCTGCATCTGTGTGAGACTCAAGATATGAAGCCTGAATTCCGAAATCCTTCTGTGCCTTCTGAAGACCTGTCCATGCAGAGGTGTTGAAAGAACCATCATTTACACCACCTACATCGGTTACGATACCGATCTTGATCTCTGAAGCATCCTTGCCGGCAGCCTCAGCAGCAGCGGTTGTCTCAGCGGCAGCAGCCTCTGTTGCAGCAGCAGTCTCAGCGGCAGCCTTTGTTTCAGCAGCGGCAGTTGTTGAAGCAGTGCTTGAAGATCCACAAGCAGCTAATGAACCTACCATAGATGCTGCAGTAAGAACTGCAAGAAGTCTCTTTTTCATAAATTATCCTCCCAATTTCCCTAGAATTACGATTCTCGTAATTCCAATCTATCTATTCTCTCTGAATAGACTTTTACGCCCATTTATTATAGTAAATTCATAACGTCACCGCAAGAGATAACCCTGCTTAAAAAAGTGTTTATTTCTGTGTTTTATGCAAATACAAATGCCGCAAGAGTTAAAAGTATTTGCCGTTCATTTATGCTGCGCAGCACACATATGCTTTGGTACTTTTTGACCCTTGCCTCATGTAAATCAGTACAGAACTTCAAATTTTACATTTTCCGGAATCTCAAGCGACGGATGTTTGCGGATGTAGTCAATCAGGAGATCCTGCACATTATCCGCACTGCTATATACTGTCGGCGCCTGACCGATCATTTCATATCCACCCGTACCGGTTGCACGGTAATTGCTGGTTACAAGCCGATAGGTTTCCCCATCCTTCAGTTCGGTACCGTCAAGCTTTGCCAGCCGTACCACACGTTCGCCCACCGGTTTACGGAGATCAAACGCATAATCAAGTCCGGCATAGAAATCATAGTTATAATGCTCGATTTTAGGTTTCATAAATACATCGGAGATGTATGGATTTCCATTCGCATCAAGATCGAGATATTGCGCACAGCGTTCCAGCGCCTCTTTCAAAATTTCTCTTGTCACTTCCTTTACTTCCGAGGTATTCGCAAATGCATATGCCGCATATACATCGCGGATGCTGACGCTCTCTTTAAAACCGATTGGATTGTTTCCGAGACTTGTACAGGAAAAGTCACATTCCACTGATTCCATCTGTACCTGATTAAAGAGTGCTGCCACCTTGCTTCCATGAAGGGCGATTTCCAGCTTATCTTCCGGTAAAATTTCTTCTTTGAAGTGACCGATCGGCTGATCCAACCATTTCTCTGTTTTCTGTTCCAGATCCTCAAGCAAAGCATAAAGCTTCCGATCCGTCTTTTCGGAAACATCCCGGAGTTTTGATGTGAAGGATACTTCCGTGAACCCGCCTTGTAATGCTTCCTCTCCTTTGTCATTGCCTGCACCGGCCTGCGGAACATCCACTCTAGCCATGAGATGCAGATATTTCTCGGCATTGGCAGGTGGCTGTACACTATAGGTGCCATACAGAGAAATGCCTTCTACCGGCATATGCTGATGTCCGGTCAGGATGAGATCGAAATCGGTACGCTTTGCCATTTCGCATGCTACATTTTCACGACTCTCCGTCAGTTTCTCTCCGGTTTCAAGATCTTCTTCATATCCGCCATGATAAATAAGGACCGTAAGATCACATTCACCGGCAATGGCAAAGTAGGCATTTTCTGCGGCCTCAATCGGATCCGTAACCTCAAGCTCGGTAAGATGCTCCGGATTTTCCCATACATTAACATAATCTGTCACTACACCAACAATTCCGATACGAAGTCCGTTTTCCAGTGTGTGAATGACATACGGTTTTATACCAAGCTCACCCCGGAGGTCTTTCACATTGGCGGCAAGACACTGTCCGTGCATGGCATGAAGATAGTTTTTAATCACATCATAACCAAAGTTAAAATCATGGTTTCCAAGTGTAAAATAGTCGAGTCCCATGGCATTGAAGGCTTCTGCTACCGGATGATAAGGAAATTCCTCTGCATGCTCCAGATAGTATACGATCATCGGTGTACCCTGAAGGCTGTCTCCGCCATCAAGCACCAGTGTATTGCCGGATTTATCAATTTCTGCTGCAATATTCATAAGACCGCAGTTCTGCCGTTCTCCCGTCATATAGTTCACAGGAAAGATCTTGGCATGCGTGTCGGATGTGTAATAAATATCAAATGTCTTCTTCATATGTTTTCCTTTTTATTTTTGTTCTTCCATCAAACGCTTTTATTTTAAAAACAAAAGAACGGGCTCACAATACTGTGAGCCCGTAGGTCTTAACCTCTGGTCAGCTTTACACGGATCTTTGTAGAAACCCATTCTACAAAAAGTACGAGTACAACAAGTCCTACAAGGATTGCTCCTGCTTCATTCCATCGATATGAATTCATCGCAAAGATCAGCGGTGCACCATATCCGCCGGCACCAACAAGACCAAGTACGGTTGCATCACGAAGATTGATATCAAAACGATAGATCGCTGTGGATGCAAAATTTGGCATAAGCTGCGGCAAAATACCGAAACGGATCTTCTCCCAGGTGGTGCAGCCCATCGCATCCAGCGACTCAAGGATCTTTGTATCCAAATCTTCAATTGCCTCAATGTACATTTTCGACACCATACCGATTGATGTCAAAGACATTGTCATAAGTCCGGCAAACGGTCCCGGGCCGGTCACACGTACAAACATGAGACCATATACAAAAGCCGGTACTGTTCGGATAACCATAATCAGAATACGGCCAAGAAATGCGATCGGCTTTGGTGTCAGGTTGCTGGCGGAAAGAAATGCCAGCGGTACAGAAAAAATAGCACCTACTACCGTTCCCATAAAGGCAATACAAATGGTTTCCAGTAACAGATACGGAACACCTTGTGTTGTCAGATTAAAAAGAAGCTTCTTTTCCGGATGTACGATACCATTCAGAATGTTTAAAGCCATCTTACCACCATTCTGTGTGGTACCTGCAGTTTCCATGGAGCTCATGCTCCAGAGCATCAGTCCTAAAACGACTACGAGTATCGTAAGATGATAGATCCAGTCTTTTGGACGTTTTGCGTATGCTTCTTCAATTCTCTTTTCCATACGTTTCCTCCTCAGACAAGTTTCTTACGAGCCCAACGGCTTATAGACTCAATCACAAATACAGTAATCAGCAGAACAACCAGAATCATACCTACATTCGGGTATTCTCTCCAGCCAAGCTGTTCATTTAAGATCAATCCGATACCACCGGCACCGACATAACCAAGGACAGCGGCATATCGCACATTACCTTCAAAGTTATACAGGCTGTTTGACAGGAAACTCGGAAGGACCTGCGGAATGATGGCCACGATAAAGGCTCTGGTTTTTGTGGTTCCCATTGCTTCCATTGCTTCAAATGCGCCCATATCAACTGTCTCAATCTCTTCATAAAGAATTTTTCCGATGTAAGAGAAAGAGAAAATCGCGATTGCGGTTGTACCTGCAATCGTACCGAGACCGAAAATAAAGGTAGCAATAAGCGCACTGACAAGTGTAGGCAAGGTACGTACAATACTGAACATCAGACGCATTGCCGCTACAATAACGCGGTTTTTGCAGACATTGGTGCTGGCCAGCATGGCAAACGGAACACAAAGGATCGAACCGAGTGCAGAGCCAAGCAGAGACATTTTAATCGTGTCAAAAATCGGGTTCCAAATGGAGCCGAGGTAAGAAGGATTTGGCGGAATCATGCGGCCTAAAATGACAAAAAATTCATTTCCGCGCTTTACCAATGTTACCGGATTGAATTTCGTGGTCTTAATTGAAACCACACTCATGATCAGCACCAGAAGCACATAAAGCGGTGCTCTGGAGCGTTTCTGCCACACTTCTTTACCATTACTTAACCGGTAGTTCTTTGGCGGAAACAGCTTATCGTAGATACTCATGCGGTTTCCTCCTGTCCTCCCTGATAGATCTGCTTTAATACGTCGTCATTTACAGCGGAAGCCGGTCCATCATAAACGATCTCTCCGGCACGGATACCAATCACACGTGTGCAGTACTGCAGCGCGAGATCTACATGGTGAATGTTGATGAGGATGGTGATATTCATTGTTTTGTTAATGCGCTTGAAGTCATCCATAACCTGCTTTGCGGTAACAGGGTCAAGTGACGCAACCGGCTCATCCGCAAGAATGATCTGCGGATTCTGTGCCAGCGTTCTGGCCAATGCAACTCTCTGCTGCTGACCGCCTGACAGCTGGTCTGCTCTGAAAAATGCCTTGTCCAGAATACCTACCTTGTCCAGTGCTTCCAGAGCCTTCAGCTTTTCTTCTTTCGTGTAAATACCAAAAGTAGAACGGTACCAAGGCATATCCGGTACAAACGCGGTTAAAACATTCTTGATAACGGTGGTTCTGGTAATCAGATTAAACGACTGGAAAATCATACCGATCTTTCTGCGGAAACGACGAAGCGCTTTACCGGAAAGAGACATTACATTGACATCGTCTACAGTAAGGTCACCGCTTGTAATGTCATGCATACGGTTGATAGTTCGGATCAGTGTCGATTTACCGGCACCGGACAAACCGATAATGGCAATAAACTCGCCCTGTTCGATGTCCAGGTTGACATTTTTCAGACCTTCATAGCCATTCGGGTATTTTTTACCCACATTTTCAAACTTGATCATTTTTCATTCCTCATTTCAATCATCTTACGACGAGAATTTTAATCCCTCAGATATGACGCAGATGTGCTCCGCACCATATATAAGACATTATAATTCCAAATTATATTCAGACATTACTTTTTATTTTATCAAATTCATTTTCACGAGAAAAGACTTTCGCTCCGAATGAACAGCTAATTATCCAAGAAAAAGCAATGTGCAGGCCTTCCTTTTATGTTTAACAAAATAGGCATAAAAGTAGGGAGGTAGTTTTACCTGCCTCCCTCAATCTTATGCTCAAATAAGAATTACTGACCAAGGCGAAGTGACTTGATAAGCTCCTGTGCACTACGTGCAGAATCATAGTCCTTATCATTTGCCTCTACATAGCCCTGATGGCTGTAGATGGAGATAACCTTCTTGCCTTCTTCTGTATTTCCAATGTTGATCATAGCCTGCTGGAAAGCCTTCTTGAAGCCATCATCCATGGTTGCGGAAGTCTTTGAAGCGGAAATTGTATCGTTGTAAATGCCAGGTGTAACACCAATTACATTGGTATCATCCCAAATAGAGTTCTTCATGGCATACTCGCTCTGCCACTTCTCCTCATAGTCACGACGTGCATCAGCATATGTGCAGAGAACGTCGATCTGACCCTGTGCAAGACGTGCAAATGCAGTTCCATAGGAATCACACTGTACAGCATGTGCAAGGTCTGTAATGTTCTTCTGGTACTTCTCCTGGATCCAAAGAGCAGGATAAATGTAACCAGCAGATGAAGTAGGATTCATAACGCCCCAGTTAAGACCGTTCAGATCATCCCATGTAAGCTCCTCGCCCTTGTTAACCTTCTCACTTACAGCTTTACCAGCCTCAGAAGGTCCGGCGATCATCAGTGCACGATAGAAAGTAACCTGATCGGTAACCGGCTTTGTCGGCTTCTGATCATTCCATACCTTTGCATCGTCGCTATCAATTGAAAGTCCGTCTCTTGTTGCTGTAAGAAGAACATCACAATCGTCATCATACAGAACATAGGTACCGCCCGGAATGAAACCTACATCAATTGTACCTGCTGCAAGGCCCTCGCCTACTGCTTCATAGCTGGTACCAACTGTAATGTTTACATTCTTAACATTGTAGCCAAGTGGAAGAAGCTCCTTCTTAAGCATATCCTTAAGAGGCTCTGTAGCGGTTACAATCTCATCCGGCTCACGAGAAGGAACAAAGGCAACGTTCAGTGTATCAACGTCCTTTGTCTCAGCTGGAGCTGCTGCGGTGGTCTCACCCTTTGCTGCAGTCGTCTCAGCAGATGCAGCCGTGGTAGAAGCTGCTGTGGTTGTTGCCGGAGTCTCGGATGAACCACAAGCTACAAGCGCAGATGCGGTCATTACGGCTGCAAGAAGTACAGAAACGGATTTTTTCATATTTTCCTCCTTGATGAAGATACTCTTTACATCTTCATAATATGGACAGTTATCTGTCCGCAAACACTCCGATTATATATAGGTTTTTTTCAGTCTGCAAGGGATAAAATCCATTTTTATTCGTTAAATATATGCCAAATCAAGATGGTGGATATAC
>OCTW011601626.1_pt1 | contig 10864 bp, 8 predicted proteins | sample 1539671 | NCBI WGS metagenome assembly OCTW01 (sample SAMN02144230, study PRJEB22623) | gut metagenome | biome: sheep rumen | host: Ovis aries | place: New Zealand | reverse complement strand
AAAAGACGAGAAACGGCAGAAAGCGTGTCAGCATGGTGCCGAGAACGCAGATCACGATCGTGATGATTTGCTCAGGGATGGTCATAGGGCGCATATTTGATCTTCTCCTTCTGCATAAGATTTTTGCTTCTTATCGGTAATTTCTGATAAGAAACATTATCGGCAAGTTTTATAGCTGCTCAGCCTGAAATCTGCCGTGAACATCGGACTTCAGGCTGAGATTGCCGATAACACTTTTTCGCCGATAATGACACGGAATTCGGGAAGATGGGAATCTGTATCTGCTTTGACTGCCGTTTCCCTGAATATGTGCGTCTGATGGCACTGGAAGGAGCGAAAGTGATTCTGGTTCCGGCTGCATTTAATATGACCACAGGACCGGCGCACTGGGAGATTATGCTGCGAAGCCGCGGAATGGATAATCAGTGTTTTATCGTGGCTACGTCCGATACCAGGGATGAAACATCCGGATATGTTTCCTGGGGGCATTCCATGATCGTCTCACCGTGGGGCAGTATCGTTTCTGAGATGGATGAAAAAGAAAATATGACCATTACGGACATTGATCTGGAGGATGTCAGCCGGATCCGGCAGCAGCTTCCGCTGATGTCAGCAAGAAGAACAGACATGTATGAGCTCCGCAGGACATGTCTGTAATGACCGGTTAAATCTCGGATGCGTGCAAAAGCAGCACTGCATTGGCAATCATTTGTGCACAAAAACCGTTCCGCGGAATGAGGTATGCCTTTTTGGTATGTGCTTCGGAGCCGGAACGGCCGGCTGCGGTATTGTCAAGAGAATCTATCAGGAAATGATGGATCAGGGAATGGACGCGAATGAAGCAATGTTCTGATTTATCTGGGCCTTGGTCTTGAAGTAATCAGTGCGGATGCGAAGCTTGTCACAGATCAGATGATTTCTGTTGCGGCACATTCGATTGGCGGAATTGTCGATGCATCCAAAGCAGGTGCTGCTGTTCTTCCTCCGGTATCGACACTTACAGAGTTCTCCAGAACGGTCGCAATTGCCGTTGCCGGTGAGGCTGTGAAGGAAGGACTGAACCGCAGGGCAGTCGACAATGCTGCTAATGCAGTAGATGCACAGAAATGGACGCCTGTCTGCAAAACAATGGCATAAAAAGCACCCTGAAGCGGATCCTGTTGCTTACTGTATATTGTGATGGTCTGTCTCTGGCTGATGAAATTTGAAAAGCATTATAGGGGAAGAGTTGTTTGCGGGAAAAAATCTGTTCTTAAAAAATTGAATCCGTCTTTCTTGGAAGAAAATAACCGGCTGGTATGTTAGAGTTGCCTGTGAAAAGCGAAGAGAGGCTGTGAAGCTGCCGGAGGACATATCTGGCATTCACTTGCCGGAAGTGCATCATAACTTCCTATATTGTAAACGGATAAAGGAGTCAGATGATGAACGATGATGAGATGTGGGAGGCAGTCAGAGACTGTGATGCCTCCTGCGACGGAAAGTTTTTCTACGGGGTGAAGACAACAGGCATTTACTGCCGTCCGTCCTGTAAATCAAAACTTGCCAGGAGAGAGAATGTTGTCTTTTTCAGAACAAGAGAAGAGGCGGAGACGGCAGGCTTCCGCCCGTGCAAACGCTGCCGCCCGGATCTGCTGCAGTACGATCCGGCTCTGGAACTTTCGGAGAGAACAAAGGAATTGCTGGATCAGCATTTCAGCGACCGGCTGCGGCTTGGCAGAGATATGAAAGGGATGGGTGTGAGCAGAAAGCATCTGACGCAGGTCTTTAAGCAGAAATATGATCTCACGCCGTCAGAATATCTGATCCGGGTAAGAATCGCTGCAGCGAGACAGCTGCTGCAGGACGGCTCTGAAATTCCGGACGCAGCCGGCATGGCAGGATATGAAAATCTGTCGGAATTTTATGATCATTTCCGCCGGCAGACCGGAATGACGCCGGCCAGATATCGGCAGATTTTTGCGGACGACATCAGCCGGAATGTTCTGGACACACCGATCGGTCCCTTAAGAATCATCGCATCGCAGGATGCTGTTCTCTGTGTGGAGCAGGCAGGACGGGAAAACTCAGATGCAGGTGCACAGGCTGATCAGATTCCTGTTGACAGGGTCATATCTGACGATTCTCCAGGGGAACTGGTGAAGGACTGCGAGGCGCAGCTCACTGAATATTTTTCCGGAGAGAGACGAGACTTTGATCTGCCGGTGAGCCCGGAAGGAACGGATTTTCAGAAAAATGTCTGGTCACATTTGCGGGAAATTCCTTATGGCGAGACGAGGACCTACGGCGAGCTGGCTGCGATGGCGGGGAATAAAAAAGCCTCCAGGGCAGTAGGAATGGCAAATCACTGCAATCCGATTCTGATCGTGATTCCCTGCCATCGTGTCATTGGCGCCAACGGGAGTCTCACGGGATACGCTGCCGGTATCGAGGCAAAGAAGTTCCTTCTTACGATGGAAAAAAGGTATGCGGTATGAGAGAGGGATACCGGCATGAAATCGCAAATGAATAAGGAAGCCTGATGAATCTGGACCTGCTCTTTTGGCTGGTCTGTATATCGAAACATGCTGCTTCTCTGTTATACTGATGGCAGAAGATGCTAACCCTGTGAAAACGCCATCCGTGAAGGAGTTTCATATGTACAGGTATAAAGCTTTCATCAGCTACCATCACAGCCGACAGGATAAAAAGATTGCTTCCAGAATTCAGAATGTGATAGAGCATTTTCGACTTCCGGGAACTGCCGGAACTGATGCTGCGAAAAACCATTATTCTGTTTTTCGGGATGAGACGGAGCTTTCTCTTTCCAGCGATCTGAACACCAGCCTGAAGGAAGCGCTGGATCAGAGTGAATTTCTTATCGTTATCTGTTCAGAAGAGACGCGGAAGTCGGCATGGGTCCTTGAAGAAATTGAGTACTTTCTTATCACGCATGATTACGATCATATTCTGACTGTTCTTGTATCCGGCAATGCCGCAGAGGTCTGTCCGGAGCCCCTGCTGGAAGTGAAAAGAGAGAACGGCACAGTAATCCGGAAAAACAATCCGCTCTCCGCGAATCTGACGGACGAAAACGGGAACTATAAAGCATCCGGTTTTAAGAGGGAATCGGTCCGGATCCTTGCTGCATTATCCTCTGTCAGCTTCGATACGCTCTGGCAGCGGGAACGCAGATACCGCGCCAGACGGCATGCCGTCTTTTTCGGAATCGCTGCCGCTTTTCTACTAATCATCGCCGCGCTGTCTGTCCGCTATTCCATCAATATTTCTCAGAGAGATGCTTCCATACGACGGCAAAATGCACTTGCTTCCGCAGACAACGCAGAATTTCAGCTGGATAGCGGCGATGATGCAGAGGCGATGGCCTTTGCCCTGAACTCGCTTTCCTCCGATCCGAACGGCCCGAAAAATGCAAGGGCACAGCAGGTCCTGGTGAATGCTTCCGGCGCATATGTCAACGGGTACGGTTCTCAGTTACTGTGTACGCTTTCTGCCGACATCCGGCAAATGCTCCCCACCGCTGACCGGAAGTCTCTGATTCTGCTGGATGCAGAGAACAACCTTCGCTGCATCGATCTTTCTTCCGGGGAAACAGTATGGGAAAACCATGATCTGATCTCGCATACCTCAGAAACAGATCCGGATTCTTCTTATTATCAGTTATACCGGACCAGTGATGACTCCGTGGTTATCCTGACCTGCTCCGGTGCTGCGGAATGGACTGCAGGCATTCAGATAAAGACAGGTAAAACCGTCTGGGCGACGGATTGTTTTCATCCGCTGAGCTGGCAGTACAGTGATGAAGGATGTGATTCCGCAGTCTCCGACACCTTTCTTTTTGCCGCGGCAGACGATTCCGCTTCCACGCTGACGCTCTACCTGCGCAATTCGAAAACCGGAGAAATCCTTCACACGATATCTACGGGAATACCAGCCGATGACGGACCGTTGAGATACAATCGAAATGATTCCAGCTGCTGTATGGTATGGGATAAGGCGCACAAAAATTTCATCCTGGCCTTCAGGAATGACTCTGTCGGCGCGGATGAACCGGTCTGGTATTTTCTTCGCGGAAATGAAAACGGGATTTGCACCCGTATGAAAAAAGCTGAGTTACCCGGTGACGATGCCATTTACCATATGACGTTTTCCGACAGCGGGACATCGGTTCTGGTTCTTCATCAGGATCTGCATGGAGGCGGGGTCCTGACCATGCTTGACAGAAGCGGAGAGACGGAAGCTGAACAGAAACTGATTGCCGGATCCGGCTTATCTGCCAATGAAGACATACTGGTCCGCATCGTTCCTCTTGCGATTCGGAATGATCATTTTACCATGGATGCCTATGCGGTTATCACAGGGAATACGACCTCGCTGCTTACAGACGAACTCGTTCCTTCTGACGTATACCGCAACGGGAACATTCTGGCGGTATCCGCATCGGAAAACGCTCTCTTTCTCTATACTGAGGAGAACCGTATATACGGTCTGGCTGTTACAGAAAATTCAGGCATTGATTCTTCCGAATTTCCCCTCGAGGGACTGGAATACTCCATGATGACGGTTGACAAGACGCCGGCATATAAAGCCTGCTCTCCGGACCGTTTTCCATGGCCGTATGTCTCCGCGTTTAAGGATGGATATCAGCTTTTTTATATCCGGGAAAACGATCACAGATCCGTTTACCGGATCGTTCCTTTCCATGATCCGGAAGGACAGACGGTGCTGACATCCGATAAAGATATTTCCGCAGCCTCCTGGATTTCCGGGACGAATACGGTTGCAGCAGCGGATTCGGGTGGGAACATTTTTTTTCTGGACGGAGAGACTTTTCAGAAAAAAGATACCTTCTCTGTGGCAGACAAAACGTTTGTTCCGAATTTTCTCTGGTTTCTTCCGGATAAAAGCGGTTCCTTCCTGAACACCGGTTCTTCTTCATTCAAATTCTATGACAATGTGCGGTCTGGAGAACTGTCATCGGAAGGATCACCTTTCTGTTCCTACTCAGCCTGTCTTGCAGGACAAGACGGAATCTTCCGGCACTTTACGGTTCATACAGAGGAAACAGGCTCTTTTTCCATTGCCCTGTATGAAAACGGACAGCCGGTTTCAACTACGGAAGGTCTGAAAGGTTACCCGTTTCCCTCCGGATCTCAGAGGAGAGGAATGTGTGCAGCGGGACAGAACGGATGGCTGATCACCGGACTGTACCCGGATGATGAAAGTACCAGGATTTCCTCTTTTCTGGCGTGGGACTATCGGACGTCGGAAAGCCGTACCATACATGCTGAAGAAGACATCAGCCGTTCCAGGGGACTGGCCGTCGCAGAATCCGCTGACGAATTTTCTGTTGTGACAGATGATTATTGTGTGATCCGGTATTCCATCATGACGGGCAAAGCAATAGGCAGCATGAAATATCCGCATATGTCATCCGCTGTTTTTGCCGCTTCCTACACCAATGACGATCGGTATCTTCTGCTTTTTACGAAGGATTCTCTTACAGTTTTTGATCTTTCTTCCAGGATCATTGCAGCTACGGATGAATATGATTTTCCGGCTGCCCTGATTCCTTCCGGCGGCAACGGGACTTACCTTATGAAGACCGCACAAAATGCGGCGAACCACCAGATCTATCTGTTCCTGCGTAAGGCAGGAGAAGGATCTGGTCTTTTCCTGGTGCTTGATACAGATACGCTGGGAATTTCAACAGAGGTCAATGAAGTTTTGGACTTTCAGGAAAATCCTGCCAGATTGTTATGTAAAGGCTATAAGGGAAGAACGTATGCGCTGTACCAGTATCCGATCTATTCAAAAGAAGAACTGATGCGGAAGGCCGGAGAATTTGCCGATCGGAGCCCGGCGGATGGCCATGACATATCAGGTTAGTGGGACATACAGAAAGAGGGGAGTCTTATGAGAACAATCTGCTGGAATAATCTGATCCCGCCAGGCTGCAGTCAGGATGACGGTGTTCGCCTCATCAAAGAAGCGTTTTCCGATGAAAATCTTACGGATGTCGGAAGAGACACGCTTGCACGGATCTCCAGGGGCGCAACAAGAACACGTTTTTTCGGAGGCAGTGCGTCCGGACGAAAAAGCTGCCTGCAGATAGCGGGACTGCTTCTGCGCAGCACTTCGGATCCGGTCACCGGCAAACCCTACTCTCCGGAAAAATATCCTTTCACAGAAAAACTCGCACAGGCTTGGGATCTCCTTCTGCAGAATCAGGATGACACGCAGCGGGAAACTTTCTCCCGGCATCTCAGGATCCTGCTCAGCAGTGATGCACCCACATCCGGACCGGACATTTCCTGTGACAAAAAGCGAAATACCGGCGCTCATCTCTGGGACTACAGGACCGACTTTTCCTTTTCCGCTTTCGATCTCCCGACAGCACTCGGGTGCCGGACCGAATCCGGAGAAATACAGATTCCTTCAGGTTTTTCTCTTGCAGTCGTCCTGGCTGTTCTTTCCCTTGTTGCTTCCACTTACTATCTGTGGAACCACAGAGAGGAAGCTGTAAAATACAGGATGATGACAGACCATCTGGCCGGGCTTCTGTTCCCGGCAGACCGGCTGGCTGAAGCGGTTCACTATATCCTGAAAAATCCCTGCGCAAGCATACTGGATTTTTCTTCCCGTACAGTGTCTCCGGATGTGGAAACTGCAGACGTAACTTTTTCTGCATCTGAGGAGCTTTTTACGGAAATTACCGGGGACTTTCTGACCACTAAAAAAAGAAATGAAGATCTGGAAGCGGAAGAAGCCGTCTTAAAAGCAGAAGAATTCATTCATGACTGCCGCTATGCAGAGGCTTATGCTCTGGTGACAGATGTTCTGGAACGCTGCTACTTTGCACAGAATTCCACAAGAGGAGACGCTCTGTATCTTCTGGCCTGCTGCTGTGAATCGGATACCGGAGCTTGTCCGATCCCGGAATCCTTTCTTTCTGTAGATGATATCTTTCGGGAAGCTTATTTTTTCGGATGTGAAAAAGCAAGGCGCAATATTTCCGGTCCGGATATTCTAAAGATGCCCGTACGGGCCGCGGGGGGAACTCCCGGTCTCTGTATCATAAATGAGGAAAATGAACCGGCGCATATTCTGGAGCAGACCATGCCTGTCTCCTGGACACTGACCTGCTGCACGGATATATCCGATGCCCTGTCTTTCCTGCAGGATGATCGTCAGATCCGTTACGTCTTGCTGAGTGAGAAAGAAGATAAGAATCTCCGGGATGCTCTGCTGATTCTGCATGCATATCAGCATGCCTCCGGAACCTCTGCCATGTTATCAGAAACTCCATTCATCCCACGGGCGGAGCTTTTTATCCGGTGCTGCAGAGAAAAATCGGAGCCGCTGATCGATACGGCGCTGAATTTGTTAAAAAAGGCAAGACCATGGGATCCGGTCCCTGTCTGTGTCTTTCTGATTGATGATGTTCTGGATTCTGCGCGCATGCTGCTGACCCGGCACCCTTATTTCTATCGCGCCACCGGGAGGAATATACGGGAGAGCGTACGAGACTGGATCCTGCATCCTGTGATTCTGAGCTCAAATCCGGACAACACCATGGCCATCCGTCTTTTGCAGGAGATCTTTTCTCTTCCTGTGCAGAAAGAAAATCTCCGGACCAGAATCACCCTCCTGTCTCCGTATGCCACCGATATCCGCCGCAAAATGGCAGCTGTCAGTCCAGGCATGGAAGACTATGTCATCCCGGACAGAAAAACATTCTCGGATGATTCCGCATGGCCTTCTTTCCACTCTTCATCGGAAGTGAGGCGATTCCGGAAGGAAGAGAACGATCTCATCGTTTTTTCAGATGATGCCGTGTCACCGGTATCCCTGGAATATCAGACCTATGACTTCCAATCTTCTTCCTTACGGGATGCCATCGACAGGATGGAGATCTCCGGAGATCTGCTCTACTACATCGTTGATACCGGAAATGATCTGGAAAATCTTGCATTGGCTTCTCAGATCCGGGAGGAGGGGATCCGCATGCGTGTCCGGACACGGCGGCTTCAGAATCTTTCTTCCGTACGCCCTGTGATCGCCGTGCACTGCCAGGATCCTTCTTTTTCCGGGCTGGCAGAAAAACTGCTTGTTCCAAAGGGAGAGCATCACTCGAATCAATGGTTTAACAATTACGGATTTGTGATGTTCGGTTCTTTGTCAGAACGGTACAGCTGGGACAGTCTGGGCAGAACAGCGGCGGAACAGGCAGCCGAATGCATTCATCTGGCCTACAGCCATGCATCAGTTTCCGATACTGCACAGATCTATGCCGCTCTGGCGCACTATTTTAACAGGCTCTATCTGCGGGACAGTTCTCTCTCCGGAGCAGCCAGCCTTCCCTATCGTCTGTTTGTGGAAAATATCTTTCCGGATGCCTGGTTTATTCAGGATGCCGATGCCTGGTGGAATTCCGATCAGCGCCGGAACCTGGGGCAGCAGTTTCTGCATTGTCTGTATCCTGACCCGGAAAAACCGGGAGAAGAAAATTCGTTCGTACTGGAGGAGCTGGAAAAATTTGAGCATCTGCGCTGGCGCCGTTATATGATCAGCCGGGGCTGGTCAGGAACGGTCGACCGGAACGGAGCGATGGATTTTGAGCAGGCAGTTCAGTATATCCGGAACGGTGCACCCGGTCATGTACTGCAGATTGCAAAAATTCATCCCTGCATCTGTTCATGGGATGATCTGACAGAGCTTCAGCGCCGGCTGGATTATGAGTACCGTGTGAATGCCTATTCGCAGGATCAGAACGGGGAATCCTTCCGGCCTGATCATCGATTCGCGGCCTATCAGAAAACGGAAGATGGCTTCCGCTTCTTCCAGTCTTTGGATGCGGATGTGATCCGGCAGACTGCTTCCATTCTGAATCTGGCATGGTTTTCCAGAACTTCTGACACTCATGGTTCATCGATCTGATATTTAGCCCTGAATTCCGGGGCATCGATGAAATTAAAATCGATGTCCCGGATGGTTCCGTCATGTTTTCGATCTATGGAATAGAGCAGGATCACTGCATTTTCCGGAGCGGTTTCTATTGTTCCCCACAAGCAGGCAGTATACCGACAGGAAAAAAGGTCTTTCTGAATTTCCAGTTTTCCGTGATCCAGAAGCCAGCGGATTTCTTCTGTGACAGGTTCCCTGTCGGTCCATGCCCGGATCGTTTCGGGAATCGTTTTATACAGATCCGGAGGTCCTTCCCGTACAGGCCGGTAATGGTTTCTGAAATATTCCCGTTTCACCGGATAAGGGCTGCCTTTCTGGTCAAACAGAAGGAAATCACCCTTTTCTGCTGTTTCTCCTGAATTCGGCGCTTCCCGTGTACGGATCCGGTACCTGCCGTTTCCACATTCCGATAGAATTCCGCTTGCTTTCAGTTCCGACAGAACCGGATGTTCCGTTCCCAGAAGAAATGCTTTCCTTGTAAAATGTCTGATGGCTGTCACAAGCATATGGACACTTCCTTCCCGTGACACCAAGGCTCAGCTGCCCGCTTCTGGTTCCTTATCCGGTCACCATGCTTTCTTTTTCCGTATCCACGGCATAAGCTTCAATATTCATCAGACTTCTGTTATATCCATAGAATTCATAGTCCCCTTCACTCGTAGCAGTTATGGTTTCTCCGGGAGCAATATTATGGATTTCTATAAAATGGAAATCGGTCTCATCTGGTCCGTCCGGATATGAATAGAATATTCTGGCAGTTTCCAGATATCGTCCCGTGTTGTTGGTAAAGGCAATTGTATGATCATCCAGAAGAACGGAGGAGCAATTGCTTCCATACGCTACATACATATCTCCTGACGTTTCCGCTTCTTCCGCCGTTGTTTTCCATCCCGGATCCGATGCGGAAATCAGAATGCCCGTATAGGGAAGCCCTGCTTCCTTTAATCCGAAGCGGATCTGATAGGTTCTCGTTTCTCCGGGCTGGAGAAAAGCCACACGTTCATCATTGGTAAATTTATTGGCGAAGGCGCAGCCTGCCATCATGTCTTCATAGGTCTGTCTGTATTCAATACAATCGGATTCCGGTTCCGTGTAGACATCTCCATAATCATCCCGGTACTGTTTATACCCCGTCACGGTCGGCCGGAAAGATAATACATTGGAGCCATTATTGGTCACATCGAACTGAATCACCTGTTGTGGATGCTCCGGATCCGAACGGCTGCTGATATCCCTGATATTGAAAAGCAGATCCTGATTCGGGTTATATTCTGCGCAATCCTCGTATGCATCATATCCAGCCATATCTTTATATTCGGCAGGATCTACGGGTCCGTCCGTATCCTCATTGCCGTCAAAATCTTCATATTCAGAAGAACGGTTGTATCCTTCTGAGTCTGAATATACGGGGGAGTCATCGTATTCCATTGCGCCGTCATAACCGATCGCTTCATCATACTCAGTGGTGTCATTGTTTACGGTCGCTTCATCATATTCAGTGGTGTCATTATTCACGGTCGCTTCATCATATTCAGTGGTGTCATTATTCATGGTCGTTTCATTATATTCAGTGATGTCATTATACACGGTCGTTTGGTTATCTTCAGAGGTGTCATTATTCACGGTCGTTTGGTTATATTCAGTGGTGTTATTATATCCGGCAGCTGCGTCATGTGAATGATCATATGACCCGGCAGATGATTTCCTGTTATATTCCTGAGTCGTTAAAGACGCATTCCCGCATGCGTTAAGTGTCATAGCCGAAACGATTGCCGCTGACAGTACGAAGATTTTTTTTAAACTGTTATATTTCATATCTATTTTCCGCCTTTCTGGCGAAAGGCACCGATGGGGTCATGAAAATCGAGGTGCTTTCGCTCTTTCTACTATTCTCAATTCC
>OCTW011283014.1_pt1 | contig 10865 bp, 5 predicted proteins | sample 1539671 | NCBI WGS metagenome assembly OCTW01 (sample SAMN02144230, study PRJEB22623) | gut metagenome | biome: sheep rumen | host: Ovis aries | place: New Zealand | reverse complement strand
CCTGTGCCGAATGGTACAGGCGAGACTGCGTGCCATCAGCCAGACGGACGGGGCTAAAACCACGTCCGCGGAAGACAAACTGCTGGCATGGGCCATACAGAACGGGGACAATCCGCTGAAAAAACTGGCCAATACCGTGGCCCTGCTGCAGTTGGACAATTATATTGTCCAGGAAGTCAGGAAATTCCATGTCCGCCCCGACGAGGTGGAAGACATGGAACAGGATGCCAGGGAGGAAGTGCTTATAGCACTTCCGAAATACAACGGCGGACAGAAATTATCAACATTTGCCCGCTTATATATCAAGGACGCCCTTGTGCGCCACCTTGGTGCCGTGGATTATGCCGGCAACAAGAAGTGGAGGATGTGGCTCCAGGGTGCCATCACGGCGTCCATCACGAGGTTGAAGATGGCGGGGATTAACCACCCGACACCAGCCCAGATCGCGGCGGAGCTGAACGGGCAGGGCCTTTACCGCCCCGTGACGGAAAAAAACATTGTTGAGGCGATGAACCTCAAAAAAACAGTAATTTCCCTTGACGGGACAGACCGCACGGACGACGGGGAAGGCCGCAGCAGACATGAGACGGTTGGTGGTTCCGCCCCCTCACCGGAGGAAATCTGTGTGAAGGTCAGCGCGGACGAAGCGTTGATGAAGAAGCTCGACGAAATTATCGCGACCCTGGATACAGGGCTGCAGTACGTCTGGGCTACACGCCTGCATTCCTTCGAAGAGAGGGGGAAGGACGCGACGCAACAAGTCATCATTGAAGCGGTCAAGAAGCAGGCCCCGAACTATTCGAAGGCCTACATCAAGAGCTGCGTCAACCGATTTGACGCAGTCATGCGCCAGAAAATGACGCAGTATGACCCGGATGCCGTGAAATCCGGGCGTATTGTGGAAAGGATCCTGGAAACCCTTTCCGAGATGTAGAAGTTGTCCTGGACGGGGAAGCCGCGGCACATGCCGCGGTTTTTCCGTGTGCAAAAAAGAAGTTAACCCATTTTATTTCGTCCATATAGTAAACAGGATATTGAGGAAAGGAGCTAAATAAAATGGATACGAAAACAAAAACATTCATGCCGGAGGAAGATCCCGGCAGGGAGGAGACAGATATGGAAGACAAAAAATACAAGATGCACCCGCAGCTGCACTGCCACAGCAAGGACCTGTTCGATTCGGACAACGACCCGGACGCGTTCTGCAAAAGGCTCAAGGAGCTTGGCTGCCCGGGGTTTGCCCTGACACAGCATGGAGTTTTATCCGAAATCGAGCCCATGCGGAAGGCAGCGAAAAAATACGGGCTGAAATTCATCCCCGGGATTGAAACTTATTTCGGGGAGGAGGACGACCTCATGCAGAACCGGCACCTGATCCTGATCGCGAAGGATTACCAGGGCTACCAGGCCATCTGGATGGCAGTATCTGATTCCCAGAACAAAAAAGGATATTCTGTCATGAATACGGAAATCCTGAAGCAGTATTTTGGCCCGGGATCCAAAGGACATGGGCATGTGTTCGCCACATCCGCCTGTGTACAGGGCGTCATTGCCTCCGTCATCCGTTCCAATGAAACGGTAGAAAGAGAAATCGGAAAGCTTGAGCGTAAATATCCGGACTGGAAAGTTCCGGCAGACACATCTGCGGATCTGGAAGAAAAGCTTTGTGCCGAAAAAGAGGCACAGAAGAAAAGTATCTACGACGATTTAAAAACATGGGCATCCACCCGCTTTGCCAAACGAGAAAAAATGGTCGCAAAACTTGAAAAAGACGGGGATCCGGCTTTTGAGAGCATGAAGGCAGAACTGGATGCCGATAAGGCGAAAGCGGAAGAGGCGAAAAAAAGCCTGCCATCTGCCAAAGCGGAATGGGTTGCCGCAAAAAAGGAACATTCGGCTGCAATGCAGGCATTAAAAGCAGTGCGCGCAGCAGAGGAGAAAAAGGAGGAGATCAAAAATAAAATCAGTGCCTTAAAGGCACGTCTGATGTCGGAAGAAGAAATTCAGGAAAAAGCTGAACAGGAAACGGAGAAATTCCGCGAGATTTTTGGAAATGGCTATTTTTTCATGGAGATTCAGTACCACGGGATCGGACTGGAAAAGAAGGTATACCCGCAGCTGGTCACAGTTGCCGAAAAGCGGCATATCCCGCTGACAGCGGCCAATGATATCCACACCATTGACAACAGCCCGCGGGAACTGCGCAAACGGCAGACCATAAAAGCGATGCGATTTGAGCAATGGGAAGACCTGCAGGAAGGCGACGACCAGCTGTATATCAAGACAGACAGGGAAATGCGTGAAATGCTGGCAAGGCTGTACCCGGAAGAAATCATCCGGAAGGCGGCCGCAAACGTGGACCGCATCTTTGATGCCTGTGACGTGGTGTTCCCGAAAGAGGAACACTACCCGAAATACAGGTCCGACAGGGAGGAAGACAGGGGGAAGACCGCAAACGAAATCCTGAAAGAGGAAATCGAAAAGGGAATCCGGTGGCGGTACCCGGAAGGCATGGACGCGGAACATAAGGAGAGGCTGGAACATGAGTACCAGGTAATCACCTCCATGGGTTACGCGGACTACCACCTGATCGTCAAGGATTTCCTGGAATACGGGCGTGCCCTGTCCCCCGTGCCAGCCAAAAAGATTGCGGAAATGCCCTACAGTATTGAAGGGGTAAAGGAAACCTGCCGGAAGAATAACTGGAAGGCGGGATTCCGGATCGGGCCAGGACGTGGATCCGCCGTCGGGTCGCTGGTATGCTACCTTCTTGGTATCACAAACCTGGACCCGATCGAGTACGGCCTGCTGTTTGAGAGGTTCCTGAACCCGGAGCGTGTGTCCATGCCGGATATTGACTCCGACATCGCGAACGCGATCCGCGAGAAGGTCATCGGGTATGTGAGGCACAAATACGGCGAGCATGCCGTCTGCGGCATCATGACAATGAACGCCCAGGCCCCGAAGGGCTGCCTGCGTATCGCGGCGAAGTACTATGGGATGGAAAGCGCCGGCAACGGGAGGCTCTTCCTGGGCCTTGCCGACCGGATGGCGAAAAGTATCCCGGAAGGGGTGAAGGTCGCCTTCGACACGAAGACGGATTCCGGTGTAACCGTATACGAGATGATGAAGCAGAAATACGCGCACGACAAGGACGCGGTGGAAATCCTGGACTGGGCCTATGACCTGGAGGGGATCTATACCGCCCCCGGCGCGCATGCTGCCGGGATGATCATTTCGGATAACGACGAGGTAAAGGAATATGTACCGCTGCGCTGGAACGAGAAGCTCCACGAGTATACAACGCAGACAGACATGATTGAATCGGAGGCAAAGGGCCTCCTGAAGATGGACATGCTGGGACTGACCACGCTGGACATCATCACGGACTGCCTGATGCTGATCGAAAGACGGACGGGGAAGGTAATCGACCCGCTGCGGAACATCCCGGTTGATGACGCGGGGGTCTATGAAAAGATCTTCCAGAAGGGTGCCACCAACGCGGTGTTCCAGTTTGAGTCTGACGGCATGAAGACCATGCTGCGGAAGTTCAGGCCGGACAAGTTCACTGACCTGGTCCTTTTAAACGCGATGTTCCGACCGGGACCCTTACAGTACCTTGATGACGTGATTGCCGTCAAGAACGGCAGCAAGCCGCTGGAATACCTGACGCCGGAACTGGAGCCGATCCTGAAATCCACCTATGGCGCCATCGCGTACCAGGAGCAGGTCATGGCGATCTTCCAGCGCCTCGCGGGCTACAGCCTCGGCGGGGCCGACCTGGTCAGGAGGGCCATGAGCAAGAAGCACCTGGACCAGATCGAGGCGGAACGGCAGGCATTCATCCACGGGGACAAGGCGCGCGGGATCAAGGGATGCGTGGCAAACGGGATCAACGCGGACGCGGCAAACAAGCTGTTCGACCAGATGACCGCTTTCGCCTCTTACGCGTTCAACAAGTCCCACGCGGCAGCTTATTCCACCAACGCCTATTACACGGCATGGCTGAAGCTGCACTACCCGGCAGAATTCCTGGCATCGGCGATGAACCAGGCCAGGAAGACCGCAAGGAAGAAGAACCCGATCCGTGACCTGATGATGGAGGCGCGGCATATGGGCATCACGGTACGTGTGCCGGATGTCAACCGCTCCTCGGACAAGTTTGACGTAAACGAGAATGGCGAGATCCTGTTCGGCCTCGCCATGGTGCCCGGGGTTGCCGGGACGGCGCAGGACATCGTGAAGGAACGGGAGGCCAACGGGAGGTTCCTCTCCATTGGGGACTTCATCCTCCGTACGCGGCCAAACAAAACGGCACTGGAAAACCTGACGGACGCGGGGGCATTCGACTCCTTCTGCCCGAACCGGGAGGCGGTTTCCGCCCTTGCGGCAAGGCTGAAAAAGGAGCTCCCGAAGGTACAGAAAAAACAGGCGCAGGCCGACATCTGGAACCGCGCGAAGGCGGCAAGGGACGGCCTGGCGGCGATGCCGTTTGACGACGACCTTGCCGGTTATGTGGATATGGAGGAGGACAAGTTCCTGCCGAGATACGAGAACGCGGCCAGTACCCTTGCGGAGGCGGAGGATGCCTTTATCCGGGAGGAGCCGGATCTTTCCCTGCCGGAGGACGGACTGGGGAAAATGAACCGGGAGCGCGAGCTGCTCGGGGTTTATGTCTCCGCGCACCCGATGGCCGGGTATGACCGCCCCGAAGGCGTCACGGCGATCGGCGACATGTGTATAGGGACCACCCGCATCATGGGCGTGGTATCCACCGTGGAAACCCGCAGCCGGAAGAAGGACGGGAAGCCGATGGCATTCCTGACCATCGAGGACACGACCGGGGAGGCGAGGTGCGCGGTATTCACGTCCGCGTACAACGACAACAGGGCGTGCCTGGAAGAAGGCACCGTCGTGACGGCGCAGGGAAAGGCCGTGACGGACGGCGAGGGGGAAGGGCAGACACTGCTGTTCTCCATCAGCCGCATGCGCAGGGCGGAAAAGGAAAAATCCGTCTATACGAAACCTGTCAGCCTGTACGCGCTGTTCCACCTAAGGGAGGAAGACGCGTTCCGGGAGCAATACGAGTCGGAAGACGGGCACCCGTTCCGTATCTACGATGAAACGTGCGACCAGTTCCGGAAGGTAAGCTACCGGGTCAGCGAGCAGGCATTGCTTGACGGTGCCGTGACAGAATAAGGAATCCATTTGCAAAAAGAAGCGCCTGTCCACTGGGAAGATTGATTTTTCCAGGGGCAGGCGTTTTTTCTGCAAAAAAAATAAAAAATCCATCGGAAAACAGCCATATATCAATCGAACGACCTTGAAAAGAGGGAAGGGAAGGGAATTTAATATGGCGAGACTAAATGTAGTCCTCCTTTTTGGGACGGTGCTGGTCAAACCCAGGATCATCAAAAAGCCGGACGGGACGTATATCTACGGCATGACACAGCTTAACGTCCTGCGGGGGAACCGGAAAGTCGGCAACCACACGGTAGGCATCAAGGCCGACAACCCGACAGTGATCGCCAGGGAGCCGGAAATCCTGGAGCAATGGCTGGAATGGGAAGAGGGGGACGTTGTGGAGGTCAAGGGGACGCTCGCGACAACCCCGCTCCAGAAGAAGCTCCCTGTCTGCGGGAACTGCGGGAAGCACGATAACATCATTACCGGCACACTGGTGTACGTAAACCCGATTTCCGTCACCAGGTGGTGCCACCCCAGGGACAAGGAGGAGGCGCAGAAGCTGCTCGTGGCAAACCGGGAAATTTCCAACTGCTGCTGGGGGTTCGGGACGCTGGTCCGGGACCCGAAGCGAATCACGCCTACGTCAGGCCTGGTCGTGACACAGTACCAGGTCGCGATGAACCGCAAGTACCGGATCCGCACGGACCCGCCGGAAACCAAGGCGGACTACCCGTGGGTCAAGGCGTACGGGATCACGGCGGAGGACAACTGGAGGCGTCTGCATGTCGGTTCGGAAATCTATTTTGACGGATACCTCCAGGCCAGGAATGTCAACCGCCATACGAAATGCCAGGGGTGCGGCAGTGACATCGAGTGGAAGGACCGTGCCATCGAGATCGTCCCATACGAGAACGCCATCGAGTACATCGGGGAATATTACTCGGATGAGGAGGTCGAGGCGCACGAGGCAGAACGGCTGAGGCAGGCCAGGGAGGCCGTCTTCGGGAAAAAGGCAGGGGCAGTCACGGAGGAGGAGCTGCGGGCAGGTATCGACCCGTCCGCGTCATAAAAATGGGAGAAGAAAAAAAAGAAAACATCCTGGAAAAATATGAACCGGGCTGGAGGCGGGACTACGCGTATACCGCCGCCTTCCGGATTCCGTATATGCTGCAATCTGTTATCCTGCTGGCTGTTACCGGTGTCCTGCTGGTGCTGCGGGGGCTCCTCTGCCTGACCGGTTTCGGGCTTATCCTAATGGCGGCCGCGGGGTTTTGTTATGGTACCGCCATATGGCAGACACGCAAGGCCGGGAAAACAAAAAAAAGGATGAAAGACGGCGGCATCCGGATGGAAGAGGTCAGCCGCTGGAAGGCGGAGCAGTGGGACGGCCTCCCGTGGAAGGAGGGCTGGTCCTGCTACTATGCGGCGGTACCGGAAGGCATGGTCTATGTCCTGCCCAAATCCGTCCTGGACATGGAACAGAAAAAAGAATGGCGGGAAAGGCACGGGTGGCCGAAAAAGCAGGAGGCAAAAGGGCTGGCCGTGCTGGCCTGCATGTTGGCAGCCGCGGCACTTACTGCCACGTCCCTGCTGCATGCCCTGGCCGTCTTCCTGGCCTTCGGCATCTGGTAGACGGAAAACATCCGCCGCGCCACCGGGAGGGACCACACTCCCGGATGTTTTGGTGGAAGAATCCAAAAATACCAAAAAAAGAAAAAAGTAAAAAAGAAATCAGCCATATATAAGGATGGCTGCAGAAAACGGCAGAAAAAAAAGAGTTGAGCCATCGGGCCGGAGGTGCCCATCGGCAGGAAGAAATACAAAAAACGAACAGGAAAGGAGGGGCAACGATGACCGCGGGAAAAGCAGCCTGTGGCTGCCTGCCACCATGAAACCAAACACAGGAACGTATTAACTTATACATTGTTTAACGGAAAGGACCCGGAAAACCCGGGAACTCCCAAACGAGCTGGATGATTCAGACATGAAGAAACAGATTTCGAAACTTATTGCTATTGGCGTTGCCGCCGCAACCATGATGGGCGGGGTGGTGCCCGTATTCGCGGCAGGAACCCCGACCACTACGGATGGGGCGCTGGACGCAAAGACCGAACTGTATACGACCACTGACGCAAAAGGGACCGGCAGCTGGGGTGCAGGCACTTCCACCACAACAAAGAACGGTGATGGTGCCATCGACCTGACCTATGACACGACAAACGGCCAGTGGAAGGACAGCGTGGATGTAGACCACGACAACGGCACCTATGTGGTACGTATCCCGACTGCCATCAAATATGAGAACATGCACGTCGGAAAGGTCTCTACCTCTAACGATTACAATGTGACCGTGGAAGGCGTACTGGCTTCCGGCAAGACTGTTACCGTCTCCGCGGAGACCGGCAAACCGGTTACCTTTAACGGAGACGCGGCTAACGCCAACGACAAGATCACAGAGGTGACCTCCATGAAGGGTACCGACACCGCCAACAAGGAGGGCGCTTACAGCGACACCAACAAACGAACCTTCACCGCGGAACAGGTATCCGTGATGGACGACAGCGGCAAGGTCAGCGGAAAGACCGTGCAGGATAACATCGCCATGAGCGGCTTCGCTTACTCGGCAGGAACCTATACCGGTACAGTCCAGTATTCTTCCGCACTGGCATAACGCATTTTTCAGCAGGCAGCTATAAAAAAGAACAGCGGGCGCATCTTGCGTTTCGCTGTTTTTTTAAGATGAATTTGGAGGGACTATGCAAGAGGACAGCAGGGTTACAGGAAACGACCAGAAGGAATTCCGTATCAACGGGCAGAAATATACAGCAGAAAAAAGAAAAACAGGGATTACCGTCACCGGGGAGGTCTGTGCATCCAAAACGCAGCCCAGGCGGACACCAAAAGCGGGCACACTGTTTGGAACCATTGAAACCACTGAAAAAAATGCCTGCAGTTCCTGGTGGAAGGACACCGGTTACGGCTTCCCCCAGGGTGGCGGCTATGTACGGGTCATGAAGCGCAGGGTATGGCCGGCCATTGTACTGCTTGTGGCCGCCATCGCGGCCATCTGCCTGATTTACTACCTGTTTACCAGGCAGAACGCGCCAAAAAACGCGATTGACTACATCGGCGACAAGACCGGCATTGTCAATACGAACAGCGAGGTAAAGGGGGAAATTGCCGGTTATACATCCTTTGAGTCGGTACAGGACCAGGTATGGGACAGTGCGGATGAGACGCAGCCGCTCCTCCTGAAGGACCTGGAAGGCAACCCGGTCGACATCTGCCCGCGCGTATACCTCGACCTCGACAAGGACGGCAGGTTCACAGACGACGAGTGCATCTGGAAGCTCGGCAACGACGGGCAGGGGCGGATCGCCCCGGGACACGAGGTGGACACCATCTCGCCGGACCGTAAACTTGCCAAGGGGAGTTACGACGCGCAGGTTGTCTACCTTGCCTACATGCAGGGTACGGACACCCCGGCAAATGGCATGAACTTCTCCTTTAAGGTAACGGTAAAGTAAGGGGGCATCCGATCATGTTTGAAAAATGGGAAAAATGGACCGGCCTGGTATTGGCAGCCGTCCTTTCTATCAGCGCACCAGCTTATGCCCATGCGGATGCCCTTCCTTCCGCCACACCGTCTCCAGCCGTGGCGGGGACTGGTTCCACAATAGGAGATACAGACAGCCCTTCGGGATCAGACACGGCACCCGACATTGCTTTTGCCCCCTCACTCGGGCAGGAGGAAGATGCCGGTACAGGCAGTGGGGATACTGCCAGCCCGTCGACGGAAACTGCCCTGGACGGAACTTCAGCAGAAAGCGTGTCTGCGGATTCTTCTTCTGATACAGAAAATCCGGGAGAAGGCGGGGCATCCCTGGACCTTTCCGGCCTGGACTTTTCATCCATGAGGCTGGTGGTCGGGACAGACGACGCCTCCCTTGTCGCGGGCGACAAGGCGGTTGTCGGCTCCTGCAATAATGTATATCTCACGCAGTACGGTTCGGAAGAAGAAACGGAAAACGCGTATAAAAAATATTATGGCAGGGCGGATTTCGTGGAGCCGGATACCGGGCTTGGAGCGGCAGGAGACGCCAAGGATAATACATCCAACACAATGACGGAAGAACCGATGACAGGGGACAACAACCCAATGGAAGAGCTTTCGTCTGTGGATACCTCTTCCGGCAAAACATTGGATTCAGCAGATGCCGTGGCTCTCATTGATACCGGGTCGTCTTCATACACGTCCGGTTCTGTTTCCATGCTCGGTGATGACGGGACAGACAAAAACGGCCATGGAACAGAAATGGCCAAAATAATCAGGGATGAAGCAGGAAATACCCCCATCCTTTCCATCAAGGCATTAAATGACAACGGGGACGGCACGGTTTCCTCTGTTTACGCCGCCATGGAATATGCCATTTCACGGAAGGTAAAGGTTATCAACCTGTCGCTGTCCGGTTATGCCATGGATGACAGCGTCGCCATCGACCAGGCAGTCCGGGACGCGGACTCCGCCGGGATCCTTGTCGTAGGCGCTGCAGGGAACAACGGCAAAGACGTGAAATACTTCGTCCCCGGAAAAATCGGAAGCGCGGTTATCGTCGGGGCGTGTGACAAAAACGGTAATAGACTGGAAACGTCCAATTACGGGGATACTGTCGATTATTATGTAACGGCGGAGTCTACCTCCGAAGCGGCAGCAAGGTTCGCCGGACTTTTAGCAAAAAATGGCTTTGCTGTGGACGACGCGGCGAAAGCGGACGGTGTATTCACGGCAGACGGGTTAAGCCTGCATACGGAAAACAAAGGAGAAACAGAAGAAGAAAAGGGCGAAACAAAGCTGTCAGCAGCAGCGGATACGATCACAGTTACCTTAAACGCCAACGGCGGGACTTTCAGCGACGGGTCGACAACAAAACAGGTACAGTGCACGAAAGAATATTCATGGGCGAGCGGATATTCTTATTCATTCAACAAAACAAATTTTCCGGAGCCGACAAAATCGGGGATGGTGTATTACGGATGGAATACTACGGCAAGCGCAACATCTGAAATGAGTTCCTATGCAAATTTAACGGACGGAGAAACTCTATACGCGCTTTACACGGCAGCTTCCGGGACATGGGGCACCTGCCCGTGGTCATTTGATTCAACAACAGGAGCTTTCACTATAGGCGCAGGTACAGGAGTACGTGAATTCTATACTTCTTATCCATGGTACACCTTCAGGGCTAAAATAACGAATATCAATCTGACGGGGACAGTGCATTTGCCGACTGATTGTTCTTCGCTTTTTAGAGAATGTACCTCCCTTACCTCGATAGTAAATTGTGCAAATTTGGATACATCAAACGTAACGGATATGTATTACATGTTCTCTGGCTGCAGCAAATTGACCAGCCTTGATTTAACGAATTTTAATACATCAAGAGTAACGAATATGAATTCCATGTTCTATAACTGCAACAGCTTGACAAGTCTGGATGTGACGAATTTTAACACATCAAAAGTAACGGATATGAGGGCCATGTTCGCTGGCTGCCGCAAATTGACCAGCCTTGATTTAACGAATTTTAACACATCAAACGTAACGGATATGAATCACATGTTCTCTGGCTGCAGTGGCCTGACAAGCCTCAATGTATCGAAATTTGATACGTCAAACG
>OCTW011619259.1_pt1 | contig 10866 bp, 24 predicted proteins | sample 1539671 | NCBI WGS metagenome assembly OCTW01 (sample SAMN02144230, study PRJEB22623) | gut metagenome | biome: sheep rumen | host: Ovis aries | place: New Zealand | reverse complement strand
CTTGTATTGTCCTATGCAGACTCCATCCCTCTTTTTCAAGCGCATCTAAATCGCCAAGCCTACCGTGATGGTCTGGAAGTGCTACCAAAGGACAATCCGTTGCTCTTCCGTTTGTTCCACTCATTACAGGGCATCCTATAGCGACATTAAGACCTATGTAATCGCATCTTGTACAGTTCTCAGGCATCTCCATGCCCCTCACTATTACTGACATTCAATCACCCTCCCAATCAATCGCCTGACCGCAACTCTGACAGTAGTTTCTCTTTGGATGGATATTTCCTATGCCAGATAACTGTCTACCGCAAACAGAACACCTTTTTGTCGAAGTCGTTATCCTAACTTTTTTCGGTATCTGCTTCTTCATCGCCTCCACCGCAATCTCAGCCGCCCACGGATCAACATCTGCAGCCGTCTGGATGTGCCGAATAGCGCACTCAATGCGGTCGATCTCTTGTGGTGTCATGATTTGCCTCCTACCCTCTTTAGCATTTCGTCTCGCATCTTATCGATCATGCTATTTATACATATAGATAATGGTACATATCTCCTGTCATACACCATCTTAACCACAAGCGGTTCATCTAATGAATGACGATCACCTTGATCTTCGATATAATGATCCAGCCTCAGCGCATAAATTTCGTAAATTTAGTCACCCTCCTTATTCTTGAGATCCGGTCTGAAGATTTTCTTTATCAGTCCTGCCTCTGCCAGTTTTGGATAAAACTCTGAGACATACTGATAATAATTTTCTGAGACCTCTGAGATTTTACCATCCATGATCAGATCAAAATCCACTTTCCACTTTTCAGGGACAGTGAATAGATACGTGGCATATGTGGAATCAAAGTCGTCATCGTACGAGGATACGTAGTTTGGATCTTTGTACAGTTCCTCTTCTCCGTACCCGCAGTTTCGGTTGTTTCCTCCGACTCTGGTGTAGATAGCAATCTTGCCATCCTCCACATAACAATCCCGGAATCTCGGATAATCATCCTGCTTTCTTCCAAGCATAGGCATAATGATTACACATGCCGGATTGAAACCGTTTATCATGTTGTATAGACTCATGATTCACCCTCCTTGCCGTGTTTTTTAAGTTGTTCTTCCAAAAGCTTCAATTCTTGACGTATTGATCTAACATTTATGTCATGGTCAGCCAAGGTTTTCTCTTCAATCAAACTCATACCACACCACCCTCCTTATACGGTTCCGGCTTTTCCATCCATGCGATGACATTTATATCAACCCAATCAGTTCCGAGACTTCCAAGTGTATGCATGTCAAAGTCTTCTTGCCAGAATCCAAAACCTTCACAGCCAACCTCAAATGGTGCAATTCCGATTGGATCAAGACCATAATCCGAGGCATACCCTTTTTCGAATGTCACAATGTAGTCCCCGTCTTTTTCTGGCAACCTTTCACTACACGGAATCCATTCTTGCGCCTCCAGAGCCTTTATTGCCATCCCCAACGCTTTACGATATTCTCCACTTAAATAATCATGATGCAACTTTATGTCATTACGAATCATCGCAATCGCCTCTTTATTTGTCATTCCTTATTCTCCCGATACGGTTCAATCTTCGGCATCCATGCTGTTATACTTTTTTTAAAATACATATTCCAACTATCACGATGCCAGTAGTCTTCATCACAATATTCATGTCCGTCCATATTAACTGATACCAGATATTTCCCATCTAACTCTGGCATCCTCTCTTTGCACGGAATCCAGTGCGGCTCTGACTCGATTGTGGGCTGTTTGTCAATAACCTTATATATTTCGTCTCGATTCAGTTCCCAGATTTCACCTAACTTATAGCGTCTGCTCCTTTGACCTTCTTCAACAATGTCTATTTTTAGCACATCCGCATCAATCGTTCTCATTCCTATTCACCTTCCCCAACTTTCAAAATATTCCATCGGGATATCTTCTGGTTCTTCCATCCTTGCGCCGCACCCGTAGCACCATTTGTCCCGGATATCCCGGCACACCGCTCCACACTCTGAACAGTGGTTATTAATCCACCGCCCCGTGCGCTTCTGCTTCGCTTCCTCCACCGTCCGCCTGATCACATCGCAATACGTCTGGCAGGAGTGCGCTTCGTGGTCGTATTCGGGGCACTCTGCGCAATCCGGCTGTGCGGACGGCAGTACATCTATTGTGTCTATCACTGCATCTCTCCAAGACACACGGTTTTCGACATTCAGATTCAATACCTCATCAATCGCCGCCTGTCTGCTGATTAAATCATTCATCCCAATCACCCCAATCGTGTCTGCCTTGCAAATATCCTGCTTCGTATCCGTCATCATACGCCTTGTCAATTTTGACTATAATGTCGAAGTCTGGCTGTGCGGATGGCAACATCTCTAACGCTTTTTCACATTCTATATATGGTTTGTATTTTTTCTCCCACCGCTCTCTGTTCTTTCGCATGATTGGTGTACTAGGATATAAACTGTGTATAAGTTCAATCGCCGTCTGTCGGCTTATAAGATCATCCATCGGTTCTCCTTGCTGTATTTAAGATCACGTTAACCGCCTCTTTTACAGATTGTTCATATTCTTTTGTTAGTTTCTGTTCACCGCTTAAAATATTTTGCATCGCGGTATCTACGACTTTAGCAACGGCATCTTGTGTTGATATCAAATCACTCATCGGTTCTCCTTTCCGCTCTGCTACAATAAAAATCAGATGGCGTAACTATTGCTCTGCACGGCAACCATGCGGTCGAACCACTCTGGTCTTTTCTCCATCGACATTCGTGGCAGTGGATGATCTCAGGCTGTGCGGGTGGCAACTTTCTCAGGTCTTTTCTCAGCATTCTAAGTGCCGTCCTTATCGCCATATGGCACTCTGTATCAGGGTCTTGATCTATCGGTCTTTCGCTGTGTGTATAACATAAGATATTATCCTCAACCGTTTGCTCTACATCAGCCCTGCTGATACAATCGCACGCATGCGTTTCCGTGCGTTCTTCCCCTAATTCGAGAGCAAACTTACCACCTTTCTTAAATGCCATATCACATTCCCTCACTGGGTCCTCTTCTGCTACCTAATCCTTTGATAATTCCTCTCGCAACCGCATTTAAGTCTTTACCATCGTGCAAATTCTTATACTCTTTTATATAATCTTTCCCTATCGATACCGGTTCGAATGATTCCCCGCTCAAACACTGATATGCACCGTCCGTGATATCAATAACCAAGTACACCGTTCCGCTTTTGTCTTCAATTAAATCGCCAATTTTGGTCTTCCTTTTATAATCATCAACTTTTTCTTTTGCTTCAAACGGCGTCATCTCACAACCACCGGCGAACGGCCAGTACGATCCGCCGAATATCTCATCAAGTACGTCTCCAGACATATCTGCAATCTCTCTAGCCAACTCCCAACAGTCTTTCATGCCACATTCATACCCGGATCTGAATTCCTTCACATCATACTGCTGCGCAACACCGGCGACCTTGCCTTGCTCATATGCTCGTTTAATCTCTTCGCTGGAGTCGAGGAGTTCCAGGCGTTTCAGCCCTTCCTGGTCGAACACAAGCGTATTAAACCCCTTCACCTTAAATAGCCTGGGGAAGTAGGTTTGCGTTTCTTTGTCAAATTCATACAACGGCTTTTCTTCAACATCGATCACGTATTTCATCTTTCACTCCTCCTGATTTCTTCCACTAATCGCCGCCACTCATCTCGGCATTCTCTGATAGCCGTCACAGCCACGTTAAGTGTGTATACACCGTCCATTAATTTATATCTGATAACTTCCTCACCTAGCCGCTCTAACGCCTTGTCGAGGCTAGAAAAGTGTCCTATGGCGGCGTATGCATCTTCTTCGACATCTTCGCCGTTCTTCTTTATGGTTCTCTTTTTGTGTAAGTCACGACAGAGTGTGTAATTGTATTTATCTATATCGACAAACCAATCTCCGTTAATCCTAATCATCTTTTATCTCCTCTAATGGACAAGCCGAAGCTGAAATTAATTGATCATTCCTTAAATCCGTTTCCAACACTGCGCAATAATTATCATCATTAAAATATTGAATGTATAAAAATTTACATTCATAGCACGACTTCGGCATTTCCATATCTATGACAACGCTCATGAAAAATCACCTTCTGTCCAATCAATCTTGTAATCTGGGTCGTTCCAGTACTTAAAATCATCAAATATATGATAACTGTATACACCGAACTTCTTTTTTGCCGCCTTTTCCGTTTCAAAATACTCAATGTGGTCAAACGGTATCCAAAGTTCCGCTTCTTCTGGATGACACGAAACTGTATGAAGATGCTTCCGCGCCGTTTCTGGATGATATTTTAAATCAATTGATTCGTAATCATACTCCCACTTTACCGGTTCCGGTTCTCTAGCGGCGTGATCGAAGATTCTTTCCTTATATTCGGCAAAATCGAGCTTCTTCTTATACTCATCGTAAATATCAATTTCCGATTGATGCTCATTACAAAACCGTTCAAGTTCTGCCCACGTCTTAAATGCCTTGTGCCGCTGAAATAGCGGTCGCCATCCATATGATAACTTGTTAAGATGGATTTCATATCCGAGATACGGTTCGTCTACGATTTCGTACTCAGTATCCGACACGCCCCAGTCGTTTTCTATTGCGAAATGTTTATGGGCAAGCTCTTTACTTTGCGTCATCAGGTAGAAGTTCGTCCCCATCTTTCCATCTCCTCCGCCTTTCCATTTCTCTATCTATATCATCGTCGTTATAGTATTTATAAACATGCTTCAACGGAAGCCAACTCTTCGGTTCCCGCTCCCACATCAGGTACTCGCACCACGTCGGCTCACCGTCGTCGCTCGCCCAGGACGGATCCTCGAACATCTCGCAATAAGGACTCTCGAATCCGTAATACATGTGATATGGTTTCTTTCTGTCATCAGCGCGGATTGTGATGTTAACCGCTTCTACGCACACCCTTTTTGCAAGTCTAGTAAGCCACTTCTGAAACTCTCGGAATGTCTCGCGAAACACTCGGTCACGTAGATTTCCGTATATAGTTAGATAATAGGTGTCGGAGTACCGCAACCATCCATCACGCCGAGACTTATCTCCGTAGTAGTTCACCAGATTATCCGTCCGCATCCCGAATTCATCGTGACTTGAAGATACATTTTCATCTACGTCTAAGTTCACTACCACATGCATGTCGCCTTCCGATCCAGTCACTCTTGGGAGATGGTCAAGAACCGTGTTGAGAATATAAGTCTTCTCATGCTGCGTCCGCCCCATGACACTAACCTCTACAACCCCAAGGATATGGGTCCAATAACTCATGTTAGATCTCCTCCAACTCGTAAAGCGTATTTACCGTTTCCAAGATGTAAGTATCTTCATCTCGCTTAGTCAACTGTATAACCGGCGACGTATGCCACCATGAATAAAACGGATGCCCAACTATCTCAAACATCGTTGACTCAAATTGCTTCAAATCGTTGATGTCCCACTTAATACGACACCCAACTAAGCCATCATACTTTTCATCGTCTACCGGTTTAAACCGTTCGTCTTTCCGTCCGCTATGGTAGATCCCTTTAATCTTGTACATTTAATCTCCTTTAATTCTTATTTTATTGCATAAGGTTTATAGAATTTTTTCTGAATATCTGTCCCTTTTCGATGTTCGTTATGACCTAGATTAACAGCTTCTTCTGGTGTCATTCCTTCACCAACAAGCCTCATCTGCATTGTACTTTCTTTTATGCCAGCTAATTCAGCGAGTTGTTTGCATGTGTAATTCTCACCATTGTATTCGTAGAATTTCCAAGGTCTTCGGCCAGACTCATAACCCTCTCGCTTATTCTTAGACTGTTCCATCATAGTAACGAATCTACAATTGCTTGGCTCATAGTTTCCGTTTACATCGATTCTATCGATAGTGCATTGTCCATATGGTGCTTCAGGATCATACCCATTATTCATTGCCCATTCCCTAAAAGCCAGATAATCATGACGCCATTCATCACAAACAGATATCCCTCGTCCACCATAAAGATAATAATGATGGTAGTTTGGGTTGTGGCATCTTTGATTTATAGCTTTCCATACAGATTTATATAGACGCTCTCCTGAAAATCCGTGTTTCTTATTACCCATAGCAGAAATACATAGTTGAATACGAAGTTGACAGTGTCTTGTAAATCCCTGTACCGAGCGGATAGTTAGCCTGATATATAACTTCTGATGGGAACTTGCTTCCCCACTGGAGAAGGTCTACCGCGACTTCTATTACCAATTCCGTTGGCTGCGCCGAAGTAAAGATTCCGTCTGTCACCGGGCGGTATTGCCCCGGCTGGTTGACCACCTCATAGATAGTATTGGGAAATCGCGAATCGGCTACTCTATTAAGCACTACTGATCCAACACCTTCCATCATCGCTCGTTCGCAATACCCAGCCTCACACTGGATGATGTGACTAAGTACGTATAGGTCTTCGTCCGTGTATTCCATCGGTACTGGCTCAGTCTCCGTCTCATCTGACTCAGTTTCTGCCTCGGTTTCTGCTCTTGTATAAGCGTCGTCTTCGTCGTCCTCTCCCATGCACGTCGCCGCAAATACAATTAGTGTTATCAGTATCGTTAGTATAAAATTAATTTTTTTCATATTCCTTCTTCCTTTTATTTTTCTGATCAATCAGAGTATCGTATAGTCGTTCCGGTGAACTTAAATCAATTTCGTTTCCTTCCTCATCGGTTATCATCCCCGGTTCATATTTCCTTCCAAAATCAAGTTCATAGCAAAAGAATTCAATGTCTCCCATTTTGTCGTCCATAATTTCCGCAAGAAGTTCTACGACCAGAATGCTATGTGAAATCACCATTCCGAAAGGCTCTGGGTAATCACTGTGTACAATGCTATTGAACTGCCGAACGGCGGAGGCAACTTTATCTTGAAGCCGTTCTCCCTCGCGCAGTTCGTTTATAATCCTGCAAAAATTCGCTTTGTTCATCTTCGTTCTCTTCACTTTCCATTAGCCATTTTGTCGCTACTGAACTAGCGCACATCGCAACTCCCATGAATATAAAGAATCTAACTGTCTCATCTACTACAATCAGATATATGATCGAGATTAACGTGAATATCACCCCAAAGATAAATTCTCTTTTTAATTCACGCATATATACTCCCCTTTCTCGGCTTACGCTTCTGCTACAAACGCTTTGAGACTTCCACCAGGAAGTTCTGCAATCTTCTTCTTATTTACTTTCTTTGCAAAATTCTCGGCGTTCTCTTTGCCGTTAAAGTATCCAAGCTGAATCTTGTACATTCCGTCTTTCTCGTTGATGACACCGGCGATTCCGTATTTCTTTAACAGCGAAATACGCTCGTCTGCCTTTGACCTGTCGTAAAATGCGCCGCCCTGGACGTAGTAATTGGTGCGATCCTTGAGACGGAAGATTTTGTTTACCTTGTGGCTACCACACGCAAGGTTCCCGATCCACTTACGGAACGTCTGTCCTATGCAGTAAGCATGACCACAATCGAAACTCTTTTTTCCACCGATATAAGCGTTCGTATGTACCATCGATTTATACGTAAGAATATCGCCCTCGCAAAGCATGCCAGCCTTATATAACTGCCGTACCGTTTTCCCACCTGCATCGATAATATCGAAGTACTTCTTTGCTCGTTCCTTTGCTTTATCGTTGCTCCACTGGATCTTGCCTTTCGCACCCCACCATTGCAAAGCATTATCCGGGATCAGGCCACGAAGCCCCCAACGAACTCCGAGTACACAATTGACAACGCGGTTCCCTTTCTTTCTAGCCGCATCAAATGTGTGCTCCTGACCGCCGTTTTTATATTTCCATCTCCTACCAGCTTTAATGTCTGCCTTTACTGTGGCATCCATTGCCTTCAGATTCGCTAAAAATTTATCGTTAATAGTATTTCCCATTTCATTCTCCTCTCACTATTATGTAAATTGCAGCCGCCCAAAGCGCAGCCGCAAATATTGTCATGAATACCATAATCATGATTCTCTTTTTACCCTCTCAATAGCTTTCTTCGCCGCTATTTCTTCCGCAGCAATTTCATTGTTCAGCTTCTGCATTACCGATCTCCACCTAGAAACCCAATCGCGCCGGTCTCCGTTCTTGGCAGCACGAGCGTTCGCTTCTTCGGCATACTGGCGTTTCTGACGCTCTGGATCGTACGGATTTGGTTTCCATTCATATGCTTTCCCAGCTTCTTTTCGTGCCGCGAACCGTGCGATTCGCTTCTTGTCGTTCTCACGACGCCTTTCCTTGTTAGCCTCGCGGTGACCGGAGGCGGTATATCTCTTACATCTCTCTTTATTTGTTCCAGGTTTTGCCATAATCAATTCTCCTATCTTATTATTAATTTATATTGTTACGCGGCAAGTGCTAACTGATAACTAGTATCAATAAGCGGATGTCCATCTACAGTTCTCATAAACAAGTTCTCTTGATAATTTGCCGTGTTCTTGTGGTCGGCAGTATGAGTGGCATAGTCTGAGACAGCATTTACGAAGCGGAAGGCTGTATGCTCGGTATCCTTGAGATCCGGTTTGTCGAAATAAATATTAAGTATGTCGTTCCTCTTACGGTTTAACTTTTCCTCAAACTTCTGCTGACGAACCGCCTCTTTGAAATCGACGACTTTCCCGGTCTTGACTGCCTTCTTAAATAGATCGCTGAATTCAAGCTCAAGGAGCTTATCCGTCATCTGACGAACCTTGTCTTCGGAGACTTTCTTCAGTTTTAACTCGCCAAATTCTTCCTCAAGAGCATCCATATATGCCTTTGCGTTAGAAAGCGTATATCTAGCCTCTTCAAGCTTCCCCTGGATGTCTCCCTTATGTGCGCAACTCCAGTGACGAGAAGCTGATGCAAGAGCCATATTCAATGTATTCTGGCATACCACACGAACTGGGGTGATTGCCACTCTAACAGCGCCGGTGCCGTCGTGATTGTTAGTAAACACAAGATACGGATCGATTTTTTCTTCGGCAAGTGTCGTGCCTTCCATTCGCGCCAGCATCCAAACTCGTTTCCCTGACGCAAGCGATCCGGCGGTTTCGTATGTCACACCTTCACCGAGAAGAGCATCAGTAAATGCAAATGCCTCACGGTTCTGCACGATCTTGTATCTGTCAGTAACAATACCGAGATTTTTATTATCAGAGCTGCGCTGATTTACCTTGAACCCAGGGATTTCCCTACCGAATTCATCGAAGATCGGCTTTGGGATAACATCCCAATCGAGACCAGCAACCTTGATTGCCTCTTCGCTTGTAGGAGCGGATTTAATTTCTCTCCCAAGTCCATGCCACGGGGTTTCGCCTACGTAAAACATTGTCTCAACACATGCCGCCATATCTTTCTCCTCCTAATTTAGTAATGTGGCAGTCATCTATTCATGAATCAAAGATAACATATCGCCGTTATTATGTCAAGTGTTATTAATTACTATCATTTTTGTTAAATTCGCTGATTATTTCTCAGCGATTGTTAATGTCCCACTTCCAAAACTAATAACGAATTCCGTTTCATCTTCGTCGTACAAAACTTCTGACTCGACTTTAACTGCCGCATGGAGCGCTGGTCCCATATTCTTATCGTAGATATCAAGCCAATCGTCCATAACCATCATATCCGGTACAAAAGACGCATTAAAAACCAGAGTCCCGCCATTAAGAGCATACCCAATAAATACTTCAGTCTCTGTTTCGTTTGCGTTGTTCAGGAATTCTACAAGCCTATCGTAATTAGTCATCAAATGATCTCCTTTTATTCGAACGTTTGTTCTGGTTTGTAAGTTATTTTATGACCTCATACCACCGATGTCAATGACAACCGAAGACCACGAGGCCATCATAAGAAATATTTAACTATTGAAATACTGACGATATTTACGAAGAAATACAACGATGCTCTTAATTTCTTCTACCTGATACCGTTTGTTGATATCATTGATATACTTCGCAATCGTTTCCTCGACGCTAAGGCTATCTTCCTTCATAAGTTCCCTTATGTAATGGATCTTCCCAGATAATAACATATTCTTTATCGTGAGACGTTTTGGCATCCCGAGATAATCTTTCGCTTTGTCGAATCTTCGGCACACAATCTGCATCATTGCACCATCGTCTATTCCAGCAGAGGTAAGCTTGTTTTTCTTTGCTACCTTGAATATCACGCCAGCCTTATTGAAATCGCTATACTTGATTACCTTTCCGGTCACACCGTAAGTTTGATAAGACTCTTCGGTAGCGGCGAATTCGGCGATTTCCTTTAACTTATCGCTTATCGGTAATCCACGCCCGGTACAAAGCGTGATCACATTCCCTTGTATGTCATCAATCGTTGCATTCGTCATCTCAACGTACTTGATTCCGCATATCCCTTCAAAAAATGCCAGCATCATAAATCTATCCGTGTAATTTGGAAGTTCATCAATCCTGGCGATTAAATCCTTTCTTGTGATTAACAGCTTAGATAGATATTCCTTATTTACGCACGAGTTCAACATCTCTGGGCGGATTTCCAAGTAGTGGTTCTGCCCATCCGGCACGAGCGTTTCCGTCAGGCACCAGTTCGTGTACTGGGTTAGGTTTGAGTTACACACCACGAGCGACGATAGCGAATAAGCGTCACGGTATTTGTAGTACTCCATGATTTCCGCCGCTGTCCACTCACACACGTCCTTGCCAAGTTTCTCTTCGAAAGGCTCAGTCTTTTCGAATAGCAAATCCAAAGAGCGGTAGGGTAGGGTAACAGTGTCTTCTTTGATTTTGATATACCGCCGTTTCCTCTCTTCGTTGTACATCGTGTTACCTCCTTTCTAACAATGCACTAAA
>OCTW013409340.1_pt1 | contig 10868 bp, 15 predicted proteins | sample 1539671 | NCBI WGS metagenome assembly OCTW01 (sample SAMN02144230, study PRJEB22623) | gut metagenome | biome: sheep rumen | host: Ovis aries | place: New Zealand | reverse complement strand
GGAGTCAAAATGAAAACGGTTTCGTATTGATTCATACTACTTAAAATAAATAATTATTTGTTGTTTTGCAAAATTGCGGGTGCAAAGGTAGTGCAAATCGAACAAAAAACCAAATATTATTTGAGTTTTTTTGAGATGCAACCTACCTTCAAGGCTAATTTTAGCCTAAAAGGTACGAATAAGTGAGCAAAAAAACAAATAAATCAGCATTTATTTCTTCTTTTTCTCATATTCCGATATGATACGACGGAAATATGCCTTATCGTCCTCACCATCATCTGTAGGACTGAAATCATCAACATACCAGTCACCACGCTCAAAGCGAAGGGCAATCGTCGTTTCTGAATCACTGAAGTTATGGATGATAAGATCTACTAGACACGTAGTATCTGTAACGTTATAGACCTTTGCCACCTTGCAACTCCAACTGCCAATTGTAGTTTGGCAGTGTCCTCCCAAATTATTGTAGCCATGGAAACTTCTGATGCATTTCATCCCACATTTGTTCTGAAGCCGTCCATTTTGTAGGATCGTCTATTTCTGACTCAGCCTTTTCTATTCTGGCAACAGCTTCTTCTAATGTCTTTGGACCCAAAATAGGACAACGGTCCCAGTCCAAGTCATCTATCTCATCATGTATGGTGACTGCACCTGTATAGCTTCCAACTCCAACATTCTGTACAGCGACAGAAGGTTCGCTGGCATTACCAGTGTTCTCTTCATCTTCGAATTGTTGATAATTTTTCTCTTCCATAATATAGTTGTTTATTCGACTGCGAAGGTAGTCATTTTTCTCTTATTACGCAAGTTTTTATGTAAAAAAGTATCTTCCTTCTTACTTCAGGCATCGTTTATGTCAGGTACCAGTCCTCTGGCATCATTATATTTGTTAGACATAAGTCTAATGCAAAAAGTTGCAGATTAAATAAATGAGTGCTATCTGTGCCAACAGAATCAGCGGAAGTCCATACTTGAACTTCTTATGCATCGTCTTATGATGCCATACCTTCATCCCAAGCAAAGCTCCAATACTACCGCCGATAACTGCCAATATCAGCAAGGTTGTCTCCGATATTCGCCAACTGCCTTGCTTGGCTTTCCATTTATCAATGCCATAGACGAAGAAGGTCACAACAGTGATAACTATAAGATAATATAACAGAGCATTTGCCATCATTGCTTTTTCTTTTGAAGTTCACGATAATCTGAGAGCAGATTCCATATTCCATCTTCAGACAACACTCCTCGTTTAAGTCCAGAAGGAAATCGTCCTGCTTCATCAGCAGCAAAATCGAGTTTCCACAACTCACTACCATAGTATTTGCTGAGTTCGGCAACATCCTCTTTAATAGCGTTCAAGGAATCAGCAGACTTATCCTTGATGGCTGTCAACGTTTTGTCGAAACGTTGTTCCATCCATTTGATTCGCTCAATTTGTAAAAGCTCACAAATCGAGTCCTCTCTGATAATCTTTGGTGCAGACTTTCCTGCCAGCACCAATACCTTTTTACCGTTGCGGTAGATATGAAGCTGACGGGAACGAACTACAGCAGTCAGTTCTGAGTCATCCTGCATAGATAACCAAAGAGAATGATAGATGCCATCCTCTTCAAATAGCTTCTTCTGCAGGTGCGAACACATATTGGTGGTGTCGATCGTCAGCATACTCACGCAGTTCGTTCATTGTTCCACATCTTAAGGACTGTAATTGTTCAGTCATTATATCTTTCATTGCCTCAAACACTTGATCACCTGTACAATGGCTGGTATAGAACAAGGTCTCAGGGTGTTTTGCTTTCAACCTTTGAGCCAAAGCTTTTATTTCTTCCTCTGTCTCTTGTCCATCGAGCAAGTGGAAACCACCGACAACGGTATGAACGGACCAAGGACAAGCTGAAAGAATGTTCTCTAGTCCACTATGAGCACAACCTGTGAACAAGAGACCATCTATATAGAGTGCTAACTCATGTCGGAAATCGTCGTGGATGTAATCCCCATTGGCATCTTGGACATAGAGATTCTGATTCCCCTTGGGCATCGGATGAATCTGAGGTATATGTGCAATAGCGTGAAGACCTTCTTCTATCTCACAGGTTTGGTCTATCAAGACAAGTCTGTTATCATCTATCTCTGGCCATTCCGTCGTAATGCTATGTAGATTACCTCGTTTGGAAAAGAACTGACCGCTCATAGCATTAGGTGAGACAAGAACCTTAGCCTTTTGATTATGCTCTAAAAAAAAATGCAAACCTCCCGTATGGTCACTATGTCCGTGAGAAATGAAAACATATTCCACATCGTTGAGATTTATGCCCAACTGTTCTGCATTTCTAATAAACACATCACCCGCTCCAGTATCAAGCAGAATCTTGTGTCGCTCTGTTTGCAACAGGATTGATAGCCCATGCTCTGTTAAGAGAGAGCTATCATTACTTCTATTATCTGATAAGACAATCCACTTCATATTGTTATTTCATTCTCTTTTGGCTTTCGCCCAAAATGCTCACGTTCGGCAGAGTTGAAGCAAGCTTCACTCTACACTCACATAAACGCATTTTTCAAACTTGAACAACCCATCTTCTTGGTCAAATTGCTCTGGCATGTGTGGGTCTGGATGATGCTCGTTGAAGAATTCGACGGCATGGAAACCTAAGCGGTTGATGTAGAATGCCCTTGCTCTGAACACCTACCTTCACATATAGGAAGGAGAGCTCGCCATGATGTTTGGCAGCATCGATGGCAATGATGGCACCACCCACTCGCTGGCCGTCAGTATCGATAGCTTCGTAGGCTTCTGCTCCCTCTGCTTCCAACGACTGATAGAAATCCTTGTCAGGCAATATCTGCCACTGGTTATCGTCTTTGTAATAGGCCATGAAGCCATGCTGGAATGCCTCCTGCATTTCTTCCTTAAAAGCAATGGTTTCCTCTGTTCTAAGTCTTATCAATTGCATATCATTATCATTTTATCGGGTCAGAAAAATACTCTCTACTCCCTTCAAAATTCTCCATATTCTCAGTTTTATTTGCAAAGGTACTCAATATTCCACGAATATTTGTATCTTTGCACCAATAATTAACATAATTGATGATGGCACAGAGTAATTGTGAAAACTGTAAATTGAGGGCTAAATACGACCAGAATCCTAATTCATTATTAGGTAGGTTCTGGCGATGGCATATCAATTACTGTCCAGGCTGGAAAGGCTATTTTACCAGTCTGAGTGATGAGAAGAAGGCTGAGTTAAGAAATAAGTATAATTTCCTGATATACAAGAGAATCTACAGGCAGTTCGACCAATCGAAGACTGACAAGAACGGCACGGACAGATATTTCGAGGCAAACTCAGGCAATGCTGATCGTGTTGAGAGCAGGCTAAAGCAAATGAATGCCGACTATATGATTCTGGAAAGCGACATTTCCGATGAAGCTGCCGTAAAGGAAATCTATTCGAAAGTCCTTGAACGATACGGAAGGGTTGATATTCTGGTCAACAATGCTGCCGATGGTGACATGGACGGCATCGACACCATAGAGAAAATTACTCAGAAAGTAATTGATAATTGTTTTTTTAGTAACTTTGCCATCAAATGCTGAAAGAAGAGTTAGATAAAGAACCGACATCATATTTCATCAAAGAAGAGGAATGTATCCATGATGCACATTTCTCCGAATTTTCTGTTATAGCTAGTAGTGGTTATAGCCAATTGACTCGGGCGAAACGTCATGGGCGCTGGTGGATGCTGAAAGGACTGAAGGAAGAGTATCGGCAGGATGCTATCTATCAAGTTCTTTTGCAAAAGGAGTATGAGATAACCAGTCAGTTGCAGCATCCGATGGTGGTATCGGTCTTTTCTTTTGAAAAGATAGAGGACTTAGGTCTTTGCATCGTCATGGAGTGGATAGAAGGTTTGACACTGAAAGAATGGCTAGCACAAGGAAAACATTCACGAAAGGAACGTTGCCATGTGGCAGATATGCTTTTGGAAGCTTTGGCGTATGTGCATAGTCGACAGACACAGCATCGTGATCTGAAACCCTCGAACATCATGCTGACTCATGATGGAGCACATCTGAAACTCATAGACTTCGGACTTTCCGACACAGACAGCCATACTATCTTGAAAGCCTCGGCAGGTACAGAGGGATATATGGCTCCAGAAGGTCCCTCAGACATTTACTCATTAGGCTGTATCCTCCGCGAACTACGCATAGGGTGGTTATCACTTTGGATTGTACGAAAGTGTTGTGCGCCAATTCGTCATCGTTATACTGACATAGCGACTATCCAAAGAGACTTACATCGTAGTTGGCTGTTGCCACAACGAATACTTCTCATGATTAGTCTTGCTATTCTCTTGGCAGTCCTCTATCTTCTTCTCTCACAAACCCAGAAAAGGATGCAAACGGTGAATGACTCTCTGAAAGTGCTCAAAGAGGAAAACAATGCTAAGATTAATGATGAAAAGGCAAAGACAGACACATTACAACTACAGGTGAAACAAATCAACGAACAACGACAATCAGAACAAGAAGCCAACAGCCTACGTCAGAATCGTATTAATGAAGCAAAGAGAAAGATAGACAAACAGATGCAAGCATATGGTATTCAGCAGATGTTCGATACCGTCACTTGTCGACGCAATATAACGATTCCTTTCCTCAAGATAACCGATGAACTTATCCGAGACACCAAGGAACCTGAATTAAAAGAGTATATACAGGAACGGTATCGTAAGCCTTGGATAAAACGGATGTCAGAACTGCCTTTCGACTAATCTAATCACACACTTCTACGACCACACCGTCTTTCTGTCCTGCAACATAGACCATAACAGGCTGTCCCTGATGCACCACCTCATCTAAATAGAGTGGCTCGTGTTGTATCATCAAATGACAGCGGAACGTATCACCCACACTCAGTTTCGTATTCTCTGCTTCCACTATCTCAAATTGACTATTTCCCATGTGCCTGACCATTATCTTGCGGTCTGGTCGCCAAGTGATAATAAGTCGTTGTCCACGCCTCATGCCTTCAGTGATAATCTTTTCCACTGCTTTGATACCGCTTTGCACCTCGTTCAACCGCTCTGCATGCTCGCAAAAGTCCTCATAGTCCCGATACCCCACGAACCTTGCCAGCACATCAAACGTATGCCGACGTGTCTGTACTTCCTCGTTCTTCAAGTATCCCCAAAAGCGTTTTAGCGTTGTTGGTGAAAGCCTCTCGTGTGTATGCGATAATAATAGGTCACTCAGTCCGTCGAAGTCTCGTGCCTCTGTCAACTGGTGCCCTAACATTTTTACCACCTCTTGCTTCAATATTTCCTGTTTCATGGTGCGAAGATACAAAGAAAAGTTCAAATTAGCAAACGACAGACAAAAAAGGACAGAAAAGGACTTGCGCGGATGTCTTTTTCGTCCTAATTTTGTGACCGTAATAAAAAATCGGCTCACAATGTTGCAACTTTCAAAAATTATTCCTATCTTTGCCATATCGTTCAGTAATGGACGACGACATCGAGGAGAGCGATTAAGCTTTGACCCGCCTGTGAATCTGCAAAATTCTAGTGATAAAGGGAAAAAGTCTGAAAGCTGCTTCTCCTGCAGTAGCATATATACTGTTTACTCCGCAAAGGAGTCGGCTCATATATATACCTGCAGGTGTGAGCTGATTTCATTCTTATTATCACGGGTATTGCAGAACCTACAGGCTGAGAATGGCAAGTAGGCTCACACCCTTTGTGGATAAGTAAAATACCAATAACTAATAATACTAATATGAAATTACAAGATTATATACAATATTGGGATAATGAAATCAAAAAATGGCTTTCATCTCCCCAAGAAGTGGCTCCACAAAACAAAGGGGTTCAATGCGACTATATGCCTGAACCTTTTATGGGTAACCCGAAAAAACATTCATTCGTAATAGTTAATCTGAATCCGGGTATAGGTGTCTGCCATAGTTGGTTCCCGCTTAAAAGCATGCAGGGAACCTTAATCAACAAGGTTGCTTGTTCATCATACAGTGAAGCTGTCATGGATTTCCCATACTTAAAAGACGAAGAATCAACAAAATTATCGAACTGGGAGAATAACCCAGGACGTTTATGGTGGAAAAGCAAGGAAAAATGGATTAAACATATTCTTGGAATTTGCTATCCAACCGAAAATTTTAATAAAAACGGCATTGTCAATCACTTGCCTTTTGCTATGGAATTGTTTGGTTGGCATTCAAAATCTTTTTTAAATAGTTACATTACAGAAAACTATAGTAACAATAAATTTAAAAACTGCGTAATACAGCCATTGATTGACGCTATAAGAAATTCCGACTTTAAATTTGCCTTTTGCGTAGGTAAGCCGATAGGAGATATTTTAGTTAGTTACGGTGATTACAGGTTCATATCACTTCCATTAGGTTCACCTCTGAAAAATGGAGGATTTATAGTGAATGCAGGAAATACTAGTCGGAACTATCGTGTAATGAGTGATGGTAAAGACCATTATATCATCAATACTTGGGTTCAAGGAGGTAATACTTTTCCTGCACCTTCGTATAATATTATCGAAAAACAAATAATGTCACATATATTTCAACACAATCGTTAATATATTGATAATAGGATAAGTATATAAGGAGTAAGCCGAAAATCCTTTGAAGAGTAGGCAATAATAATATAAACTTATAATTATGAGACAAATAAAAAATTTAATTACATTGTTGACTGTGTTTTTGGCAATGGGATTATCCCAGAGTGCCGTAGCACAGGATTCTAAGAAAGAATATTATAGTAAATTAGAAGCTTTTAGACAAAGCTTTCCGAAAACAAACGACTCTAAACGTGTAAAAATAGTAAATGAACTAATAACAATGGAGAGCTCCCCTGAAATAAATACAAAAAAAGGTATAGCCATCGAAGAGTTGCTAAATGATCTTCCTGGGAGAGAAGAGAGAAGGACTCTTGTTGTAAAACTTATAAAATCTTTGTGTGAAAAAGGTGATACTATTATGCTTAGAAATGATTGTAAGCGATTTAAAAAGGGTACTGTTATAAAGAAAAAGAATGGTATTCTGACTATAAACGACAAAGATTTTCCAGTTCTCACTATGAATGACGGAAGTGTCTTTACTGGTGATAATTATTTTGATGCCTTTTCTGTCTTTAAAACAGATTATAACTACTCTTATAAGTGGATAGTTTATTTAGTTGAAGACGAACTGATACCATTGAGTGGGCACATTGTATTTGCCAATGGAACAGAAGATGCTATTATAGATGGAATAACGTACACAGAAAGAGAGAAAGCAAGACAAGAAGCCGAGCAGAAATACGAACAAGCCAGAGAAAAAGAAAGGAAGAAAGCTGAACAAGAAAACAAAAAGGCCTACGCTGCTTTATGCAAACAATACGGCAAAAAGTATGTTGATGCTGCAATACAACAAAAACCCATTGTCGGTATGCCTGAAAAACTATTGAAATCAGCTTTTAAATTAGAACTTGTCGAGCAGAGTACTTACTCTAAGAGGTACCATATAATGGGATGGGGATGGAAAAACTTCGGTCAAACATTATCAAACAATGTACATAAATCCTCTGTTTGGGTAAGCAATGGAAGAGTTACTAGAGTAATATATTACTAGAATATGAGTCTTCGATAATGGAAGCTATCACAGAACTATTACGAATACAAAAGAATAGTATAGAATTTAAGTTTAATAAAAAAGAATTATGAGTATGAAAAAGTATAAAGGAATACTATTGTATTTATTTGTTATGTTTGGAATGCCTGCATCATCTCAAACGATATTTATTGGGCAGAAGGAATACAATCAAGAAGTAATACAGTCAGAAGAAGAAATCCTCTCGGATGACGACCATGTCTATACGACTTTCAGCAACAGGAGGGAAGATCAGGCTCCATCATTCCCCGGAGGCAAGGATGCCATGAAGCAATGGATCCGTAGCAACAGCAAATATCCACTTAGGGAAGATGATAATTATCCTCAGTATGTAAGTTTTGTTGTTGAGCGCGACGGTTCAATATCTAATATTGAGTATGGAGATTTGGATTATCCACCATTTTATAATTGGAAGATAAAGACTAAAAATGAGATTATACGCTTACTTAAATCCATGCCTAAATGGATTCCTGGAAAAGTGGATGGAGAAGTGGTGCGTGGAAGGACGAGTATTAAATATAGCTTTTATATACCACATTAATCAGATTTATGCAGAAAACGAGCAGGACCCAGAACGAACTCGCAAAAATTTTTTGATAGTTCGCCAAGAGGGTAAAAGAAGCGTGAAGCGAAGTATGTACCACTACAACCTTGACATGATCATCGCCGTGGGCTATCGTGTGAAGTCACAGGTGGCTACTCGCTTCCGTCAGTGGGCTACCCAACATCTGCGTGAATTTATCCAGAAAGGGTTTACGCTGGATGATGACAGGCTGAAAGGGAAAGGCAATAGGTATTTCCGTGAGTTGCTGCAACGCATTAGGGACATCCGCAGTAGCGAGCGTAACCTGTAACTTTTAGACTATAATACGGAATTATAACAATTAAGTGAAGATATTATGATACAAAAACAATCAATAACGTTAAAGAATATGATAAGATTGCCACTATTAACAGGTATCATTAGCGCAATAATGGTGGTTGGGCTGACAGCATGTCAAGGCAGTCAAAAAAAAGCAACGTATCAGCAGGAAGAGAAAACTGAGCAATTGGACTATGCTACCATCGTAAAAAATGAACTTCTTTCAACGGATGAGTTTTTGAATATTGTCGACGGTTTTCAACAAGGTACGGAGAAAATGCTGCCCACTGGAAATGTCTGGGACAATTGTGAAAAAGAAATTAGTAAGATTCTGAAAGGAAAGGGATTTACAGTAGAAAGGAATAAAGAGATGAATTTCTTTATTTTTGCAACAAGGAATTGTAAATTCAACATAAAGGAGGATAATTATATCTATTCCTTTTCAATTACCCCGAACAATTCCGACAGTCTGTCTGCTGCCTATTTTTTTCAACCTATGGGTGATATGTATGTAAAAGGTGAAATTCTTTTATCGGACACATGCGTATATGATGCAATTGTGGATCAGATAAAGAAGGTTGGTTACAAACCTGTTAATGACCAAATGGGCGATGTGGAAGAATCAACCAAAGAAGAAAAATACCAAAAAGAGAATCCAAAAATGGAAAAGGAGTGTTATTTCTTCCTTTGTAATCGAGAAGAGAAAAGCATCTCTTTACACTATGATTTTATGAAAGCACAAGAAATTCGGATGAGTAATTGATGGCGTATAGATTTAACTAATCTACTTTCTACTCAAAAACACGTTGTTTGTAGATTGAGAAAATATAGAATTTCGCAAAAACACCCCCCGTCAATAGGTACTTCATCAATTGTAGGGTTTCAGTTAGGGCTACACTATCTTGCACCTATGGCTGAACGACCTTGCAGCTGTAGGTGAAAGATCGTGCATCTGTAGGTGCAAGAATGTAAGAAGGCTACTTACTCCTCGAAAGTGTCGTTAGAATACCTTGAAACAATGGGTTACGATTTATTTTCCACTTACTTCCTTAATGTCTTCTTTCAGCATCTCAACAATGTCAATATGGATATCTCTGGCTATAAAATGGAAAAACAAACTATATCCCATTCCATCTTCGTAATTGTCAAGTTGTATTGGGGTATTAATCACTCCTGATACTTGATGACTTGTCATATAAGTGTCAAAAATATGCGTGAACAATTTGCTCCTATACTCATTGACTGGCATATCTTTATTTTCGCTATTTTGATTCCTTGATGGAATCGGAGTCATGTCATCACACGAATAGTATATAATTAAATTGGGATTACTGGCAAATAATTCTGCAACCCATCCTGTAATATCATGTAAAACGTCCTGCCCTGTAGTGTCATCACCACTAATACGCTCTATCATCAACTCACTAACATCTACATTCCTGTTTGTAAGAACTTTTTGAATACGATCGGGTAAGACTTCTATATTTACAGAAGTCAGCAATACACGATACTCATTATCTTTCTGAACAATAGAATAGGATGCTTCCATTATTATGTCAATATAACACGACGAGAGAATTCTTCAGGTTTCATATTACGAAGTTTCTCCAACTCAGAAAGTTTATGCTCTCTGAGTTTTTTGATCGTCTTCAGTAACTTCTCAGAAGGATTCTTTATTACTATTGGTTCTTTTGTATATGACATAATATATAATTTGACGCTGCAAAGGTAAAGATTATTTCCGAAAGTTGCAAGTTTTTCAAAAGAAAAATGACATAAATAGTTTGAACGTTACAAACGGGGTGAATGTAACGTTCAAACGGGTCGTTTGTAAGCTACAAACACCTTGAAAACACGTTGTTTTTATTTCTTAGATTTATCGGAGTGCCTTCTATCACTTGTGCTAAAGCCTTCTATCGTTGTAACTAAAGGCTACTAACGATGTAAGTAAAGGCTACTATACCCCCATAGGAGATACTGGAATGAAGCATAGAAGGCATTGGAGTAAATTGGGGTGCATTTCATAAAAACCTTTGGATTTCCTTGGAGAATTGAAATTAAACACGTATCTTCGCACTCAAATAATAGCATTGATGAAGAAATACGTGTCTTGGATAGGAATAGTGCTGATTGTAGCAGGAACAATTCTGTTGCTAATCAGTTACCTGTTGCACCACACCACCAACGGAATGTTGCTAACAGGACTATTATTGATTATAATAGGTATTGTGTGCTACATACAAGGCATCAAGCATTCCAACAGCTACTAACTACCTCAGAGCTGCTCCTACCTGCTCGGCTATCTGCCGCATTCCCTT
>OCTW011578050.1_pt1 | contig 10868 bp, 15 predicted proteins | sample 1539671 | NCBI WGS metagenome assembly OCTW01 (sample SAMN02144230, study PRJEB22623) | gut metagenome | biome: sheep rumen | host: Ovis aries | place: New Zealand | reverse complement strand
GACCTTTTTTATTTAGGGTTTATTACAAACCCTAAAAACGGCGAAGTCAAGGCTTTAAGCGTACGCGTGCCTTGACTCGACGTATTAACGCAAAATTTAATATTTAATCGACAAAGGCGTCGTGATTTTAGATTATCAAAATAGTCTGGAGTTGCGGCGCCTTTTAATTTTAACTTTACCGGAGGAAAAAATGGACGAAGTTACTTCTATTTTTGGAGAAAATGTTTTTAACGAAACAGTAATGAAAGCTCGCTTACCAAAGGAAACTTATAAGCAGCTTATGAAAACAATTGAAGGGGGCGAAAAGCTTGATCCTTCTGTAGCTACAGTTGTTGCAAATGCAATGAAAGACTGGGCTTTGGAAAAGGGTGCAACCCATTATACACACTGGTTCCAGCCACTTACTGGAATTACAGCAGAAAAGCACGATAGTTTTATTAGTCCAATCGACGGCGGTAAAGTGATAATGGAATTTTCTGGAAAGGAACTGGTTCAGGGTGAGCCAGATGCATCCAGCTTCCCAAGTGGAGGAATTCGTGCCACATTTGAGGCCCGCGGTTATACTGCCTGGGATCCTACATCATACGCTTTTATAAAAGACGGAACTTTGTGTATTCCAACTGCATTCTGTTCATATACAGGAGAAGCTTTGGACAAGAAGACTCCTCTTTTACGTTCTATGCAGGCAATTTCAAAAGAGGCTGTTCGAGTGCTCCATTTATTCGAAGGAAACGAAAATGTTACTTCTGTAAAAACAACAGTTGGTCCTGAACAGGAATATTTCCTTGTTGATAAAGAAGTTTACGACAAACGCGAAGACTTGATTTATACAGGACGTACTCTTTTTGGTGCAAAGGCTCCTAAAGGTCAGGAATTGGAAGATCACTATTTTGGTATGATTAAGCCTCGTGTTCAGAGTTTTATGAAGGATTTGAACAAGGAACTTTGGAAACTTGGAATTCTTGCTAAGACCGAACATAACGAAGTTGCTCCAGCTCAGCACGAACTTGCTCCAATCTTCTCTACAACAAATATTGCATGTGACCATAACCAGTTGACAATGGAAATTATGAAAAAAGTTGCTGCTCGTCACGGAATGGTTTGTTTACTTCATGAAAAACCATTTGCCGGAGTAAATGGAAGTGGTAAGCACAATAACTGGTCAATTTCTACTAACACTGGTAAAAACCTTTTGGATCCAGGTGCAACTCCTGCCAGCAATGCCCAGTTCCTAATCTTCTTGTCTGCAATTATTAAAGCAGTTGATAAATACCAGAATTTACTCCGTATTTCAGTTGCATCTGCAGGAAACGACCATAGACTTGGAGCTAACGAAGCGCCTCCAGCCATCATCTCTATCTTCCTGGGTGACGAACTTTCTGAAATTCTTGATTGTCTTGAACAGGGAAAACCTTACGGTAAGCATGAAAAAGAAAAGATGCAGATTGGAGTAACTGTCCTTCCAGAATTCAACAAGGATACAACTGATCGTAACAGAACTTCTCCATTTGCATTTACTGGAAACAAGTTTGAATTCCGAATGCTTGGATCAAATGAATCAATTGCCTGTGCAAACGTATTCTTGAACACAGCTGTTGCAGATGTTTTGAGCGAATTTGCAGATAAACTTGAAAAATCAAAAGATTTCAAGAACGATTTACACCAGTTGATTTTGGATACAATCAAAGAGCATAAAAGAATTATCTTTAATGGAAACGGTTATGATGAATCTTGGGTTAAAGAAGCAGAAAAACGTGGTCTTTCAAATCTTCGTTCAACTCCAGAAGCTCTTTCTCATACAATGGATGAAGAAAACGTTAAGCTTTTTGAAAAATTCGGTGTTTATAGCAAAGTCGAACTTGAAAGCCGTTACGAAATCCATAATGAAAATTATTCTAAGATTATCAATATTGAAGCAGAAACTATGCTGGAAATGGCAAAGAAGGATATTCTTCCATGTGCAAGTAAATATTCTTCAAAACTTGCCCAGACAATCGGCTTAAAGAAGGCTGCCTGCGATGAGTGTGACTGTACTTACGAGGCTCAGATGCTTAAGAAGGTTTCTGCCCTTACAAGTTCAATTTTTGCAAAAACATGTCAGCTTGAATCTGCTGTAAATGAAGCAAAAGAGCTTGCAGATAAGGGTGATTCTGGAAAGACTGCCTTCTTCTACCGCGAAAATGTTTTTGCCGCTATGGGCGAATTGCGTGCGGTGGCAGATGAACTGGAAGTTATTACTCCAAAAGAATTGTGGCCATTCCCAAGTTATGGCGACTTGTTGTACAGTGTAAGATAGATTAATACCCACGTCAGTGGGATGTGAGCAAAGAAATGACTTTTTCAGGCAGGTGGTTTTACTACCTGCCTGATTTTTATATATTATTTAGTCTGTGTAAAGACTTAAAGGCATTTAGTTGATTTACTGTTACAGTTCTAAAACCATACCTTCTTTATTTTCTGTAAATCCCAGTACTTTATAAAGAGGTTTTCCGTCGGGCCTTGCATCAAGTGAGATTTCAGTACAGCCTTTTTCTTTTGCTTCTGCTATAAGCTGCCTAACCATTTTTTTAGCAATTCCTTGATGTCGGTATGCTTTATTTGTATAAACATTCATCAAATGAGCACGTTTTCCTGTAGGGTGACTAAAAGTTGGCATTAGTAAAATATAACTGATGGAAGCACAGGCAATTATTTTTTCGCCATCTTTTGCAAGTAAAGTTGTTTGATTTCCATTTAGGAAATATTCACGGGAAGATTCAACTAAAACTTTATCAAACTTATCTTCGTCGCTCATGTTATTTACAATCTTCAGCATTTCAAGGCGAATAGACATAAGCTCTTCAATATTTGAATTATCAGCCTTTATTATTTCAATCATTTTTCCCTCTTAAAAAGTAACCAGTGCGGGTGTGTTCCGCTGTCGGTTTTTAAAAAGTACCATAATTGATATGCTTTGCCAAATAAAAAAGGCGGGCTTGACCCGCCGAAAGAATATTCTAAAATTTTTTATTTAGTATAGGTAAATTCAGCTACATTACTCCATGCACTGTCAGACATATTGTTTGCGGTACTTGTCACTTTAAGCCAGAAATAATACTTTTTTCCATTAACAGGTACCAAATATGGTGCACTAGTTGAAGGAATCTGTACAGTTCGTGTATTTGAGCCAGCTTCGACTTTGGCATAAGTATTCGTATCATAATATGCTTTTGAAGAATCGTTTGTAGTTGCATATCCAAGAACAGCATTTGTTGCCCCATCAAGACCTGTTTTACCATCATAATTGAATGTAATGTTTACATCGCAAGAAGTTGTGTTATCTGTCATAGAGTTGATAACCAAATTTGTTGGTGCGTTAAGTTTTGATGTCGAATTACCGTCATCTACATTTACATTTGTCGAGTTTTTACAGCTAGTGAATGCACATGTCATAATCAATGCAGCAACGATTGCTGTAACTTTAGAAAATTGTTTCATAAAAACCTCCAACGATTTTATTTTTTGATTTTGGGGGAAGTCGAGCGTAGCAAGACTTCCCCCAAAGGACTCTTTCAAGTCCTTTGGGTAGTGTACACTACCCAAATTTTTAGAGAAAAAATGTTGGAGATTTTAATTTCAACGAAAGTGGTGCAAAGCACCATCAACCTAACAATTGGTTGTACCTGCCTTCAATCGAAGAGTCGTTAAGAAAAATTCGATAGCATTTTTTAGGCTCATCGAAATAATGGCTTGGAACAATTGATTGTTCCGTAGCGGGCTTGCCCCCGCCTACAATGTATTATACCTTTCTATTCCAATCGCATCAAACAGGAATGTTTAGAATCTATTTCAAAACCGTTATTTTTATAAAAGTTCAAAGTACTTTCTCTGTTTGAGCCGGTTTCTAAAGACAATTTATAGCAATTGTGATTTCTTGCAATTTCCGCAGCCTTCTGAAGTAATGCCGAGGCATAACCTTTGTTTCGGTAGTTTTCATGAGTCACCACATTTTCTACAATTGCAAAACTTCGTACATTATGAGTTAAACTTGGTATGATTGCTAACTGAACCGAAGATACAACTTTGCCTTCATCTTCAACCACAAGAATATAAAAAGAATCATTTTTTCGAAAATCTTCAAGCATCTGGGCCCACTGCTCCATATTTTGCTCTTCTTTTGGTGGCCATTTTGTAAGATACACAAAATACAATTCTTTGAGATCAAAAACATCTTTTCCTATTGCTTCTCTTATAATCATTTTTAACTCCGTTTATCCCACTAAATTTCTGTTGATTTATATAAGCGCCAATAGTTGCTTACCTTTTAATCTATTTCGTTTCCAGCTCAGTGGGCTTTGTTATGTGATTATTTATCTTCAAATAAGATTCTTGCAAAATCTCGCTTTGAATATATTATTCTTATTACTCTTACAATATCACCATCAATTCTGTAAAAGATTGAATAATTATTTGCCAGAACAAATTTATAATCAGTAGGAAAGTGAACATATCTTTCTACCGGAATACCTGTTTCGGCAATGGTAGACAAGTTTTCATATGTTTCTACGATAGTTTTGATAGTATTATGTGCTGCAATTGGATTTTGAACTTCATTTTCTATGTAATTTTTTATTTCGAGTAAATCTTCTGCTGCTTGTGGAGTAATCTTCACTGTAAACATTAAAGACCTACCATTTTTCTAACATCAGCAGGATCCAACCAGCCTTTTTTTTCAGCGGATTCTTCACCTTTTTTTAATTCTGCAAAAAGGGTTTTTGTGGCGGTTAATCTTTCGTAATCTTTAATGGTAATAACAGCATAAGTGCCTCTTCCGTTTTTTGTAAGAAAAACAGGAGATTCATCTGCGACATCCTGTAATACTTCATTGTAATTTCGTAAATCAGAAACAGGTTTTATTGCTATCATAGACACCTCTAATATTCGTAAGATTTTACGAAATAATTATCTTAAGATATTTCGGAATAGTCAAGATTAATAGTGTCATTTATCGGGCTTGATTTAATGGATGATGATTCTATCCAGATATAAACACGCTCTTCAGTTTTTTCTGTAATTACACCGCCATTTGCAAGTGCAACTTTTTGGGATGCGATATTATCTGAGTGTATTGTGATAAGAACTTTTTCCAAACCAATTTTTTTTTGCTTCAATTAACAGCAATCTTAAGAGTTCCTTGCCATAACCCTTTCCACGATATTGAGGAGCAATTCCATAACCGATATGACCACCTGCATTACTCAAAGTTTCGGTAAGAAAATGTCTCAGATTTCCAAATCCGACAGGAAAAGTATCGGCATAAAGCCAATAAGTTGTAGAAGGAACCTTCCAGCCATCCACAAGACATGTTTGTTCTGATTCTTTCTGTTTTGCTGCAAGCCAGGTTTTAAAATCCTCGTATGAAAGACCATTTGCTTTATTAACAAGTCCATTTTCATCTTTTGGCATTGACTGTAACATGTTATAGATATCGTGGACATCATCAGCGGATAGTTTTTTTAAGCGTAAGTTTACTTTGTCAGGCTTCGTATTAATTAGGCTCACAGTGTTACACTCCATATCGATATTCTTTTTCAAAAGCGGCTACATAAGTAAAAAGCAAATCCACATTATGTTTTACAACAAGTTCAAATGCCTTTTCTCTGAAGATTGAGTTGAACTCTCTTTGCGCCGGTGTATCAAATCCAAAAATACTGTCTGAAACTTCAATACTGTCATGATTCATCATCATGTTGTATTTCAGTTTATCTCTCAAACTTTCTGCGACAGTCATTTTTCCAACTGCTTGAGGTCCGCATACTACAATTCAATTTGCCAGTTTTGTATTTTAAGCGGCGTAGAGCTTCGTACTACCGCTACCTTGCTTTGCCCTAAAGTTCGATTAATTTTTTCAGCAAGTTATATTTAATCCCTTATTTTAATCAATTTTTATTGATTGTGATAAACTCAATATCCGAAATAATATTCATTCATAGAGTCAAAAGGAAAAATGCCAGCCAATCGTTTTGCTTTTTCAAAATACAACTGCTCTTGGGCTTTATCGCCTAGTTCTGAATAACAATATGCAATTCTTCTGTAGGCTTGAAGTAAAGCGGGACATGTATAGGCAGCATCTTCTTTAAAAAAGTTTTCCCATTCAGAAATAGCTGCTTTAAAAGCCGACTTTTTGTTGCTGAGTTTTGCTTTTTCAGTTTTAAAATAAGCAAGCCAGTATTTTGGCCAGATGTCGTGAGGATTCATTTTGACCGCATGATTCATATTGTAAATTACATAACCAGCCGCCTTTTTTTTCATTTTGTCAGTATCAATATTATTAAAAAGATAATCTTCCAGCCACATGTAAGAAAATATATATTCAGCATATCTTTCCCATTCTGTCATTGTAAATGCGGGTAAATCTACACAAAATGAACTAGGAGGCTGTCTCCCACGAAAAACTTTTTCTTCCAGAATATTCAACGCTTCTTCTAAATTATTTTTTTCAAAACTAAACGGAAATAAATCACCAAAATAGTATTTTAAGAACGAAATAGCAAATCCAAATTCAACAACATCGAAATCATAAAGAGGAGCTGTTTTATCATTATTAAAATTGCGGACGATATCGTACACGGCCTTTATATTTTCATCAGTTGTAATATAAGGATATGTAATTCCATAAATCCGCTGGTCAGTTACGCAAAAATAATCAAAAGCGGATGATTGATTTTCTGAAAGGTATTTTTTATCAAGAACCTTAAAATTTGAATCACGGCCATATTTTACTTTTGTATAATCATCATTTCTAAGATACCAGATATCAAATGCTGCATATTGATCACCATAGTATTTGTTCAAATAATAACCTGTTGAATACCAAAGCTCTTCAGAACCATAAAAATAATTATCCGGAACCTTACTTCCGTGGCCATCACCATAAAAAATGATTGCCTTATCTTCCGGTTTTGCAGCATCCATAATTTCAATTATTGTTTTATGAGCCTGTTCATCTCTTGCATTTAGAACAGCAACTCCATCATTCATATCATCCGGCCAAACACAACCTTCTTCTGGAAAAATAACATTAATTGGATCTTCTGGATGCAACTGATTAATTCGCTCAATTTCCTTTTCCATCAAATGATATTCATATTTCCATCCATAAGTACACCATTGAGGAACTATATAAATTTTATAATTATCGTAATTGCCGTCTGTAAAAGAAAATCCGTCACCTTCTTCTTCCAAAAATAAATAACGGACTCCAGCTTCGTAAAACTTTTCAATATTCTGAGTCATATAAAGAATTGGAAAAACCGTGGTATGAGTTTCACCAATAAAAACAATCTTTTTAGAATGAATGGCTTCCAGAATCTGATCATGAGCATTTTTTGAATCCTGAAGATTGTAAGTTGTTTTACAACCAGTTATAAAAAGAAGAAATACAACTGATAATAAGATTACTTTTTTCATAAAACTCTCCTTGAACTATCCCGCTAAATTTTTGTTGATTTAAATAAGCAACAAAAGTCGCTTGCCTTAAAATTCTTCCGTTTCCAGCCCTGTGGGCTGTGCGTATAACAACTGGTTGTATCTGCCTACAATCGAAGAGCCGTTAAGAAAAATGCGAAAGCATTTTTTAGGCTCATCGAAATAATGACTCGGAACAATTGATTGTTCCGCTGTCGGCTACGAACCTTTGTTATGACAAATTATATTTCTTCTACAGAATAAGATTTTTTAATTTTTTTTTATTTAGCAGATTCTGCACGACCATTTGCAGCGTATGCTTCTATTATTAACTTTTTCTAAGCGGCGTAAAGCCGCGTATTACCGCTACTTTGCGTAAACCATATAGTTCAATTTCATTTAATAAAGCAAGCTTGACTTGCTTTATTAAATATTCCTATTACTCAGTAACAGTAACTTCTTTTACGGTTTCTAGTAAAGTTATATAAGCATCTGTCAAATACCAATAACCTGAAAAAGAAATTGTTCCATCATTATTTTTCTTTATTGTTATTAAATAACCTTTTTTATTTTCGCCTTCTACCCAATCAAAGGTATATGCCATCATTGGATAACTTTTTTCATCGAATTCCCATTTTCCATCGAAAACTTCATTATCAACAGTTTTTTTGAAGGTTCCATCTGAATTAAATTCATATTTAATGGAATGTCCAGAATTTTCACCTTCAAAGGTTTTTCCTTCAATTTCGGTAGGTTTCGGAAACTGATCATTTTTTTTGTTCAGATTCTTTGGCTTTGCAGACAAATTCATACAAAGAAGGAATCCCATTAAACTCAGTAAAAATACTTTGTTTGCTCTTTTCATTTTTTACTCCTTGGCAGGCCAGTGGCCTGTCGCCATAACAATTGGTTGTACCGCAGGCGGCTTGACCCGCTGTCGGCTTTGAACTTCTTGTTATGTGATATTACTCGTAAGCATACATTTTTATTGTTTTAAACTCAGGTGCATGATTATTTTCTTCTTCTTCCAAATCGTAAAGATTCTGAAGATTAAGCCAGAACTCTGCGGTTGTTCCAAAGAACTTAGAAAAGCGTATCGCAGTGTCAGCTGTTATTGAGCGATGCCCATGAATTATTTCTGAAATACGAGTCTGAGGAATATTAATTTCTTTTGCCAAACGATATGCAGAAATATTCATTGGAACAAGAAATTCTTCTTTCAGAATTTCTCCTGGGTGAATATTCGGCAGTTTGTCATTAGTGGTAATCTGTGATTCTAACATTGTCCGCTCCTCCATTCTCAAAGGTAAATACAATTCTCCATTGGTCGTTTATACGGATTGACCAAAGTCCTGCAAGATTTCCTACCAACTGTTCAAGATTATTTCCTGGCGGAATTCTTAAATCTTTAACTTCTTTAGCAGCTGCAATCATTCGGAGTTTCCGTCGTGCAACATTGTGAATAGTCGGCGGAAGTTTTTTACTTCTCTGTCCTTTGTAAATTAATTCTGTTTCAGAATCTCCAAATGAATTTATCATAAATATATACTAACGTAAAACGGAAGTATTGTCAAAAAAAATACTCACTTTACTGATAAAATATACGCTCCATTAATGATTTAATTCTTTTACCATATATCCGCAAGTAAAGGGGAAAAAATCAAATTTCTCTGTTCCAATATGAACGAATCCTTCCTTTTCGTACCATTGCCGGAGAATAGTATTTTCTTCTACAATTCCAATTTTTATTTTAGTACAATTATGAGCTTCCGCCTGGCTATAAGCATCTTGTAGCAATTCTTGTCCGATTTTCCTATGTCGATATTCCGGGAGAACACAAAGATTATTTAATTCGCATTCACCTTTGTCTTGCATCAGAAGAGAATAATACCCGATTATTTTTCCATCAGAATTGGAATAAGCAAACATGTACCTTGGTTCGTTGTCCAACTGATATAAAAGTCTTTCTTCTGTCGTAGCAAAGGCCGTAAATCTTGGAGCATTTTCGATGGTAAAACCAAATTGCTCAGCAATTGTCATAAAACTTGACCTTATGACTTTCACACATTCTGATACATCGTTTTTGTTTATTTCTTTTATCATTTTTCTTCACCTACAAGCGCCCCAGTGCGGGCGTCCACATAACAACTGGTTGTACCGCAGTGGGCTTGACCCGCTGTCGACTACGAACCTTTGTTATGTGAGTTTTACAATTTTGCTAGCAACTCCTTTGCCATTTGTTTTATTTGTGAGCCACTTAATACCAATGAATTTTTATTTAGGTTTCCATCATCCATTTTTAAAATCTCAGACAGCCAGTATTTATGATAACTTCTTGTATTTGAATATACACTTTTTCGATTGGCAGCAGTCGATACTGAGTTCCAATTCTTATGATTCTTATCAATATTTTCATAATAACAATAAGAAACAAACCAACAAGCCCCCATTGTTGTTAAATAATCGCCACCTTGAAAAGAAAATACATGTCTTCCCATTTTTTTCTCCAAAACTTTATTTTCGTCCAAAGTCTAAACTTCAACTCATATTTTATCATCGGGCTTGAACCGATGATAAAATAATCTTGTAGTATGGATATTATAAATTATACTTTAATTTACCATTTTCTTCAGTCAAAATATTTCTTATAAACATTTCATCAATACCGCCTAAAATTTCATTTTCTGTTTTAGAGCGAAATGCATTTTTCAAATTAGTAATTAATGTTTCCTTTTTTTTCGGACGCTTATTTGAAGGAAGCTTTTTTAAATTTTCAACAAAAACATCAATATTTAAATTCTCAGCAGTTGTTGGCAATAATTGTTTTATAGCAACAATTAATTCAATTTTTATTTTGTTTGATTTTAAAAATTCTACTAAAGGCTTGTATCCACTATCTTTTGAAAGAATAAAATATTCCTCATATCTCTTGCTTTCAATATATTTTCCTAAATAATATGCAATAAAAAATCGAGTGCATTACTTCCTTGACCAGGTACTTGTAACCAAGAAACAGATTCTCCAAATCTTTGAAGTTTTTTTACCAATTCGAAAGGAATTTTATTTTGAGAATTTCCTACTATTATTTTTATATCAAAATCTTTTATTCGCTCTAGCTCTTCTACTTTTTGAATATTCTCATAGTCAATAAGAATTATTTTTTTATTCATTTCCTTTCATCCCAAAAGCGCCCCAGTGCGGGCGTCCACATAACAATTGGTTGTACCACAGCGGGCTTGACCCGCTGTCGGCTACGAACCTTTGTTATGCTTTTTATTATAGTCGATATTGATTTTTTATGATATATTTATTCTAGGAGTAAATAGTGCCTATTGTTAGTGAATTTGAAGGAATAGAAATTTGCCTTTATTTTGATGATCATTTACCACCTCATTTTCATGCAAAATATGCTGGTCAAGAGG
>OCTW011507389.1_pt1 | contig 10870 bp, 9 predicted proteins | sample 1539671 | NCBI WGS metagenome assembly OCTW01 (sample SAMN02144230, study PRJEB22623) | gut metagenome | biome: sheep rumen | host: Ovis aries | place: New Zealand | reverse complement strand
GGGATCTGTATAGTAATATGAGTTTGCGTTATTATCTGTAAAGCTTATTTTTGATCTGTTAACATCACTTGCTCTGTAGGTCAGACCGTAGGTGAGCCAAGCTTGGCTGTTAAGCGTCTTAGCAGCATCGTAGACATTCTTGGGATCATAATACTCATAAGTAACCGTGCTGTTAGCCAGCATTTCGGAAGCGATCGTGCCTTCAACAGCGGTGATCTCTGTGGCTCTGTACTCTGCTGCATCGTAAACCTTGTCGTTAGCGTTCAGGGTGATGCCGTCGGCAGCGTTTGCTGCTTCGATCGCAAAGGCAAAATCCTTGTTGCCTGCATAGTTCTTGATGCCCGAAACTCTGATCTGGAAGGTCGTGCCCGCGGCTGTCTTGTTGGCGGGTGTAACGGTAACGATATAGTCCTCGCCAACGACAAGGGTCTTGTCGCCGTCCTTGACAGTAACATCAAAGTCAGTGCCGAGTGTGGGTGCCTTGCCGTCATAGGCCTTGGAGTCCTTGGAAACTGTAACTTCCATGCCCTCGGCAGTGATCTGCTTAGAGGCGATGGTGAAGTTCTTCTGGATAGTTCTTGAATCCTTTACGCCGTCAAGAGTATAGTCGATCTTTACCTTTGCGGTGTAGGTGCCTGCATTAACGGGAGCGCTGTTAAGCTTTGTGCTGCCGTCATAATACTCGATAGTGCAGTTGCCGGTGGTCACATCGCAGGTAAAGTTCGAGGGATAGCTAGAGCTTGTATGCGGCTGGTTGAGCTTTGCCTCATAAGCCTCGCCGTTGTAGACAATAGAATCTACCCTGCCCTGATAATTAGTATCGGTGGGGATAAGAACCTCAAAGATCCTCAGCGCGGTGCCGAACTCGTTCTCGCAGCCGATCTCGAATACATCGGATTCCTCTTCGGGCTCGATCAGAACAACGGTGCTGTGGGTGTGCCTGGCAGTGATAGGCGAGTTTATCATTGTAAAGGAATAGATATACTTGCCGCCCGAGGTCGTGGCGCTGTAGGTGTCTTTTGCGACATTGCTGAGCTTCTTTTTTCCTGCCCAGAGCTCAAGCTCTGCGGTGGACTCGATAACAACAGGCTCGCCCTCGGGGAGCAGCCAATCGTCGTCCTCGACGCCGTCAACCTTTACGCTTGTGACAGCTTCGGCGGGAACAGACTCCTCGCAGGAGAAGGCATACTCTTCACGCTTCTTTACGGTGTAGGTGCCGTCGCTGTTCTCTTTGATAACGCAGTTGCTTGCGACCCAGCCTGCATCGGGCTTCACGCTGAATGTGCCGCCTGTGATGTAGAAGGCCTTGTCGCCGAGGGCCCCGGCAACTATCGTGACAACGACCAGAAACGGGAACACAAGGAACCTGCTGTTGTTTGTGCGGTAGTACACGACGGTTAGGTAGGCCAGCTTGACAAGCAGCAGAATGCTTACGATGTGGCAGGTGAAGCCCAGCGGCCCGAGGACAAAATCGTGCCTGGAGTTGAAGCCGAAGGCGACCTGCGAGTAGAATGCGGTCGAGTAGATCAGGGCGTTTGCAGCCGCAAGTATCCCCAAAAAGTAAAGCCGCCCTGCGCAAAAGCAGAGCGGCGTGAGACCATAATTATTACTTGATGTCCTTCTTGTCGTAAAGCCTTGTTGTGATGGTCATCAGCACAACGATGGTAACGATCGCGGCAACGATCGCTCGTCCGACCGCGCCCTCGTGGACAAGATCTGTCCTGTAAAGGCTGTCGGGCATATATCTTGTGAGGTCGAACTCGTCCTCGAACTTGAACAGCTTGTTGATAGCCGAGGAGATGCCCGAATAGGCAAGGCCTGTGAAGCCTGCGCCGCAGAGAACAGCAACGATGGTTCCCGCAACGTTGGAGCCGATGCCTGTTGTGAGCAGCAGTATCAGCGAGCACATACCTGCCAGCAGCAGGAACTTGAGTGCGAATTCGCCGATGGCCTGACCCATCGAGTAGACCGCAGCGGCATCTGTCTCGCCCGTTTCAACGTTAACGCCGCCTCCGAAGCTCATGTCGAACACGAGCCCCCGAAAACGCCGCATAGGGAACAGTGCGGGCAGGAATTGTTGAGGAAACAAAAAAGCGGTCGCGATTGGGTCGCTTTTTTAGTCTTTATCAGCCGTTGACGATCTTTTCGCTTTCAAAGCACTTTCCGACCACGAACACGGCGATCAGCGAGATGACCACGTTGACTCCGCAGCTCATCAGTACGTTTGAGGTCGAATAGTCAAGACAGATTATATCCTTCAGGTTCTGGATGGCGTTCCAGGCGGGGATAAAGTTGTTTGCTATGCCAAGGTCCTCGATGGCTGCCGCAAAGCTGTCCATAGTGGTCAGGAAGCTGCACACCATTATAGTTATCGTGATTATCGGGGCGATGGTCGTGGCCTGCTTCACGTTCTTCGAGAGGGTAGAGATAACGAGCAGGATAGATGCAAGCACCGCCACCGCCGTAAAGGTTGACAGGAAGAGCATCAGGTATTCCATTGCCGAATAGGAAACGTCCTGTATCTGCATGGCCTTTTCAAGCCTCGGGATAGACAAGGCCATTCCGATAAAGCCCGAAAGTCCCGCCATGAAGGCGATCGCGAAAATGCCGAGAGATTTGCCTGCGGCGATGTTGCGGCGCTTAACGGGAGTTATGAGCATCGTGTTCAGGAAGCCGCGCTCCTTGTCGCCCGCGATGCTTTCGGCTGCAAGGTTCGAGCAGACCTGGAAGGCCGCCATCAGCAGCATCAGGGGAAGTATCATGCCGAGCATCATTCTCTGCGAGCGGTTGGGGTCGCCGAGGTCGTGCTTGACGTCCTGATCTCCGTTGACGGTAAAGGCCTTTGGCTGGAGAGCGCCCAGCAGCTCGCTTGTGCGCTGATAGGCCATCACCGAGGAGTTCTTTTCCGTGTTGTACCAGATCTCGATATCCTCGAGGTCGGTGCTGCCCTGTTCTGCGGGGGCAAAGTCCTCGGGGAAGACGACGAGCATATCGTACTGCTTGTTTTTGATGCCGTCCTTGATGTCCTCGGCCTTGCCTGTTCCAAGGTCCTCGCAGCCCAGGTTTTCAAGGGACTCGGTCAGCGAGGCGGGAGCGTTCACCATATACGCCTTGTACTTTGTTTCCTTGTTTGTAAGGTCGGACATCATTGAGCTCATCAGCAGCACATATCCGAAGACCATAAAAAACGGCAGCAAGATGATCTGCATACATATCATTTTATCCGAGAAGCAGCTCATGAGCTCCTTCTTCGCAACTGTGATAATATCCTTCATTCAGCTCACCCCCTCAGACCTGATGGTACTTGGTGTACACATTATAAAAAGCGTCCTCGAGAGAGCCGCCGTTCATCAGGGCTTCAAGAGTGTCGTCGGCGGCGATCTTTCCGTCGATTATCATTGCGGCTCTGTCGCAGATCTTCTCGACAAGGTCGAACAGGTGGGTCGAGATTATGACGCACTTGCCCGCTTCCTTCATTCTCAGGATAAAATCGCGCACATCTCTTGCGGCGATTATGTCGAGGCCGTTGGTGGGCTCGTCGAAGATTATGTATTCGGGGTCGTGCAGCACCGAGATGGCGATAGAGACCTTCTGGCGCTGGCCCTGCGAGAGCTTCGCGATCTTCTGGTCGGCGTAGCCGCCGATGTTAAAGCTGTCGAAGAGCTCGGTCTTGCGCTTGGCTGCCTCCTGCTTGTCAAGCCTGTGGAGGTCGGCAAAAAAATCGAACATTATATTCGCGGTCGATCTTTTGTCGAGCTGCAGGTCTGTGGTGAGGAAGGCCAGCTTTGAGCGCACGTCCTCGGGCGACCCGACAACGCTGATATCTCCGTAATGGGCGTCGCCCTTGTCGGGCTTGATGAGCGTGGCAAGCATTCTCATCGTGGTGGTCTTGCCTGCGCCGTTGGGTCCCAGCAGCCCGAAGACCTCGCCCGGTCTTGCCTTAAAGCTGATGCCGTCCACAGCGGTCTTGATACGCTGCTCCAGCCCGAGAGCCTTGCGCTGCTTTTCGCTTATCCTGAAGGTCTTGACAAGGCCTTCAACTTTTAATATATCCATGCTATCTCTCCTTCGTCATATCGCAGGTCGCGCCGTTCTTGGTTTCCTGCTGTATATTATAATATAGTATGTCCCCCAAAAAGTCCACCAAATTGAATTGATTATTCCGCACGGGGCGATATTTCGTCATCTTGCACAACCTGTGCGAGGGATAATTGTACCTAATGACGAGGAAACAAATTACAACGACAAACCCTAAGGCAGGCAAAAGAATAAAGGCAATACCGCACAACCATTGTGCGTCAGATGCACAGGGGTCGTGCGGTGTTGCCTTTATTCTGTTATCTGATGATCTTCGTTTTGCCCGCTGTCCAGCCGGGGGTGCCTTCTCTTGCAAAGCGGCTCCAGACAGAGCGCAGGGTGTCGCCTGCCTGTCGGCGCCTTTGCAAAGGGTATGCCAAGCCAGACCCTGCACCCGTTATGCCTGAACCCCTCAACATCTCCGTAGCTTGTATGTATGATGCCGCTCATCGTCTGTTCCTCCTGTGTCGGTTCTCGGTGAATGGATATATGACCAGTATAATACAAAACCGCCCCGATGTCAAACACGGGCGGCGGGTCGTTTTTCGCGGTCTTTCAAAAGTTAAAGACTTGTTAAGAATTTCTGTGTTATGATAGGAGCATAGAGAAGACCGATATACAAAACGGAGGTAAGCCTATGTTCCGAAGGATACTCAAAAAGGACCTGAAACGCAAGAAGACGATGAACATCGTTCTGCTGCTGTTCGTAATTCTCTGCTCGATGTTCGCGGCGGCAAGCGTCAACAACATAATCGCCGTGACGGGCGGCATCGAACACTACTTTGAGTTAGCCGAGATGCCCGACGTTGTGGTCGAGATCGAGTCCTACTCCGAGACCGATGCCGCAGAAAAGATACTCGCTTTGCCCTCGGTCAAGGACTACAAGATGACAAGGGCGCTGCTGATAATGGGCTCGAAGAATTTCAGCCTTGACGGCGAGGAACTGAAAAACTTCATCGCGCCCGTCGTTGTCCTTCCCGACAGCGAGCTGATAATCAACTGCTTTGACGGAGGCAACAGAAAAATAGAGAGCGTTGACGATGGCAGCTTTTACGCAAGCGCGGTATTCACGCGAAATCTTGACATCGAGGAAGGTGACGAGGTAGTGCTGAACGTGGGCGGCCTGAGCCTGCCGCTCAGGTATGCGGGGCAGTTAAAATACGCCCAAGCAGGCACCGAGGAATCGAGCGACCCCTTTATCCTGGTCAACAGCGGCGACTACGCCCGCATCGACGAGGAGGAAGACGCTCATGTGATGTTTCTTCGAGACATAGGCATAAACAACGCCGACCTTGACGAGCTTGAGGCCGCGGCGGAGGAGGACGACAGCATAACTGTCAGGACAAGAGATTCCTACAGGGAAGGATTTCTTTACGACATGATCGCGGCCTATGTGATGATGGCAATAAGCATAATGCTGCTGGTCACGGTCTTTGTGGTGCTCAAGTTCTCGATCGGCTTCACGATCGCCGAGGACTTCCGCGAGATCGGCGTGATGAAGGCCGTCGGCATAGACAACTGGAGCATCAGGCGGCTCTACATGATAAAGTACATGGCGATCGCGGTCGTCGGAGCGCTGATAGGCTTTGCGTGCTCGCTGCCGCTGACGGACCTGATGCTCGAGACTGTCTCGAAGAACATGGTGCTTGGCGGAGAGCACAGCAGCCTCATGGGGCTTTTGAGCTCGGCGGGAGTTGTTGCGGTGATACTGCTGTTCTGCTATCTGAGCACACGCAGGGTAAAGAAGCTCTCGCCGATAGATGCGGTAAGGAGCGGCCAGACGGGAGAGCGCTTCAAAAAGCGCAGCCTGCTGAAGCTCGGGCGCTCGCGGCTGCCGTCAACAGGCTTCCTTGCGTTCAACGATGTGCTGAGCGCTCCGAAGCAGTTCTGCATCATAACGCTCGTGTTCGCGCTGAACCTGCTGATGATAACCACGATGTCCGTCTTCTCGCTCACGCTCCGTGACGAGAGCATACACCAGTTCTTTGACATCCCCGAAAGCGACGCCTGCATACTTGAGCCCATGATGCTGCGCGATATGCTGATCGACCAGAGCAGCGCCGAAAAAACGATAGAGGACACGGAAAAGCTGCTGAGGGAAAACGATATGCCCGGCAGCTGCACCATCACGCTGTTTGTAAGGGGCAAGGCCTTCAAGGACGGCACTCAGGCAAAGCTCCGCTTCGGGGTGCTGAAGGGGCACACCGAGGATAAGCTTACCGTAGACGAGGGCAGCCTGCCGCAGAAGGACGATGAGGTGATGCTGACTGTCAGCGCTATGGAGGAGCTCGGCGCAGAGATAGGCGACCGCATAACGGCACAGATCGGAGACAGGGAGTATGAATTCATCATCACGGGCAGGCACTCGACCTTCCAGAGCAAGGTGGTCTTCCTGAACAAGGATTTTGACATGGGGAGTGTACCCTCAAACGGCACCGTAGGCGTTCAGATCAAGTTTGACGGCGACCCCGACAGGGAGCAGGTGGAAAAGAACATTGAAAGGCTGAGGGAGCTGATGGACACCGACAAGGTCTTCACCATTTCGGAAATGATAAAGAGCTTTACGGGAATAAGCGATATGCTTGACGCGATCAAGCAGATGATGATAATAATAACCGTCATCGTGACCGCGATGATCGCGGTGCTTATGGAGCGCTCGTTCATCTCGAAGGAGAAAAGCGAGATAGCGCTGATGAAGGCGGTGGGCGTTTCAAGCGGCAGCATCATCGCCCAGCACACGTTAAGGTTCGTGATCGTGTCGCTGCTGGCCTGCGTGATCTCGGGTGCTGTGTTGATGCCGCTGAGCGATCTGCTGATGAACCGTATCTGCCTGCTGATAGGCGACGTTTCGGGAATAAAGTGCGTCTTCGACCCGATCGAGGTGTTTGTCATCGCTCCGCTGCTTCTCGTCGGAGTAACGGCAGCAAGCTCGTTCCTGACGGCGCTTTACACAAGGACAATAAAGGCAAGCGACACCGCTTCGATCGAATAAGGAAATAGGGAGGATAATACCGTGAATACAGTTTTACAGGCGAAGGGACTTTGCAAGACATACATCGTGAACAAGAGGCAGAACAATGTGCTCAAAAACATCGACCTTGAGATCTCGGAGGGCGAGATGGTGGCCGTCATGGGGCCCTCGGGCTCGGGAAAATCCACCCTGCTCTACTGCGTGTCGGGAATGGACAGGGCGACCGCAGGCGAGGTCATCTTCAACGGCCGCGAGACCGCAAAGCTCACGGACAAGGAGCTGTCGCGGCTGCGGCTCGACGAGATGGGCTTTATCTTCCAGCAGATGTACATGATGAAAAATCTTTCGGTTCTGGACAACATAATCCTGCCTGCCGTGAAGTCAAAGAAGAACACCGAGACCCGCAGGCAGACCGAGGAGCGCGGCCTGCAGCTCTGCCGCAGGCTCGGAATAGACGATGTCGGCGGCAACGACATCAACGAGGTCTCGGGCGGCCAGCTGCAAAGAGCCTGCATCGCACGCAGCATGATAAACTCTCCCAAAATGATCTTTGCCGACGAGCCCACGGGAGCGCTCAACCGCTCAAGCTCCGACGAGGTGATGAACGAGCTTCTGTCGCTGAACCGCGACGGCACCACGATCATGTGCGTCACCCACGACCCGAAGGTCGCCGCTAAGTGCAGCCGCGTGCTCTATCTCGTTGACGGCGGCATCATGGGCGAAAAGGAGCTGGGGCATTTCGAGGACAGCGAAAAGTCCCTGCGCGACCGCGAAAGAGACCTGAATAACTGGCTCATGGAGCAGGGCTGGTAAGCCGCTGCACTTGCTTTATTTCCGCCGATGTGGTACAATGGTCTCGGGTGGTGATACTATGACAGATATTCTGATCGTTGAGGACGACAGGGAGGTCTGCACACTTCTGACAGACTTTCTGCGGGCCGAGGGCTACACGGTCTCGGCGGTGGAGAGCGGCGAGAGGGCGCTGGTGCTGTTTGAGCGCTACGGCGCAAGGCTCGTGGTGCTCGACATCAACCTGCCCGACGTGAACGGGTTTGCGGTCTGCTCGAAGCTGCGCGAGAGTGCCGACACACCGATCCTGATCGTCAGCGCAAGGACGGACAAGGAGGACAAGCTCAACGGGCTTGACCTCGGGGCAGATGACTACATCGAGAAGCCCTACGATATAGACATACTGCTCGCGAAGATCAAAGGCATCTTCAAGAGGCGCTACCAGCGGAGCCTGATCTCTGCGAGCGGCGTCACGCTGAACCTTGCGGACAGGACCGCCGAGATCGACGGCCGCCCCGTTGAGCTTGCGGCGAAGGAATTTGACCTGCTGGCGCTGCTTATTGAAAACCAGGGCAAGGCGCTGAAAAAGGAGTATCTGTTCAGCACCGTCTGGGGCAGCGACAGCGACTCCGAGCTGCAAACGCTGCACGTCCACATCAACCGCCTGCGGCAGAAGCTGGGCGACGACCCGAAGAACGCCAAGCGGCTGCTGACGGTCTGGGGCGTTGGGTACAAGTTCGTATGAGGGCGTGGAGAAGGCTGTGCATCGCAGCGATAGTGATATTTCTGGCGCTTGCGGCGGTGCTGAACGCCGTGCTTGTCCGACGGAGCAGGACGGCGGGCGGCGAGTACCGTGTCGAGGCGAAGCGCCTTGCCGACGAGATCACCGAAACGGGCAGCTATGACCTTGAAAAATATCCTCACCTGACGGGCGTATTCTCGGGGGAGGATCTGTACAAGAGCGACGAGAGTTATGTTATCATCGAGGCAGGCGGAACGCTCTACCGCGTCGAATACGAGCCCGAAGGCCAAAGCCGCCTGCTGATCGCCGTGAACTGTGTGCTGGGGGCGCTGTTCCTGCTGATGTGCGGGATAATGGCCTTCATTCGCAGGAACATAATCAAACCCTTCGGCAGGCTCAACAACGTTCCCAAGGAGCTTGCGCGGGGAAATCTTGCGGTGCCGATCAGCGAGGAAAAGAGCCGCTTCTTCGGCAAGTTCACCTGGGGCGTAAACCTTCTGCGCGAGAAGATCGAGAGCGACAGGCAGCGTGAGCTTTCGATGCAGCGCGACAAGAAGCTGCTCCTGCTGTCGCTTTCACACGACATAAAAACTCCCCTCTCTGCCATCAAGCTGAACGCCAAGGCGCTTGCCAAGGGCATCTACACCGACGAGGAAAAGCGCCGCGCTGCTGCCGAGAGCATCAACACAAGGGCAGACGAGATCGAGCGGTTCGTAAGCGAGATAACCAAGGCTGCAAGCGAGGACTTCATGACCTTTGAGGTGACGCAAGGCGAGGTCTTCCTGAGCGCTGTCATTTCTAAGATCAGCGCAAGATACACCCCGCAGCTGAGCCTCACGGGGACGGAGTTCGAGATCGGCAGCTACGGCGACTGTATTCTTTCCTGCGACCCCGACAGGCTTGCCGAGTGCCTGCAAAACCTTGTCGAGAACGCCATCAAGTACGGCGACGGCAGGAGGATAGCCCTGAGCTTTGACAAGATCGACGGCTGCCAGCTGATAACGGTCACGAACACTGGCTGCACCCTCGAGCAGAAGGAGCTGCCGCAGATATTTGCAAGCTTCCATCGCGGCAGCAACGCCGACAATATCAAGGGCAACGGCCTTGGGCTGTTCATCTGCAAGCGGCTGATGAACCTGATGGGCGGCGAGGTCTACGCCGAGATCAATGGCGGCTGCTTCTGCGCTTCTCTTGTCGTAAAGCTGGCATAAAAAACCAAATACAACAAAAGCCCCGAGAAGCGGTTTCTCGGGGCTTTTGCTGTTTGTTGTTCCATTTTGTCAGTCCTCGAGCGTGCAGCGCAGGACGTATCTTGAATAGCCGCTGTAATTGCAGGTGAACACCGACATATCCCAGTCGGCGGCGGCAAACTTCTCGTAGCTCGACTGCGCCTTGCCGAAGACCTTGATGACCTCGATGCCGTTTATGTATTCCGTGGTCACTGCGTTGAGCGCCTTGGTCGCCCTTACCGTCCTGCCGTAGTTTTCCTCATAGCCGAACATCATCAGCGCGTAGCAGACGATGCCGAGCGGCACCGTGACAAGCGCCGCCAGTCCAAGCTTCCAGCTGATAACGAACACATACACTAAAATGATGATCGGCGCTCCGATGCCCGTGGTGAACTCGGGCAGGATATATGCAAGGGTGGTCTCGATGCTGTCGATGCGCTCGACGATCGTGCTTTTCAGGGCGCCCGAGGGCTGGCTGATGACGTCGCCGAGGGAGTTCTCGTGCTCTATCCTGCCCTCGCGGCAGTGGTCGATGCACAGCACCGTTTCGGGGTTCTGATATTCCGAGACACAGCGCCTCAGGTGGAAGTCGTTGTACATCAGGTAGACCCCGCCGAACACGCGGTACATAGTCATAAAGCCCTCGCCCGTTTCGTCGTCGATGCGCAGCACACGGCAGCTGCCGTCAGCCGCGACCTCGTGTACGTTCGAGCCGAAGCCTGCCCGCTCAAGGGCGGAAAAATGATCTCTGCTCATGGATACCTGCCTTTCGCCGCTCACAAGGTTAGCTCTCGCTAACCCCTCAGCAAAAATTATCGGCCTTAAGACCGAGGTAAATTATAGCACCTTTCGGGCTCGATTTCTACTCCATTTTGTCCGCGATGCTCCACTGTGAAAAAAACACCCGCAGCACTTGACAAGCATTTACATCTGTGGTAAAATATTACACAAGAAAGGCGCAATTCATTGTTTTTAAGGCAACACCGCACGACTATTGTGCGTCAGAAACGCAGTCAGATTTTTCGTCAGAGTGACTAAAAACGACGCAGGCTTACTTTCGTA
>OCTW011587641.1_pt1 | contig 10871 bp, 8 predicted proteins | sample 1539671 | NCBI WGS metagenome assembly OCTW01 (sample SAMN02144230, study PRJEB22623) | gut metagenome | biome: sheep rumen | host: Ovis aries | place: New Zealand | reverse complement strand
AACAAAAGCAGCAGTTGCTCAAAGACCGTAAGATTAAAAATCAGCGGTTTACAATATTCTCGAATTTTTTTAGTTTTCTTAGAGGTCGGTAAACTTGAAACAAATTTAGGCATAAAAATCAATTCTTCCATTTCATGTATCATAAATAATGCCGGAAAAATCATAAAAAAAATTCTACCATGCTCATCACCAATACCCCATAATTCTACTTGTTATTTCACTACCATTATATGCCTTGGCTGCAAAAATAAAAAAACCGTAGCTTTAGGCTACGGTTACATTTTAAAATCGATTTAATAAATCCATCACTCCCAGTGAGAGCAATTTATCGAAAATGAAAATAACAATGGTAAAGAATGCTGTATATTCAAGTACAGAGATATAATCTTTCCAACGTTGTTTACGATTTGGCCAAGTTGTTTCACTTAAAATCGTAAAAACTCCCTTAATGAATGCCACAGGCGACTCCTCCTTATTCTATCATCTCGCTCATTACTCTAAAGCTGAGAATGACCGCTACCAATTATCGTGTTTCTTTGTGTAGCGTATATTTTTTACAATGTTTACAATATTTATTAACTTCTAATCGTACAGGTTTGGGGTTGCTACTAACTCCGATAGAGTAGTTACGGCTTCCACATTCTGTACAAGCTAAACTTGCTTTTTTCTGTGCCATAATTCCTCCGAGACCTTATTTTATCATGTTTTTCGTAACTTGGCAAGTGGCTTAGTTAGTCTGCTTATTGAACCAACTTGAGAAGCTATCCCAAGCATCTTTTACCGCACGTCCAATCTTATCTCCTGCATCTTGAGCTGATTCTTGAACTTTATCAAGAATGTTATCAGAACTTGAGGATTGACTTGTACTTGTTTGACCATTTGCGCTATAAACCAAGTCATAACCATTTTGGCTATAAGCATTTTCAACGGTAAATTCAGTTCCTTCAGTGTATGGCAAAATGCTACTTGCTACAGCACTAAAGATTGTCGAAGCAGTACCTGAACTTGCATCAGTCAAGTAGTGGTTTTCATCTGTCGAATCATAACCAATCCATTGTGCGATAACCACATCTGGCGTGTAACCAATAACCCATTGGTCACTCGTCAAATCCGCATTAAAGTTGGCTTCCACAGTACCTGTCTTACCAGCAATAGTGTAACCATAAGCATTGGCATTAACAGCTGAACCATTTGAGAAAGTTCCAAGCATCATACTTGTCATCTTATCAGACACAGACTTACTAATCACACGCTTCGTTGATGGTTTAAACTCTGCAATCACATCGCCGCTGGCATTTTCAATCTTAGAAATCAAATGTCCTTTAGGCATTACGCCACCATTAGCAAATGTTGAGTAAGCTTGAGCCATTTCAAGTGGATTGGTTGTCACTCCACTACCGAGGGCCACACCCAATTCTTCCTTAACATTTTTCATGTTAAGACCAAATTTCTGACCATAACTCATTCCCTTGCTTACACCGATTTTATGAAGCAAATAAACGGCTGGAATGTTGTATGAATTTGCTAAAGCTTGATACATTGGAAGGTCCGCTGTTTCAATTCCTGCATAGTTAGTTGGTGAATAACCATCATAATCTCTAGGAGTATTTGGCAAATCAGTCGTAATAGCATAGCCTGAAGCAACAGCTGGTGAATAAACTACCAGAGGTTTAATAGTTGAACCTGGGCTACGTGAAGCTTGTGTCGCATAGTTAAAGCTACGGAAAGTTGCTGAGCTTGGGCTGACACGTCCGACCAAACCACGAACCGCACCAGTTGATGGATCCATCGCCACACTTGCACCTTGAGCTGTTTGACCATCATAATCAGACACTGGGAAATAAGCCGTGTTATCAAAAACAGCTTGCATGTTAGCCTGGTAGTTTTGGTCTAACTCTGTGTAAATCTTATAACCGTTATTGACAATATCATTTTCAGACAAGCCATATTTTTTCTCAGCTTCCTGAATCACCGCATCAAAATAAGAACCATATTGATAATCATCTGAGTTACCAGTATAAGTATCATTCAACTCATTAGCAATATTGACTTGCTTAGCCTGATCAGCTTCTGCTTGTGTAATCTTGCCAGCATCCACCATAACACTTAAGACGGTATTGCGACGGTTAGTCGCATTTGCTATAGAATAATAAGGATTGTAAATTTCAGGTCCTTTTAACATCCCCGCTAAGATAGCTGATTGTTCAACTGTCAAATTCGCAGCATCCGTTCCAAAATATTTGCGACTGGCATCTTGAACACCCCAAACAGAATTACCAAAATAAGCGTTATTAAGATACATGGTTAAGATATCATCTTTGCTGTATTTTTTAGTCAATTCAATCGCTAGGAAAAATTCTTTTGCCTTACGTGTGATGGTTTGTTCTTGAGTCAAATAAGCATTTTTAGCTAATTGTTGTGTGATGGTTGACCCACCACCAAAATGTCCCATGGTAAACAAAGCCAAGAAGAAACGAGAGTAATTAATCCCGCCATTTTTATAAAATGAACGGTCTTCTGTAGCAATAACTGCATTTTTCATGTTATCGCTGATAGCATTTAACTCAACGTAAGTTCCTTTTTGCCCTGAAAGGGAACCGACTTGATTCTCATCTTTGTCATAGATAACTGTTGTAGCTTTCAAAGCGTCCTGCAAATCCGAGACATTGGTTGATTTGGCAACCGCAAATAGATAAGAACCAATTGCTAGAACTGTAATTCCAACTAAGATTAGTAGGATTTTTCCAACTCGGTAACGACGCCAAAAACGTCTAATGGGATTCTTTGGCGATGGCATAAAGCGAGAAATTTTTTGCATCCAAGCTGGCTGTTTCTTTGCTTTCTCATGATATCCTTTACTGCGTTGGTAAGTTGGAGCTTTAGGCTCTTCAATGTTTCCAGTTTCAAAGTCACTTAAATCATCAGCCAGATAATCATCCAAACTATCTTCTTTTTCACTGTCCTGGCTGGTGTGATTTTTGAAAGGCAGTTCTTTCTTTACTTGATTTAAAAAAGAAAGAACTTTTTCTTTAATCATTTTAAATTTTGTCATACCCACATTATAACAGTTCTTTTTAAAATCGTCAGATGAAAAGGGATTTCATCTTGGATACAACGTTTTCATCTCTTTTATGGTAAAATAAAAGTATCAATAAAACGTTCACAACTAATCTGGTTGTTACTCTTGTCCACGATACTCGTTTTGAGTATTAGAAAGGATTTTACCATGAATAAAGGATTTGAAGCATTCAAAAAAACATTGTCACACGATAGTTTAAAAGCAGTTTATGATGAAACCAAACTCGAAGTTTCTGAAAGTGAAGCTGAAGGCACAGAAGCTTATTCAATGGCTGTCGCGACACAAATGGCAGTTAACCTTTTAGAAAAATACCATGATTGGTTGCACGAAAACGATCAAAAATAAACCACTAACGCGCCTGATATGGTGCGTTTTTACTTGCACTCATGCTATAATAACATTATGACTTTATCATTTACGCTTAAAAATCCTTACCCAGATTGTACCGTTAAGGAACTATTAGAAGAGCATTTGCTTATTCCACGAAAAATTCGCCACTTTTTGCGCACAAAAAAACACTTACTAATCAACGGCGAAACCATCAATTGGCAAAGTCTGGTGAAAACTGGCGACAAGATTCATTTAATTTTTGATGACGAAGATTATCCCCAAAAAGAGATTCCTTTCGGACAAGCCGACTTGGTTGATTGTCTTTACCAAGATGAACATCTCATTATCGTTAACAAGCCAGAAGGCATGAAAACGCACGGTAATGAGCCAAATGAAATTGCTCTGCTCAACCACGTCTCAGCCTATGTTGGACAAACTTGCTACGTCATCCACCGTTTAGATATGGAAACTAGCGGAGCAGTTATGTTTGCTAAAAACCCCTTTGTTCTGCCAATTCTCAATCGTCTGCTAGAAAATAAAGACATTTCACGTGAATACTGGGCACTAGCTCAAGGAAAATTTGAGCCAAAACATCAGGTTTTCCAAGATAAAATTGGACGTGATCGACATGATCGCAGAAAACGTGTTGTGGACCGCAGAAATGGCCAAACGGCCTTAACTATTGTAGACCGCCTCAAGGTCTTTCCAAAAGGGTCGCTGGTCAAATGCCGCCTAAAAACAGGACGCACGCATCAAATTCGCGTACATTTATCCGCACATGGTCATGCTATCATCGGTGATCCATTATACAGTAATATTCCTGCTAAGCGCCTCATGCTCCACGCGCATAAACTCAGCTTCACACACCCATTTACTCTTGAAAAAATCAGCGTTGAAGCAAAATCAAAAACATTTGAAGCTGGATTACATTAAAAGGGAGTGAGACAGAAATCAGTAGTTTCGCAGAAACTTGATTTCGTCGTCTCACCCCCGCAAGGTTGAGTAGGGTTGTAAAAGCTGATTTATCAGCGTATTAGAACCCACTCAACTACTGCGTCTTGTAATAATAACTATGTAAACAAAGAAGCTGGGTACTTTTGTCTCAGACTTTTACTTTATTTCTTACTTAAAGTTTTTCCAAGCATTGGTTTACTATAATCAAAATCAGCATCTTTATTGGCTTGCCATACCACTAGAGTAAGCTTGTTACCATCTACCTTAATGCCAAATGTATACTTAACACCTACACCACCTAAACCACTTACTACAAAGACGCTTGTATCAGCATCGTCTCCATAAACAAAGTGGTAAACGTTATTTCCTTTATCTTCAATACCAGTAACTTTAGTTTGTTTTTTATTATTTTTAGTTGTTTGAGTGACTGTACCATCAGCATCAAAAGTAAATGAGGTATCATTTTTATCATCCACTTTCCATGTTCCTAACATGGCTTCTGGGAAGAGAGAATCGACTTTTATTTGATTATCTTCATTGGTCACAGTGATGCTCTTTTGTCCTGAATTAGCAACCACATAGCTCGTTCCTACTTTCTTCAAGGTCAATTTACCTTCTAAGGTTTGAATCACTTCTCCAGAAGTTTGCTTTTCAGGATCTGTTGATTTATCGTAATGGAAATCATAAGTTGCTGTAAAGCCTGCGACATAAGTTTCTTTACCAACTTGAGAAAGACTAGTCAATGTAATATTAGGCACTGTTAAACTTGTTGCCTTGCGGCTGTCTGTTTGCATCTTAGCCTTGATACTTTCTTTTAACCCTTTATAAAACTCATTGTTCCCACCATCTTCAAAAACAGTGGATACTGTTGGCGAATCCTGACCAGCGTTCAAATAGAGAATCATTTGATCAAAAGCAGATACCAATACTTTACCAGCAGTTTCATTATCTAAAAGATTATCGACATTTAAAGCCACCGTATCCCCATCAGAAATACTTGAGAGGACTTGCTTTTGCGATTTTAAATCCCCGTCTGAGAATTTTTTCTTAACATAAGCTTGTGCAGAATCGGTTAATGGATAATCGCTAACCTCGTACTCACCATTTTCCAAAGTACCTACGCGCGTGTCATCAAAATAAAGGTCGCCATCTACTAAATTACTAGTTACTTTAAAGTTCTTAAAACTAACTGACAAATCTAGCAAAGTATTCTTGCCATCATAGGCTTTGCTAAGTTTAACTGGCTTGCCATTGTATTTACCTGAAATACTTGCGGTATAATCTGCAATAGGTAAACGCTCAAGATTGACTTGATAGTCATCTGAATCACTGATTGCAACTTTCTTTTTATTTAGCAAAACATCAACCTTGTTGACATTAGTCTTAATGGTCAAATTCAAAGGTTTCAAGGCAATGCGATAATTTGGGAAAATCAAAAACTTATGACCGATTTTCTTCACATAAGCATCATCAGAAGCATCAGCTTTCTCCAACTCACTACTTAGCTTGTCAGCTTCTGTTTTTGAAAGTTTACTAAATGTGGCATACTTGGCCTCATCAGTTGTCACTTTTTCATTATTATCTGCCCAGACAATATAGCCCTTGATATTATCAAAAGTATCTCCAGATTTTTGATACGCTGAGACATAATCTCGAATCACTTGTTTTTTGGAATAGTGAAAACTTCCCCACACCACAAAAACGATTAGCAATGTTGCTAAAATCAAACTAGGAATCCAAATTTTTTTACGTTTTAACGTGTGTTTAAACTTTTTCATTTTAAGTCTCCCTATCTTAACGAATCTTGAATTATCATTATACCAAAAACTTTTTAAACACCTATTACAGAAAAATCACACCATATTACAACTAAAAAAGGCGGCTCTAAAAAACCACCTTTTACTATTCAGAAATCATCTTTGTTATCAATGATAACAAGATAAATCGCACCTAAAACCGCACCTGTAACACCTAACCAAAACATCATAAGCCTACTCCCTTCATCCAGTAAGCATATATAAAACTAAACCAGCATTTTCTAACCTTAGTATACTACAGACACAGCTTTTTTACGATTATTTTTATCTTTTCAGCATTTGCTTTTTTCAGAAAAAGAAAAAACGAACTCCACCAAATCAAAAGAGTTCGTTTTTCCTTTAAGTTTTTTTAGTGTAGCTGTCAGTCTTTTCAGAAAGTTATACAGTCAAGCTGCACCAGCATATTTTCAGCTGCCCCCAACTGAAAATACGATGTCAAAATAAATAAGTCTATAAGAATACCAAGATTTTAATGTGTGAACAATCAAAGAGCTTAGGCATTCTCAATAAACCCTATCTCATGTCATATCTCTCGGAAATGTACTAATTTTGAATTGAACGTATAATACTACTAATACTACAGACGGTGTCGCTCAATAAGAAAAAAAGATATGACTTATACACCTCAATCAAATAATTCAGGTGTCAAGATTAGCATATTGCTAACTCTCCTGGATATAAATCCATTCCCTTGAAGCAATACTCGTTATAACATATGACTCCCAAAAATCAAAAGCTCCCAATCAATTGATCCCTTCATATGTCAAACATCTTGCCTAACCAAGAATAATATTGCTCCGTAAGCACTACTTAAAATACTTACACGTATAATATACCACGGAAAAAAAGCTTTTTAGAAAATTCGCAAATATGAAAATTCAATTTTTGTTTTTTCATATATGATAATTTTAAGTTTTCCCTGTTTTTTACGATAAAATAAAGGTAATAGGAGGTCATTAGAATGTATAAGAAACTTATCGTACTAACAGCGCTTCTTCTTACTCTTAGAATTTGGCCTTTTTAACCTAACCAAAAATTTGTTCTTTCTAATTAAAAATCAAGGGATTTAATCCCTTGGTTTTTATTTTTTATATAGCTGGATAAATTGTTCTAGATGTTTTTCCAAGAGATTTGCCATCGTGGGATTTCCAAGCTTTTCAACCATTTCAATACAATCTCTCACTGGCTGAATATCATCAGTATCACCTTTCAAATAAGCCAAAGTATTTCTTAAAAAGGTTAAAAATACCACTGTAAACATATCTTGATAATTAATCATACTTTCCAATTTATTCATAAAATAATTCGTATAATAAAGTTGCTGATGTTCTATTAAAACCAAAATAATGTTAATAAAAGTCAATTGCGCTGCCTTTTTATGTTGAGAAAGAGACAAATAAAATTCATTACGTTCAGCAAATGCTCTTCCTAAGAAAATCAGATCAGCATCAGATAAAATAGACATAGTATTACTAAAAAGATAAAGTTCATACTCTGTCCACTGCTCAATACTGTAAAGATAATGTGTCAAAAACTGCTTATCATCTTCACTGATTTCATAACTTGAATCAAGAGAATAAATAGCACTAATAATATCAATCCGTGTCAAACGATTATAGGTGTCAAAATTTTCATCAGCTTCAAAATTTTTAAGCACCTCCTTTAAACCATCGATATCACCCGCAACCTGTAAATTAGCCAATTGATTACCAAGCTTAAAATAACTACTTTCTTGATAGTGATTAAGGGCATGTCCAAATTCTGAAAAACTCATGTGGATAGCTGAGATAGCTACTAGAAGCTTATCTGCAGTAAGCATCGTTTGCCCATTCTCAAATTTCGATAACTGGGAAATTGATAAATTTTCGCCAGCAACATCTTTTAGTTTTAATCCACGCGCCATGCGCAACTCACGATACAACTCACCCAAACTCATCATTTCTTTCTCGTCCACTATAACACACCCTCTTCCTAATCAGAATTTATATCTTCTTCATTATATCAAATTACTTCTGAATATTAGAAATTCATAACATCACAAAAAAACACCTCAAATGAGGTGTTTTTTTAATCTATTTAGCTTTTGGTTTAGAAGCCACCCATCATTGATGGCTCCATACCTGGAGCTGCTGGAGTTGATGAAGCAGGTTCTGGATGGTTAGCAACAACTGCTTCTGTTGTCAAGATAAGGCTTGCTACTGAAGCAGCGTTTTGAAGAGCTGAACGTGTAACTTTAACTGGGTCAATGATACCAGCTTCTACCATGTCAACCCATTCACCGTTAGCAGCGTTAAATCCTGTACCAACTTCTGAGTTTTTCAAACGTTCAATGATAACTGAACCTTCATAACCAGCGTTGAAAGCAATTTGGCGAACTGGTTCTTCAAGGGCACGAAGGACAATGTTACGTCCAGTTGCTTCATCGCCTTCAAGATCTAGTTTAGCCACTTTTGAAATGACGTTAACAAGGGCTGTACCACCACCAGCAACAATACCTTCTTCAACAGCAGCGCGTGTCGCATTAAGGGCATCTTCAATACGCAATTTCATTTCTTTAAGAGCTGTTTCTGTAGCCGCACCAACTTTGATAACAGCAACACCACCAGCTAATTTAGCCAAACGTTCTTGAAGTTTTTCGCGGTCAAATTCTGATGTTGTTGAAACAAGTTGTGATTTAATCACGTTGACACGGTTAGCGATAGCATCTGCATCACCAGCACCTTCAACGATAACTGTGCTGTCTTTATCAACAGTTACTTTAGCTGCTTGACCAAGAGCTGCCATGTTAGCATCTTTCAACTCAAGACCAAGATCTTCTGTAATCACTGTAGCACCAGTCAAAATAGCGATATCTTCAAGCATTGCTTTACGACGGTCACCAAATCCTGGAGCTTTAACAGCTACAACATTGAAAGTACCACGGATTTTGTTAAGAACAAGTGTTGGAAGAGCTTCGCCATCAACGTCATCAGCGATGATGAGAAGTGGACGGCTTGTTTTAAGCACTTCTTCAAGAAGTGGCAAGATATCTTGGATGTTTGAGATTTTCTTATCTGTAATCAAGATGTATGGATTTTCAAGATCGGCTACCATTTTTTCATTGTCAGTAACCATGTATTGTGAAAGGTAACCACGATCAAATTGCATACCTTCAACAACGTCAAGTTCTGTTTCCATACCACGTGATTCTTCAATAGTGATAACACCATCGTTACCAACTTTTTCCATCGCTTCTGAAATGTATTCACCAACTTTTTCAGAACGTGATGAAACGGCAGCAACTTGAGCAATCGCTTCTTTATTAGCAACTGGTTGAGCAATTTCTTTCAATTCGTTAACTGCGACAGCAACAGCTGATTCAATACCACGACGGATACCAATTGGGTTAGCACCCGCAGTTACATTTTTAAGACCTTCACGAACGATAGCTTGTGTCAATACTGTAGCAGTTGTTGTACCGTCACCAGCGATGTCATTTGTTTTTGAGGCAACTTCTGAAACAAGTTTAGCTCCCATGTTTTCAAAGTGGTCTTCTAGTTCGATTTCTTTGGCAATTGTCACACCATCATTTGTAATAAGTGGTGAACCAAATGATTTTTCAAGAACAACGTTACGACCTTTAGGACCTAAGGTTACTTTAACTGTATCTGCTAAAATATCTACCCCACGCATCATACTTGCGCGTGCATCTGATGAAAATTTAATATCTTTTGCCATATCTATTCCTCTGTTTGATTTCTATTAATATACTATTTTATTAATCTATCTTACGCCAATACGGCTAAAATTTCAGCTTCACGAACGATAGTAACAGTATCGTCACCATCTTTCACTTCGACACCTGCACCATTTTCAATAATAACTTTATCTCCAGCTGCAACACTTGGTGCGACCAATTCACCTGTCAGTGTACGGGCACCAGTACCAACAGCTACAACAGTTGCCGTTTGTGTGCTTTCTTTGCCTGCGCCAGCAAGGACAAAACCACCAACTGTTTGTTCTTTTTCTTCTTCAACTTTCAAGACCACACGGTCACCTAATGGTTTCAACATGCTTTTGCCTCCAATATTTTTATTATGGTTAGCACTCTTTATATTAGAGTGCTAACATCTACAAAAACTATTCTAACACTTGGTCAGAAATAGTCAAGAAAAAAACACTATTTCTAACAAAAGAAAATACAGGAGTTTTCACTCCTGCATTTACGATTTTTCCTCGAGTAAATCACATTTTTACCCCAACACTAGGGCATCGTCATTTAGGACTTGACCACTATTTTTATGGAAGAGGTCCATGAGTTGAGCAACAGTTAAATTTTTCTTTTCTTCGCCACGAACGTCAACGACGATTTTACCGTGGTAAAGCATAACCAAACGGTTACCATACTCAATAGCGTGTTCCATATTGTGGGTAATCATCAAGGTTGTGAGTTCTTGCTCTTCAACGACTTTCTTAGTCAGTTGCATCACCATATCACTCGTTTTGGGATCGAGAGCAGCTGTGTGTTCGTCAAGAAGCAAGACTTTTGGTCGTACTAAAGTTGCCATGGCAAGTGTGAGCGCTTGGCGTTGACCACCTGATAGGAAAGCTGCATCGGTTTTCATACGGTTTTCTAGTCCCAATCCTAGCTCAGCCAATTTCTCTTTGAAAAGTTGACGTTCTGCTTCTGTAACTGATTTTTTGAAAAAGCT
>OCTW011574403.1_pt1 | contig 10874 bp, 9 predicted proteins | sample 1539671 | NCBI WGS metagenome assembly OCTW01 (sample SAMN02144230, study PRJEB22623) | gut metagenome | biome: sheep rumen | host: Ovis aries | place: New Zealand | reverse complement strand
GGCAATTTGCTTATGGTCCCGTAACGTCTCGCAATGGTGATAAAATTTCAGTTGCCTTGTTGGACGGATATGACGACGCCATCATTTCGCAGGCCTATACCGTTTTTGAAGTCGTTGATACGAACGCCTTGGATCCCGAATATCTGATGATGTGGTTCCGTCGCCCGGAATTTGACCGCTACGCCCGCTTCCATTCTCACGGCAGCGCCCGCGAAGTCTTTGACTGGGAAGAAATGTGCGAAGTCCAGGTCCCCGTCCCAGCGATAGAAAAACAGCGCGAAATCGTCGCCGAATACAACACCCTCGCCACCCGCATCGAAACCAACAAGAAACTCATCGCCACCCTCGAACAAACCGCCCAAACACTCTACCGCCACACCTTCATCGACAACATCGACCCCAACAACCTACCCGACGGGTGGAGAATGGGAACGCTGGGGGATGTGTGCTCAAAATTAGGAAGTGGTGCGACGCCTAAAGGTGGTAAAGAATCCTATTGTCAAGAGGGAATTTCTTTGATTCGTAGCACAAATGTGCTTGACTACCAATTTTTATATGAGGATCTTGCAAAAATCAATGATGCTCAGGCAAAAGCACTTGATGGCGTAACCGTGGAATCAAAAGATGTTCTTTTTAATATCACTGGAGTGTCTGTTGCTCGCTGCTGTATGGTTCCAGATGATGTTTTGCCAGCAAGAGTAAATCAGCATGTTATGATTGTTCGCCCTTCGCAAAAATGTATGGCTTTCTATTTGCTATGCACACTTTGTTATCCTGATGTAAAAAATACGCTTTTGGGAATAAGCCAAGCCGGTTCAACGCGCGAAGCTATCACAAAAGACGAAATGGAACGGTTCAAAATAATTGTGCCGGCACAAGAAATTCTTCAAAAATTTGATAACGAATGTTCAAAAATATTTGAAAGAAAGAATCTTGCTACAAAAGAAAACCAAACCTTAACCCAAATGCAAACCCTTCTCCTCTCCAAAATGGGAGTATAATATATGAAATTTATAGATATCATAAAAAGATATATTTCGCCGTTGCTTTCTGTGATGGACGATGACATTATTCAAAAAAAAGAATCCCTTAAGAAAAAACCAAGTGATTTTTGTACGAAAGAAAGTCAAAAATTAACACTAAGGCAAAAGAAAATAAAAAATGGGAATAAAATTGAACTTGTGCGAACGCAGACCTTCAGTGATGAGGAACTACGAATAACAAATGATTTTTTACAATTTTTGAATGATAAGAAGCTTTACGCTATTACTTCAGAATTAGATTTTTGCATTTATCCCAAAGCGCTAGAATTGACAATGCTGAAAACTGCAATGCCTTACGTGGGAAACGATGCTTTTTTCCGGGATTTAAGTACGTTGCTTGATTATTGGTCAAATAGAACATACGAAGGAAATAAAATATCTTTTGCAATAAAAATTCCTAAGAAAATTGGAGTGAAGGCGGAATATTTCAATGAATGTAGGCAAGATTATTTTGCTTCTTTATCAAACGGTGTAGACGAATTTATTAAACTGAACAATTTAGGAGAAATTGAAAAAATAGTTTTTTGTAAAAAACAGGAAGAATCAAAATTAGCTCCCCTTCGCTTTCTAAAGTTCGCTATAGCTGCTGATGATTGTGCAATTGTTGCATTAACAAGAAACTCAGAAATATTGATTTTTAAAAACAATAAAATTTGGGCTGCAAAAAGAAATATGCAATGGATTCTGTATACTCATGAAACATACTTAAAAAAGATGAGTTTGGGGATACCTAAGTGGACAAAAAATTTAAAAGAGGCGATGTATCAAACGGCTCTAGACACAAGTTTTACAAAAACAGGTGCTATTTTGGCAATGCTTTTTTATGATGAGAAAAAAGAAGAAATCGAAAGTATTATTGGTGAAGATAAGTTAATCACTAATTGTAGTAATCCAAGTGTAAAAATAAACACAATTCGCAATCTTATAAAAAAGGAAAATGGTGATTTATATAAATTCCAGGAATTAAATCGCTCTCTTCGTGCAGAATTAGCTTCAATGGATGGAGCCTTGGTTTTTACAACAACAGGAAAAATATTAGCTATTGGAGCTATTATTAATCAGGTTGATAAGGGGCAAAATAATGGTGGCGGTCGATCAGCTGCAACAAAAATGCTTGCCAAATATGGAATTGCTATGAAAATATCTAATGATACTTATATTGAATGCTATGCGACGGAGAAAAAAAATATTGGAGAAAATGCTACACCTCAGCGATTATTTACGATTGGCAATAAAAACTCCTAGTTGGTTGTATCTATGGTTAATCCATTGTTTTCTAAGTAAGGGAAATGAAGAATGAATGACAAAAAATGGGGCTTTTTGCGCGAAACAAAGGAACTTGCGCAAAAGGCTGGGCTAGATGCTGATACAGGTTTGCATCGAACAGGTTTAGATGAATATTTGAAGGTTATTTTCCCTGATGTTAGTGACTGGATTCATGATGAATCGATAGGCATGCTGAATGGAATGAAAAGAAGATTGCGACCAGATTATAGAAGTGAATCACTTAAATTGATTATTGAGATTGATGGTCTGCCTCATTATACAAATCCTGAAAATATTGAAAAGGATAAAAAAAACACAGTTGATTATGAACAAGGTGGATATAAGGTAGTTCGAATTCCATATTTTATTCAGCTGACAAATTCTGCTGTAAAGCAATTATTTGATGTAGATGTCCAAGAACCTTTATTTGATGAGTCTATTCCGTCGTTAGGTATAAAAGGATGCAATACTCCTGCATATATATGTGGTGCGGGTATTATAAGAATGGCTCAGGAATTTACAAAATTTCCAGATCAGTATAAAGTGAATGTTGAGTATTTGGAAAGTCTTAATAATGAATTTTACACGGGTGTGAGTTTATTGAAAAGGGTATATGAAAATATATGCAATTAGCTGAAGACCTTCTCTCTCGTGACCATTTCGTCTCCGTAGTCTCCAATATCGTTGAATCTAAAATCCAACAAAAGGAAGGCTATTCTTTTGCTATTGATGGTGAGTGGGGTTGTGGGAAAACTACAGTTCTTGATATGTTGGAAGAACGATTGAGAAACCGTTATCTTGTTATTCGGTATAATTGCTGGAAGTACGATTTTTATGAAGAACCCCTGATAGCCTTGATTTCGGAATTTGCTAAAGCGATAAATGCAGAACAAGTCTTCGAATTAAAAGAATACGAAAAGAAAACGTGGAAAATTGCAGGGAAATTATGTTCGGATGTAACATCTAAATTAATTCAGGCTGGAACCGGTTTTGATATAAAGGCTGCCGTAAGATATGTTAATTCCATTCGTAAAATTGCTAAAGAAAAACGGATAAAATTTGAGGATGTAAACAATAAACTTCCGATTGAATTTTTGATTGAACAAATCCAAAATGATTTAGGAGTGCTTTCGTCCTTTGAAAACCACGGAATCATCCTGATGGTGGACGAATTAGACCGTTGTTTGCCTGATTACGCAATCAAGGTCTTGGAACGCTTGCACCATTTTTGCGAAAATATCAGAATAATACAAGTTCTTGCAGTCAATAAAAAGGAAATGTCCGGTAGTATTACAAAGGCTTTTGGATATTCTAATGCGGAGCCTGAAAAAGTTGAATATTTTGCAAATCATTATATGCAAAAGTTCATAGATATGACACTGTCTTTGAATAACGGCGAATTAGATGATGATGAATTTTCATTGTTTAAAACCTTGATGCCTTTCTACGAAAAGAACAAGCATGTTGATGAGTCAATCATTAAAAAGACTGTTGATGCTGCTTGTACGAATATTCCGATGCGAAATCTAAAGCAAATAGTAAAATCAATTGATTCAATTCATCAATTGACTCTTGCTGCAAGACATGAAAATGGTCAAAAGTATTCCTATTGTTTGCTTTGTGCTGAATTGATAGAAACTATACAAGTTGTTTTTTATGGGATAGATAGGGAAATTTATACGCAGGGGTCAAGACAAGATAAGATTCATGTTGAATTAAATATTCCTTCTCCAAATGAAACAAGAAATGGACATTTGTTTTTTGCTAATCAAATAAAACAACTGTTCTATTGTACAACCCATCTTTGTAATCCGATTGAAATTGGGACAAATGAAGATGTCTATGAATTTGATTGGAAAGGTGGAGAACTCGGTGTCATGACCTTATATATCAAAGAAAAAGATCAACATATTCACTTTGATTACTATAATAATCCTTTGCCCATCAAAATGGAACAGGAATTTTTTAGAGAGTTTCGTAAACATTTGAGAGAATTTGGAGTTCGGTGATGAAAAGTTGTTATTTGGTAGAGAGAATGTATAAGCTAAATAAATTGCTCTAACTTCTGGTTTGTGAAGGGTGTATGGAAAGAAAAATTGCTCCTTCTGAAATATTGGAATATTGCTCGAAAAAATGGTTTGATAATCCGGCTGGTATTGATGCTTTGGATCTGGCGAAGCATTTTCAAATTACAAATGAAGCTGCCATGCGCATATTTGAGTCACTCAATGAACTAGAATATGGTACATTGAATAGGAATGTGAAATTGGGCGTGGTTCATTTTGATCCAAAGAATGTTTCGAAATCTCTGAATTTTAAGGAAAAAATAACGCATATATTTTTCCCTTCTTCAAAGGTGTTGGCTACATATTATGAAAAGCTAGGTTTATTGCGGCAAAATATTCCAGAATACGAAAAACGCTTAAAGTTGGGAGCGGGGCAAGTTAATCAGGCGTATTTTGAGGAAGAAGTTCTTCGCAAATATTTCGATCATCCTGAAAAATACGAAGTTGAAGACTCTGAGTCTGGGGGATCAGTTCTTTCTCGTGGAGAAGAAATTCCTTATATATGGGTCCGTTATTCCAAAAGAAAGTTGGAGAATGGCAATATTGTTGTGGGAGCCATTTACAAAGATCTTGCAGACATGTCTGATACGGACCAGAAATATTGGTCGTCCTATGAAGTTAAAGGAGCGAAATTTGTCGAATATGAAAAAGATGAGGCGTTCCAGCGGTTTGTTAAAAATCAATTTTATGGCGAATTTGCTGATTATGTAGACCCCATTGCCGATATTTCTTGTTTTTTGAGAAAAATAAATGAAATTGCAGGAATAACGATTTTTAGGCAAACCAGGAATAGTTTGATTAAGCCTCCAGTAGAAAATACATTTGAGTCTTTTTGTGATTCGTGTTCAGAATTGGATAAATTGTTTGCTAATGGTAATATTGATGGGAAAAACTTAAAGAACTGGATTTTACAAAAAGGGTGGGGCACGGAATCGGATTTTATTTGCCCTGATAAAAAGCATCCAGAAATAACGTCTCGGCAAATGATGAAATTGCTTGAATGTAAAGTGTGCGGAACAACTGCTTTATCGGATTTGATGAAAGAGTGTTCCGACTACCGTCAGCAAAAAGCTCATTGCGTCGATGTTTCCTCAGAAACGACGTCTTCGTATTCACAAAAGTTTTATGATTTGTGTAAGAGAATTTGTGAAGTGGGTGAAACTTTAGAATCAAAGATAAAAGAAACTAGCGGGGCTCAGAAAAATGGATGAATTCGAACGGCTCATAAATGAAGGCAATTTGGCCTATAAAAAAGACGACTACAACAAAGCCGTCATTTGCTATGAAGATGCTCTCAAACTTGTAACAGATGGCAATAAGTCCAAGTTCAAATCTATCCTCCCGATGATGGGACGTTGTTATCGGCAGATTGGCAATCCGTCAAGTGTTATAGATTTGGCAACCGAAGTAAAACAAAAATTTGGGAGAGAATTTATTACATCAGTGTTCTTGACCTCTGTTGCCGCCGCTTACGCTGATATGAGAGAATACGGAAAGGCCCATATTTGCGTCAATGAAGCGATTAGACTTGAAAATGGCAAAATATCAGGCCCATTGCAGGCTGTTATAGATAGAATTGAGAAATAAAAAGTTATATAATTAGAAATAAACTCAACAATAAGAGTAATTTATGCTGACCGCGAACGAAAAGAGAAAACTTTTAACCGATAAGCAAAAAGAAAAATTGCGGCTTGCGGCACAAATGCTGAAAGCTACGGCTAAGCTTTATGATAAAAACAAACCCAATTTATTGCCTTTGTGGGGTGGGGGAATCATAACGCATGGACAGCCCCAAAATAAGGATTTTATCATTGGCATTTCCAAAAGGGCGGCCAAAGCTGATAAAAAAGAAACAACAAAGGATCATCTCTATAGGGTTACTGAAACCGCAAAAGTGATTCTCACTAGATTGCAAAAAGAAAATCTTTCCGTTGAGGAAATAGAAAATATTTTGCTAGATAGATCAATGTATATGATTGTTACAAGATCTGAAAATAGTGTTGACTTGAAAAATGCAAAGGATCCTTCAAACGAAGATGATTGGAAGGCGTTGTATAAAAAAGCAGGTATTGAGTACACATTGTATAAATAAAGAAGGTTGGACCTAAAAATGTCATGCATAAAAAAGTTCTTTGAAACCCTTCTTGGTCGTATTTTACAAGTATTGAGATTTGAAAAGGAGTTTTCTGCTATGTCTAGTGAAAATAAATTTTTTGGAAATAATCAACACATTGCAAATTTTCTAGATGGTTACTTAAGTGCTTCTAATAAACCGGACTATGCGGTATTAATTACTGGTGACTGGGGCTCTGGAAAGACCCATTTTATTAAGAAATATCTTGGTGGTGATAAGAAAATTATTAAGGATTGGTTGACTGATTGTGAAAAACATATTGTTCTTTATGTTAGTCTTTTTGGATCCAAATCTAGAGCAGACATGGATGGTAGAGTCCTTGAAAAACTCCATCCGATTTTAAAGTCAGAAAAAATAAAAGTATTTACTAGTTCATTTCCTATTATCGGAATGATTGCTGGTGCAGGCGCTCCTATTCCTGGCGGTACAATTATCGGTGAACGCATAGGTAAAGATTTACAGTGCTTTACGGACGCGTTTAGGGAATCTTTGCTCAAAGAAAAACAAGAAAAGGACTTCAAGAATCTTGTGGTTGTTTTTGACGATGTGGAACGAGCAGACATGCCATTGCCGGAATTACTCGGATATTTAAACGAATATGTGGAGCATTTACACGTTCCTTGTATTTTACTTGCCGATGAAAATGTTTGGAAAGAAATAAATGAATCACAAAAAATCCACCAAAAGAAGATTACAGGTAATGTTGGTGAAAAAGGCAAGGTGAATCTAACGGTTGAAAAATCTATAAATCAAACTTTACATAGCCTTTCAAGTACAGAAGAAAAAGTCGTTGGTAAGAAATTTCAAATTCGGACGTCGCCGGAAGAGATTGTTGAAACTTGGTTTCCTGAGAATAAAAATGATGAAACTCTGTTTGGCGATGAGATTTATGAATTGCTAAAACCTCATAAGGCTTTGCTCATATCAATTCTTGAAAGATCTCCTAAGCGTAACTATCGTGCATTTAAACAGTCTATTGAGGATTTGAAAATTTTCATTGGTCCAAATTTTGAAAATATTTCAAAGGACTTACTAAAAGAAGAAAAATTAAATTCCTTAATTTTTGCCGATTTCTTATGCACTGTTTACGGGGCAAAATTAGCTATGCTTCGCAATGATCCATTTGTTGTTGCGGCCCAGAAAATTCAAATGGCAAGGGCTTTTGCTCGTGGAGCGGGAAACATTGTTGATGATGAAGATGATGAAAAAGTTAAAGATCCTTTTGATGATGCTTTTGGTAAAATAGAATGCATTAGTCAAATGAGTCATGCTTGTGATACTGAAAAGTGGAATGCCATCTGGGAAAAATGGCTTGAATCATCTATTATTAACAAAGATGAAGTTGCTGCAGCGATAAAAGATACTATTTGGTTTGATAGGAAAAAACAGTATTGGACAGAACAACTATATCATTGGTATGAATTGAGCGATTCTGAAGGGCGACTTGCTTTGGATTCTTTTTATGAATCTATTAAGTCAAAAGTAATTTTAAATCCGGATACTTTAATAGCTTTGTATTATCGATTGTATTGGTATGCATCAGAAGGCGTTTTGGAGGAGTCTGCTGAAGAATTTTCAGAAAAAATGTATCAATATGCTGATGATATTGCAGATAAAATGGAGTATAGCGACTTAAGTCAATGGGATGACAACTATGGCCGAGGCTATGATAGTACTTATCTTGTTTATGAAGAAAAAAATAAAGCCTTTGTAGAACACATAAGGAAAATATTAACTAATCGTAAAACAAAACAAAAAGAGGACGAAATTACGAATATTGAAAAGACTTTCAATCCCCAAAATCCTAAAAATGTTGAGATCCTGTGTGACAAAATCTCTTGTAGATTTTGTGGATTGCAAGATTTTGAATTTGAAAAAATAGATCCAGATGTGATTGCTAGAATTTACGTTAGTCTGACGAATGTCGAGGATAGTAGAAAGTTTATTGATGCAATAAAAAATAGATTTCGTAAACAGTCGTACGGCTTGATTGAGCATGAGGATTTTTTGAAAAAATTAAAAACTAGTGCCGAAAATTTGAAGAAATCGTACCCTAGGCCATTGACTACACGGCAGTTTTCCTTGTATTATCTTGCAAAGGTTGTAGGGGATTATCTAGATTTCCTTCCTAAGTTAAAAGAAGAACGGAAGGCTATGCAAAACGTTTAGTAAAAGGACTCTTTATGACTCCCGAATCCTTCTCCAAAATTTTCTGGAAGCAGTATCTTCTGCTTGAAAAGGACTTCATCGAAACGGATGAGTTCGTGACGATTAGCAAAGCTAACAGCGATACGTTCTCTAGTCGTTATACCTATCTGTTTTTGAACATCTGCAGTGAAATTGATTCCATTGCAGAAGAATATTGCAAAGTTGTGAAGACTCCTTCGAAGGTCAAGAACATCTTGCAAAAGATGACTGTCATTGTGACTGACGACCCGAAGATTAAAGATCAAAGGGTTTCTACGAAGTTTCCCTACGAGATTATCAATTTTGTCCCGTTTGCCGGTTTTGACAGTGAGTCGGCTGCTGGCTGGTGGCAAGATTATAACCTGGTCAAGCATTTCCGTGCAGAAGTTCCGGAAAAGGGAATCCCGAACTATCAGCGCGCGCACTTGAAAAATGTGATGAACGCCCTCGCCGCCCTCTACATACTCTGCCAGAATCTCTACAAACTCCTTGGCGATTCCGACCTGCAACTCGAACCGTCAAGGCTGTTTGAATAAATTCTTGTGAATGTAAAATTTCCTTACTCCCCTTGCCAACTTTGGGGATAATAGGTACATTAATGCCCGACGCATTTTTCCGTCTAATGGGAAAATGCGTCTTTTTTATTTCTGAGATTTCAGGATAAGGGGACGCCTCAACAACTCAATGGAGGCGTAATGAACAAAGAAAATCATCTTATTGAATACAAGCGAGAACTGTCCGAAACTTTCGAGCGATCTGTAATTGCTTTTCTGAATTCTACAGGCGGGCATATCTACATTGGAGTCAATGACGATGGCTCTGTATATGGAGTAAAGGACATAGACCATGTGCAGCGTCAAGTAGCGGATAGGATCTTGAACAATATCAAGCCGAATGCTATCGGACTCTTTGAAGTCGTGACGGAGGAAAAAGACAACAAAAATATCGTTCATGTGGCGATTTCGGGTGGCCCGGAAAAGCCGTATTATCTAAAAAAAGCGGGTATGACGCCCGAGGGTTGCTTTGTGCGTGTGGGAAGTTCTGTCCATGGAATGAGCGAAAAGATAATCCTAGAAACTTTTGCTTCTCGCGCAAAGATTTCTCTTGCGAAGATTCCGGCTCCGCGGCAAGACTTGACATTTAGTCAATTAAAAATCTACTACGAAGAGAACAAAAAGCCCTTGAACAGTCAGTTTGCCAAGACGCTGGAGTTGCTTACTCCCGACGGAAAATACAATTACAATGCTTATCTCCTTGCTGATGAAAACGGAGTATCCATCAAAGTGGCGCGGTACAAAGGCACGGACAAATATGACCTTATTGAAAATGAGGAATTTGGTTATTGTAGCATTATAAAGGCTGTAAAATCGGTACTCACTCGATTGCAGGTGGCGAACATTACGCACGCCAAGATTACTCCTATGGAGCGTATTGAAAAGCCCCTGGTCGATCCGGTTGCCTTGCGCGAGGCTGTAATCAATGCCGTCGTTCATAATGATTACACGAAGGAGGTCCCGCCCCTGTTTGAGATTTTCTCTGACCGGATGGAAATAACGAACTACGGCGGGTTGGTGGATGGCCTTTCGAGGGAGGATTTCTTCAACTGTTGTTCAATGCCGCGCAATCGTGAGCTTATGCGTATTTTCCATGATTTGGATATGGTCGAGCAACTCGGGAGTGGCATGCGTCGTATTCTGCGTTCCTATGACGAGAAGGCGTTCTCGTTTACGGATCATTTCATGCGCACATCGTTCTATTTTGAAGGATTGCAGCGGTTGGGTAATGGGTTGGGTGATAGGATAAATGATAGGATAAATGATAGGATAAACGATAGGATAAAACTTACGGAAACGGAATCGCTGATTTACGCAGAAATAAAGCGGAATCCTTCCATTACAGTTCCCTTACTTATGCATGAAACGGGTTATTCCGAACCGACGATTAATAGAACTTTGAAAGCTCTACGGGAAAAATCGTGTATTGCCCGCGTTGGAGCTCGAAAAAATGGACGGTGGGAAATCTTGAAATAAGCAAACAGGCTCCATTATGGCTCTATTTTTCCCTAAAATCGCCATTTCGCCTATTGCACAGAAAAATAATGAATTTATTTTTACTGCATGGCGTTCAAGGAAGCCGACTTAGAGAAAGTGTTTATTGACCTCCTGGTTCAGGAGGGCT
>OCTW011474633.1_pt1 | contig 10876 bp, 7 predicted proteins | sample 1539671 | NCBI WGS metagenome assembly OCTW01 (sample SAMN02144230, study PRJEB22623) | gut metagenome | biome: sheep rumen | host: Ovis aries | place: New Zealand | reverse complement strand
CCCCCCCCAGCCGGTGGGCCAAAGACCTTTCGGTCAGCCCAAATCTAACTCTATAATAACCTATCCAAAATTTGAGTCGATATGATTTCATAAAATTACTGACTCACTCTTCAGCACCTTTTCCTTCACATATTCCTTTGAAATTACTGATTTATACTAAAAATCTACCTTCATGTATTCTGATTCCCGTATACCTTCAGGCCAGAAAGAAATCTTTTTATTCTTTAAAAAGGCATTCATCTTTTCTCACTTCCTGAAGTCGTTCAACCCCGCATAAATACTGGGTTTTCGCCATGTTAACCACAGGAACGAGACAGGCCCGTTTCCCGTATATATATTCTGCCATTGTTTTTTACCTGATTTTCCATCATTTCCCAAACACGGCAAAAGCCCGCAAACCGTTGAAAATACTGGCTTTGCGGGCTCTGAGCACAAAAAAGGACCATCCTTTCGGATGATCCTTCATAGAGAGCGCGAGACGGGACTCGAACCCGCGGCCTCGACCTTGGCAAGGTCGCGCTCCACCAACTGAGCCACTCGCGCTTATCGCAGCCACAATGTAAATACGTGCTACAAGAAAGGATTATAGGGGATACTGGTACAGATGTCAAGGATTATTTAAAAAAACTTTGTAATCAACTTTGTTATCTGTACCAGCTGATACCAGTTTCGCACATTATATCCCCTGTAAAGCAGGATTCCGCCCAGAAGCAAAAATCCTTCGCCATAACCGCCTGTATGCTCCGCCGGCTGCGGCAGTATATATTACAGCGTTATTTCACACTGAAATACTCTGCCTCCATCATCGGAACGGTGATTTTTCCGCCCATTGTGGAATCATAGGTATAGGTGCCGCCATAGGTTCCCCATACTGTAATCATATCATCCTCAAGGATTCTGCTCTCGCCTTTTTTGTATGTATAATCCACCAGCACCACATCGTCGTAATATTCCCCGTAGCCGCTGTCCTTTGTGGCCACCCGGAGATTCAGCTGGTCGCCGTCTTCCAGTACCTGGATGACCTGACCGTATATTTTGATGCGCTCTCCCTTATATTTATCCGGTGTTCTGGCCAGATTCTTATACGGAATTTTCTTGCAGGATTCTTTGAAGGATTTTTTGGTTTCTGATGTGCATTTCACCTTCAGCTGGCATTTCACGTCTCCGCATACGATCTCTACGACAGAAGTCTTTCCTGCCTTCAGTGTCTGGGGCTTGGTTACGAACCAGTCGTCTGCCTCTTCGGTTTTTCCGCTCTGATATGTGGCGGTCACTTCGATTCCGGTATTATCTTCATCCAGTACAGTTCCTTTTTCGGTATCCCCGGTGTACCTGGCGGCAATAGCGGTAACCTTGTCCTCGGCATCCTCTTTGCTGTCATCGGAGGCATCCGTCTGTCCGGCGGAGTCCTTCGCGCCTGAAGCGGTGCCGCTTTCCGTCTGAGATTTCGACGTTCCGCCGGTATCTGAGGAACCGCCGTTTGACACTGCTCCGATCACAAGCAGCGCCGCAAAAACAACCACGATCCAGAACCAGACCCGTTTGTAAATCGGTTTCTTACGTTTGGATGCCGGACGGCCGGATGTTCCAGTCGGCTTTTTCGGACGGCCGCTCTTTTTTTCCTGTGACTTTGCAGGCCGCGCTTTCCGTAAAAGCCGACGCTGCTCCGGTTCCTCCTCCTGCATCCGCCGCCCGCCGGCATCCGGCCCGGCCAGGTCCGGCGTGTCTGCGGAGATCCGATCCGCAAACTCCTGTTCCGCCTCTGCCAGGATCTTCTCTTTCTTTGCTTCGTATTCTTCCGAAGTCAGAATGCCCTGCTCATACAGATCTTTCAATTTTCTCAGCTGTTCCATCTGCTGTTCCGTCATTTTCTTTCCCTCCTTGTTTTTGCTGCCCTTCGGCATTTTCTTTACAACAGTAAATTTACCAAAACAGGAGTCCGGAAAAACGGACTGCAGTTCCTTCTCTGGAAACGCAGATAAAATTTTTTTCAGCTGTCTGCAGCGGACGTTGCTTTACAGTTTTTCCTGGCATGCTATACTGACAGATAGCACACGCAGACCAAACAGCGCAAAGGAGCACATCTATGCATTCTGGCATCTATCAATTCAACTACCGCCCGCAGCTCAGGGATACGGATACCGATTACCGGATCGGCATGCGGGGATTTCTGGAATATATCTGTGAGGCAGGCACTTCCTTTCTTCATGAACTGGGACGGGGCATGGATGTTCTGCCGGATCTGTACGGCATCAACTGGATGATCACAAAATATTCCCTGCGGATCAACCGCAAAGCAGAATTATTTGCGCCCATTACCATCACTGCCCGCGTTACGAAACTGGACCGGGTACGCCTCTGGGAAGATGTGGAAATCCGGCAGAACTCCGTATGCTGCGCCATTGGGAGAGTGGAATTCTGCCTGTTTCATATCGGTACCAGCAAAGTGGCACGCATCCGTGAAATCCGGTTCCCGGAGCTTGCCCTCCATGCACCATCGGAAAAAATTCCGGACTTTCAGCGCCTGCCCAAGGAAACCGAAGCCATGACAGACTGCCACACGCAGACCGTCCGTTACTGCAACCTGGACGTGTCCCATCACATGAACAATCTGCAGCATATCTATCTGCTGATGGATGCTTTTGGTCCCGACTTTTATGAGACGCATCCGATCACTTCCTTTGAGATGCACTATCTGAGCCAGGCGTATTACGGCGACAGCATCCAGGTGAAAAAGCAGGATACCGAAGGGGGCTGCCTCCTGGCGGCGGTCCGCAGCGACGGTACCCTTCTGGACCAGGCAGTGATGACTTTCGACTGAGCATATACTTCTGATATCAGATGGTATTTCTGAAAATATCCGACCGGTGTTTATGAAGATGCCAGATGGGTATTCATGAAACCGACGCTTTCCTTGCAGGCCTGCTCCAGCTGTGTTCCGCTGAATCCATGTTCTCCGCCGATGATTTTGACCAACCTTACCTGCGGGAAATACGGGACAAATTCTTCCGTGGATTCCAGTGGAACTTCTGTATCCGAGTCTCCCTGCATGATGATTGCGTCTGTTTTGGTCAGACTGCGAATCACTTTTTTGATATCCAGGCTGTGCAGTTCCTTCAGATACCGTTCGCTGACCAGAAGGCCGTCCCAGGGCACAAGTCCGTCTGTCCGCTCCGCTTTTTTCAGGTAATCGCCGGCTTGCTCTACCATATTATAAGCCGGGTAATACAGTACCAGCCCGCGGATTTCGTCCTGATTCTGAGACGCGCACATAGTGGCAATCAATCCGCCGAAACTCTGGCCGCTTAAGAAGACATTGGACTGATCAAAACGCTTCTGTTTTTTCACCCATTCCAGCACCCGTTCCATATCCGTCACTTCCGTAACCGTGGTCATATCTTTGGAATGCACTCTGGTTGTGCTTTTACGGGAACCGCCCACAAAGTCAAACAGCACCACGGCATATCCTGCTTCGTTATATTTTACTGCCGCATCCTCACAATTGGCCATACTGCTGTTGTATCCATGGGCAATGATGATCACCGGGTGTTTGACTCTGAAATCTCCGGGTTCATAAAGCATTCCTTTATACTGATAAGGCGCTTCTCCATTTTTCAGTGACGGCGTCGTAAACGTCAGATTCGTCACCCGATACCCATGGGCTGCACTGTATACATACAGTCCCAGCGCGAATATCGCCACAATCACCACCGCTACGATACGTCTTCTTTTTCTCATTTCATTTCCTCCAGCTCTCTGACTGCATCTGCCAGAATTGCCTCCGGATCCGCGCCCACCAGATCCAGCCCTTCCGCCTGACGGCAGATCACCTCTCTGATCCCGTAAAAAGTGCGGCACAGATCCTGTATATAGCCATAGCCATATTGATGCTCCAGGATCGGTCCGCCGGCAGTCGTCACATAGGTCAGCCGGCAGGCCTGACACAAGCCGTAAGGAATCCCTTCCGGCGTATAGGAAAAAGTGATTCCGGGTACTGTCACCTGCTCCAGATAGCCGCGCAGCAGTGCGGGGAAAGCCAGATCCCAGTAGGGCGCGGCGATCACGATCTCATCCGCGGCCGCGAACTGCCGGGCCAAGGCGAAGAAATCATCCGAATAATTCCCGGCGCGCAGCAGATGGTTTCGTTTTGCCAGGCTTTCCCGGTTCAGCGGCGCCGCCGGTGTCTGCTCCAGGTTCACCTCAGTAACTACTCCTGCCATGCCATCCAGTACAGCCTGTGCCAGTCTTCGGGTTCTCGATTCCGGACGGACGCAGGCATTGACAAACAGAATCTGACGTTCTCCATGCATCTTCATTCCTCCCTCGTATGCAAAATTTTCCCTGGTTACCGTGCGCCTTTTCACTTGCTCCTTCCAGACAGCTGCACCTGTTTTCTTCATTTTCAGTTCTTGATTTCAGTGTAGCAACTGCCGCCTGCAAAGTAAAGCGGACATGCAGGAAATCTGTGGCACAAATTGATCAAAATCTGCAGCTTGCTCCGCCTGAAATATTTGCATTTTTATTTAAAAAATGTTACGATTTTATGACGAGCTAAAAGTTTTTCCATATAGGGAGGTTCTATCTTAATTATGAAACGCATCTACAGTCTTACCTTAGCGGCTGCCGCAGCCGCGTCTGTTCTCCTTCCGGGAGCGCTTCCGGATCGCCCGTCTTCCTCTGCAGGCACCGCAGCTTCTGCTGCCTCTGCGTCTGCAGGCTCCGAAGACCTGTCCGAAGCATCTGCCGTATCCGCTGCGGCCAATACTGCTGAAACGGAAACTCCCGCTGCCCTGCAGGCGGAACCTGTGGCTGCGCAGGATGATTCTTCCGCTTCTGACAGCTCCGCACCGGCGCTTCAGTCCTCTGCGGACAAGAAGACCTACGGCAGTCAGACTCCGGACGATACCGTTGTATCCGGGATCAAATGCCCGGACAGCTGGAACAAAGATGATCCGGAATGGTTCCGGGCTTACCAGCAGATATACGGCACAAAAAGCAATACAGAAACCGGCACCGGCACAGCAGATCAGACTGCCGCATCCACCGGCGTACAGGTGCTCCCCCGTTCCGAAAGCTCTGTCGGCGGCAGGATTCAGCAGCTGTCCACTTCCTCTGTCACCACCTGGGACAAATACGGCAGCACGTCCAAGCTCACCTTTTATCACGACTCCCGCAATACATCCGGAAAAACCATTCTTCCGGTCATCGACGTGTCTTACCACAACGGAACCATCAACTGGTCCAAGGTCAAAGCCGCCGGCGTGCAGGGCGTGATTATCCGCTGCGGCTACCGCGGCAGTTCCACCGGAGCGCTGGCTCAGGATGTCAAATTCAAAGAAAACATCCGAAACGCAAAAGCGGCCGGTCTGAAAGTAGGCGTCTATATTTTCTCTCAGGCGGTTACAAAAGCAGAGGGCAGGGCAGAGGCTGACTATGCGGCCAAACTGGTCAAATCCACCGGTTATTCCCTGGATCTTCCCATGGTAATCGACGTGGAATATGTCAACGGCGGCGGACGCCTGGAAGATGCCGACCTGTCCAAATCCGCCCAGACCAGCGTGGCTGCCGCATTCTGCGCAGAGGCAGAATCTCTGGGCTACCAGCCCATGGTCTATGCCAGCTCCACTTTCCTGGTCAGCAACATGGACGGTGCATCCCTGGCTTCAAAAGGCTACCGCATCTGGATGGCGCGGTACTCCTCCTCTGCGTACAAAAGTTCTTCCGCTTACTACCAGGGCGCCGTACCGTTCTGGCAGTGTTCCTCCCAGGCCGCTGTAAACGGAATTTCCAGCCGCGTGGACCTGAATTACTGGTATGCCGCCAGCGCCGGTGTCCGGCCGGAAGACACGTCTTCCTCCAAACCGGCAAAAGTCACCGGAGTAAAAGCTTCCTCTGCCACCAGCTCTTCCGTGACTCTGTCCTGGAATGCCGCAGCCGGCGCCTCCAGCTACCAGGTCTTCCTCTACAAAGCGGTCGGACATACCAATGTGGGCTCCTACACCACATCAAAAACTTCCCGGAAAATCACCGGGCTGAAAGCAGGGGAAGAATATTACTTCAAGGTACGGGCCTATTCTTCCTCCCGCAAAACCTACGGCTCCAAGAGTTCCCGCAAAGCGGTCACAATCTCAGGCTCTGCGTCCAAGCTGCGCACAGCCACCACGCTGTCCCTGCGCAAATACGCCGGGACCGGCTATCAGAAACTGACCGTGATTCCTTCCGGCAAAACGATGAAGCGTCTTGCATTTACTTACGACAAGACCGGAAAAAAATGGTACAAAGTCTCCTACAGCGGGAAAACCGGATACTTAAATGCCTCTTACACCCGTCCGTACACGGACAAACCAACCGGTCTGAAAGTAAAATCCCGCGCCGCCACATCGATTTCCCTGAGTTGGAAAAAAGCGGCATATGCCGATTATTACAGGGTTTACCGCAAAACCTCTAAAAAAGGTTCCTGGAAACGGGTTGCCACCGTTACCTCCACATCCTTTAAAAACACGAAGCTGGCCCGCAGACATACCTACTACTACTGTGTCAAAGCGGTCAACCGGATTGACGGCAGCAATTGCGCCAGCGCCAAATCCGGTACGGTTTCCGCCAAAACCCGCTAAGTTTCCCCATCCGTACCCATAGATTTTCGCTAAACGGCAAAAAATGCACAGATACAAATCATCTGTACAGAAACACAGAAAAAAAACGCCGGATCCAGCTGTCTGCTGCATCCGGCGTTTTTTGTGTTAGAAACTCTCCTGTACAGTCTTTTCTTCGGTAAGCTTCCTGCTGCAGTTTCTTTTCTGCCTGCCGGAATGTCTCACTTATGGAAAAGCTTATTGCTCTGATAGCAAGGTTCACAGGTCAGATTGATCTTCAGCTGACGGAAGGTGGCCTCATCTGCCCCGGACAGAATGACTGAGGAATGGGCTTCGCATCCTTTGAGTTTTTCCAGCTGATCCAGGGCGACTCTGGCTTCTTTGCTGTTCTCGGCACTGATGGTTAACGCGATCAGTATCTCATTGATGTGAAGATGGGGATTCTTGCTGCCGAAATGTCTGACTTTCAGCTGCTGAATCGGCCGTATCACGTCCGGCGAAATCAGACGCACCGGGTCGTCAATGCCTCCAAGGACCTTCAGCGCGTTCAGCAGCATCGCGGAAGTGGCTCCCATCAGGGATTTTGTGCTGCCGGTAACGATCTGTCCATTTGGAAGCTCAATTGCGGCTGCCGGCTGTCCGGTTTCCTCCGATTTGCTTTCTGCCGCAGCGACCACCGGACGGTCCGCTTCTGTCAGCCCTGCCTTCCGCATCAGAAGCTCCAGTTTCTGCAGCGCTTCCTGTGAACCGGTTCCCTTACGGATATCGCACCGTTCTTTGTAATACCGGCGGATAATCTCCTGTCTGGCAGCTGCCTGCACTGCCGCTTCGTCAAAGATGCAGTTGCCCGCCATATTCACACCCATATCTGTGGGCGATTTGTAGGGTGATTCTCCGTAGATCTGCTGGAACATGGCATTCAGTACCGGGAACACTTCCACGTCACGGTTGTAATTCACGGTAGTTTTCCCATAGGCCTCCAGATGCCAGGGATCGATGACATTGACATCATTCAGGTCTGCGGTGGCCGCCTCATAGGCCAGATTCACCGGATGCTGCAGCGGAAGATTCCAGATCGGGAACGTCTCAAACTTCGCGTATCCTGCCTTCACGCCTCTCTGATGCTCGTGATACAGCTGGGACAGGCAGACAGCCATTTTGCCGCTTCCCGGCCCCGGAGCAGTCACTACCACCAGGGAGCGTCGGGTCTCTACATACTCATTCTGTCCGAACCCTTCCGGGCTGATGATCAGAGGGATGTTGTTCGGATAGCCGCTGATGCTGTAATGGCGGTACACACGGATGCCCAGCGCCTCCACCTTTTTCTGAAAGGCAACTGCGCTCTCCTGTTCCGCAAAACGGGTCAGCACTACACTGCCCACATACAGGCCGTATCCGCGGAATGCGTCAATCAGACGCAGGACATCCAGATCATAGGTGATGCCGATGTCGCCCCGCACCTTGTTTTTCTCAATGTCGTTCGCATTGATGACCGTGACCACTTCCACATCATCCCTGATCTGTGAAAGCATGCGGATCTTGCTGTCCGGCTCAAATCCCGGCAGCACCCGGGACGCGTGATAGTCATCAAACAGCTTGCCGCCGAATTCCAGATACAGCTTGCCGCCGAACTGACTGATTCTTTCCCTGATGCACCTGGACTGCATATCCAGATACTTCTCGTTATCAAATCCTGTTTTCATAATATTCAGACTCCCAGACTTCTTTATTTATTGAACCAATAGATTTTTTCATTATACACGATTTCCATGACATGAAACAATCATTTTTCTGCCCCTCACAACTGACAGATGTACTCATAAAAATACATTTCTGTTGACACCATCCCTTTTCTTCTGTACACTATCCTCATCTGAAGGTGCTGGCGGATATGTGAAGGAACACAGTGCACCCAGATAGGATACGCCGACCGCCTGGGCAACTCGTCACCGGGTTGTCTTTTTTTCGCCCTTTTTTCGGGAGTCCTGAGCCTTTTCAGAGTTTTTCTGTCTGCTCTGCCCCCCCAAAAAAAGCAGAAAAAAGGACAGCCTTCACATGTATCTCTTGTTAGGAGGAATCTCATGAATTTTCTGGAAAACAGATGGACACGCGCTGCCATTCCGGCGCTGCTCATCCACTGCAGCATAGGGACGGTATACTGCTGGTCATCTTTCAGCGCAGCTTTGAGTGAACAAATCGGCGTTCGTCCTTCTGTCATCGGATTTGCCTTTTCCTTGGCCATCTTCTTTCTCGGTATGTCCGCCGCCTTCGCCGGCCGTTTTGTCGAAGCTGATATCCACAAATCCTCTCTGCTGGCAGCGATCTGCTTTACCTGCGGCATGCTGGGTACCGGCGCCTGTATTCAGTTCGCGTCGGTTCTGGGTCCTGTCGGCACCACCATCGGCATTTTCCTGTTTTACGGCTGTATCATGGGGATCGGACTGGGCATCGGCTATCTGACGCCGGTCAAAACCCTGATGCTCTGGTTTGATGACCGGAAAGGACTGGGCACAGGCATTTCCATTATGGGATTCGGTCTGGCAAAAGCCATTGCCAGCCCTATTATGAACACCCTGCAGGACAGTGTCGGTCTGGCCGCCATGTTCTATATTCTGGGCGGCGTATATTTTGTCCTGATGCTTCTGGGCCACTTTCTGCTGAAAAAGCCGGACAGCTGGACCGAACCGGTTCCGGACAAAACCTCCCGGCCCCTGGCGATGTTCCGGAACAAAACATTCCTGGGCATCTGGGTCATGTTCTATTTAAACATCACCTGCGGTCTGGCACTGATCTCCTATGAAAAACCGATTCTTCAGCTGGCGGGCTTCGGCGCCGTTACCGTCAGCATGATCCAGTCCTGCACCGCCGCTTCCAACGCGCTGGGACGCATTGGCTTTTCCACCATCAGTGACCATTTAAAAGACCGAAACACCATTTACCGTATTATTTTCGCCATGTCGTTCCTCGCCGTTCTGCTGTCCTTTTTCACATCAGCGGCTGCCAAAGGCATCCTGGGTATTATTGTCCTCCTGATGCTGACCGTCAACGCAGGCTACGGCGGCGGCTTCAGCACACTGCCGGCCCTGCTCTCCAGCCGGTTCGGCATGAAAAACATCAGCAACATCCATGGGCTCGCGCTGTCCGCCTGGGCATTTGCCGGTCTTTCCGGCAACCAGATCACTGCGTTTCTCATGAACCGCACCGGACGTTACGAAAGTGTCTTTCTTGTTCTGGCCGGGCTCTATCTGGCCGCTTTCCTGGTATCCGTCTTTGTCGTGCGCAGTGTAAACGAGGCGGATTCTCCCAGTTCTGAGCTTTCCACTGAAGCTTCTGCAGAGCTCTGATCCCCGTTTCCCCAAAAGGTTTTATCACAAAGAGGCGCCGGGATTCTGCACATCCGCAGAATCCCGGCGCCTCTTTGTCTGGCCTGACTGTCAGTTTTTCTTATGGAAGAATTACTGTACACAGATATTTCCGCCGCTCAGATCCGCCCGCAGATAGCCGCTGCCGACATGGGAGGACGGCATCCATTTGCTGTTTTCAATATTAAAAGAAACACGCTTCCCTTTACTGTTTTTTCCAACCAGACTGATTTTTTCAGCACACCAGGTTCCCTTTTTCCTGGAGGTCGGTTTTGTCTGAAAGATACCGCTCCACTTCGTTTTACTGCGGTTCTTCGCTTTTAACTGTACCGTGGCAGACGAATTTCCCACTGCATATGCGTATGGTGCACGGTAGTCAATCTTTATACTCTCCGGTATGAATTTTTTCCATTTCATGGAAAGTGTGATTTTCTGAACTTCTCCCGGTTTTACCGTCGGCTTTTTACGGGTGATCTTCCGGACGGAAATCCGGCTGGAGACACGTTTGGTTTGTTCAGGATTGACCCATTTTCCCTTCTTCAGCGTATAACGAACCTGATTCCCCCAATCATCGACTGCCACCAGAGTAATATGCCCTAATTCTTCATTTGATTCTGTCGTCTTATAGTATTTGCCGCTTTTCTTCATGGGAGTCTCCAGTAAATCATCCGTATAATACAGATAACACCTTACCCGGCTGGCATCTGATACTTTCCACCGCAGCTGCGTCCGCCGCTTCGATACTTTTCGGTTTTTCAGACGAATAATCTTTGGCGCCGTCAAGTCCGCTTTCGTCCCGGTGACCATAAAATTTCCCCAGGACAGATCCGGCCATCCCGGATTTCCACTCTGATCTCTGCTGGAAAAACCAAATAACGGGCTGTCTACTTCCATCGACTGGACAATCCATTTTCCCGGCTG
>OCTW011412064.1_pt1 | contig 10876 bp, 10 predicted proteins | sample 1539671 | NCBI WGS metagenome assembly OCTW01 (sample SAMN02144230, study PRJEB22623) | gut metagenome | biome: sheep rumen | host: Ovis aries | place: New Zealand | reverse complement strand
TTAATTCATGGAGGAAAATCTCTTTCTTTATACCGCTCTGGTTCGCCCGCTATTGGTTTGATTGCCAGCACGGCTAAAGCGTTAGAACTTGCGATCAGCAATCAAGAAGACAATTTTAAGAAGGTGAAAGAATTATCTTCTTATCTTGTGGAAAGACTAAAAGAGAATCCGCATATTCAAATGAATTCTTTTTTGGAAAATCCTTATATCGTAAACATTTCTTATAAGGGGAGTAAAGCGAGTCAAGTTGTGTCTTATCTCAATGAAAAAGGAATCTGTGTTTCCCAGAAATCGGCTTGCAGCGTTTTAGTTACACCAAGTAAAGTCATCAATGCGATATATCATGATAAACAAAGAGCTTCTAGTTCATTTCGTATTTCTTTATCGGAATTGGTAAAAAAAGAAGAACTGGATTTGTTGATTCAAGCGTTAGGAGAATATCAAAATGGAAGATAAAGAAGATCGTAAGAAAAACAAGAAGGAATTATCTAGAGCGGAAGAGATTGAATGCTCTTTGATCACGACTTACAAACATAGAATTTGGCGTAAATTTACTAAAGCCATCATCATTTATGATTTGATCAAACCCAATGATCATATCTGTGTTTGTATTTCCGGTGGTAAAGATTCCATGTTGATGGGTTTGCTTTTCAAGCATCTCCACCAATATACTGATATTCCTTTCAAAGTTTCTTATCTGGTGATGAATCCTGGCTATAATGATATCAATTTTCAAATCATCAAAAACAATCTTAAAACATTAGAAATCCCAGCAACGATTGTCAACACAGATATCTTTGATATCGCCAATTCCACCGATAAAAAGCCTTGCTACTTATGCGCTAAGATGAGACGAGGTGCTCTTTATCGCATCGCCAAAGAGATGGGCTGTAATAAGATTGCCTTAGGTCATCATTATGATGATGTAATCGAGACCACTTTGATGAATATGCTCAATGCCGGAAGTTTCCAAACCATGCTTCCGAAGCTTCATTCTGATCATTATCACAACATGGAAGTCATCCGTCCGATGTATCTTATTCGTGAAAGGGATGTTATCGATTTTAAACGTTATAACAAACTGACTTTTATCCAATGCGCGTGCCGATTTACGGAAAACTGTTCGATTTGTGATAATGGTTCTGGCGGTTCTCAACGAGCCAATACCAAGCAGTTGATTGCTAGACTTGTCAAAGAATATTCTCCGGTAGTCGAAAAGAACATTTTCCAAGCGGCCTCTAACGTCAATCTCGATATGATTTTAGGCTACAAAAGTGAAGGCGTGGAACATTCTTTCCTTGATGATTATGACGAAAAAGGTAAGTTTTTAGATGACAAGATCAAGGATGAAGGGATTGAACAAGCCAGCATTGAGAAAGCCAAGCGAGAACATAAAGAACTCGAAATTGATGATACATTTAACTTCTTGAAAGAAGAATGAAAATTAGGAAGTGCTTATAGCCCATGAACCAAAGAAATATTTCGTTAGGCTACATCCGAACGATAAATGATTGAGATGGGTCCTTGTTTGATTTCGATTGCAATGGAACCACAAATCTGAATAATATTTTTAAATAAATTTAATAAAGACTTGTGGTATAATTTTAAATATGAATAAATCGCTCTTTGTATTACCAGTTTTAGCGCTGCTTACTGCCTGTCAACCTTCCATTTCCACAAGTCTGGAACAGGATAAACAGTGGCTTTTTTCATGTCCGGAAACGGAATATGGCAATCCAGAGAACTATTTTTCTAGCCAATTGATAAATACCATCAAGGATGATGATTACCTCATCACATATAAGATCGATAAGTTACAACAAGACTTCGAGCAAGTAAAAGTCATCATCACTCCCGATGAAGAACACTCTTATTTCTTTGGTTATGATCAGGATTATAAGCTAGTAAAAGATGTCGAAAAACAGGATAGTTCAAAACACATCTATTCCGGCATTAAGATCAGCTTTGTCTCTCAAGTCAAAATCGAAAAACTGAAAGTGTTATTCAAATCTAGCGATTTATCGTTGGTATACGAGATTCATATGTAGAACAACAGGAGAAAATTTATGGATATCAATCAAGTCATTGCAAACGAACTGAAACTTAACCGCACAAGTGTCGATGCTGCTGTCAGCATGCTCGATGATGGTGCGACTGTACCTTTTATTGCTCGATATCGTAAGGAAGCCACCGGTGGACTTACCGATGAGAACTTACGTGATTTGGAAGAAAAATTAGTCGCTTATCGTAATTTGGAAGACCGTAAGAAGACTGTCTTCAAATCCTTAGATGACCAGAACATTCAGGATGAAGAACTTCGCGCTAAGATTACGGAAGCCATGACTATGGCGGAAGTGGAAGACTTATATCGTCCTTATAAGCCAAAGAAAGTCACCCGTGCCTCTAAGGCAATCAAGGCTGGCTTAAAGCCACTTTCCGAATATCTCAAGACCGATAAGACTGGCCAATTAAAAGAAGAAGCAAAAAATTACATCTGTGAAGATTATCCAAGTGAGGATAAATGTATCCAGGGTGCTTTAGATATTATCGCTGAAGAGATTTCCGATAATCCAAATTATCGTACCTTCATCAAGAATTATGCCGCCAAGAAAGGTCAGCTTACTTCCGCCAAGATCTCTGATGCGGATACTTCCACCTATGATAACTATGCCGATTATTCTAAGAGAATCTGTGATTTAAAATCCTATAACATCTTAGCCATCAACCGCGGTGTCGATAAAAAGGCTTTGACCAAGAAATTTGTCTTTGATGATGAATATATCTTAAATCACATCAAGACATTTGAAATACCCTCTAAGACACCATATCAGTCCTTGTTTGAAGAGATGATTGCTGATGCCTATACCCGACTCATCTTCTCTAGTGTCAGTAACGATATCTTTTCTGAACTGATGGATAAGGCTTCTGATCAGGCGATTGAAGAATTCAAGGTTTCTTTAAAGGCTACCTTGTTATATCCACCGCTTAAGAAAAAGAAAGTCTTAGGCTTTGACCCTGGCTTCACCCATGGTTGTAAACTCGCTTTTATCGACGAATACGGCAAGGTTTTAGACACTCACGTCTTAGCTGATCCATTCCACTCCGGTTACAATCATAAAAAGGCTTTGGATGATTTAAAAAGACTCATTATCAAGAATCAGACCTACATGGTTGCCTTAGGTAATGGTACGGCCAGTCGTGAATCTCAGAAACTTCTTGAAGAACTCAAAGAAAACAATCCAGAACTGAAAGACTTACAGATTGCTGTCGTTTCTGAATCCGGCGCTTCTATCTGGTCTGCCACCAAAGATGCTCAGAAAGAATTCCCGGACTTTGAACCAAACTTAAGAAGCGCTGTCTCTATTGCTAGAAGACTTCAAGATCCATTAGCCGAACTTGTCAAGATTCCACCGGAATCCATCGGTGTTGGCCAATACCAATATGATATTGAACCAAAGAAACTCTCCCTTGCCTTAAAGGGTGTAGTCGAAGATTGCGTCAACGCAATCGGCGTCAACCTCAACACCGCTTCTGGCGCTCTTCTTAGCTATATCTCTGGTATCTCTAGCAAGATTGCGGACAACATCGTCAAATACCGTGAAGAAAATGGTGCCTTCAAGTCTCGTAATCAGCTTTTAAAAGTCAGCGGTTTAGGACCTAAGGCTTATGAAAATGCAGCTGGTTTCTTAAGAATTCCTGATGGCAAAGAACCACTTGATAACACGGCTGTCCATCCTGAATCCTATCCGATTGCCAAAGAGATTCTTAAAGAAGTCAAAGGAAGTGATGATGCTGAGACAAAAGAGAATCTCAAGAAACTTACCGATCAGGATATCAAGGCGATGGCTGATCGACTTGAAGTAGGTGTTCCAACCCTATCTGATATCATCCACGAATTGATTCAGCCTTCTCGTGACCCTCGTGAAAACGCCAAGACCGCTCATCTTACCGAAGGGGTTACCGATATTAAAGACATCCAGAAAGGTGCCATTATGGAAGGTACCATCCGCAACGTCACCGGCTTTGGTTTCTTTGTGGATATCGGTGTTGAAATCAACGGCTTAGTCTATATTTCTGAAATCACCAACAAGTTCATCCAGGATCCTCATCCTTATGGTAAACCGGGTGATATTGTCAAAGTCAAAGTTCTTGATGTCGATTTGAAACGCAACCGTATTTCATTATCCATGAAGAATGTCAAACAGGATTAGGAGGTCAAAAATGAGTTACTATACCAATAACAATTCCAGTAAGGGTACACTCAATGTATCCGATTATGTCTTTTCCCAGATTGCTCAGGAAAAGCTGGAACAATTATCCAAAAACGAATTAAAGGACGCGATTTCCTTAAAATTAGCTAAAGACAAGAGCAACGTCACCACCAAGATCGATAACAACAAAATCACCGTTCAGGTCGACTTCTTTGCTGTCCGCAATTCTGATGTCCAGAAATCTGTCAACACCGTTCAGCAGGCTTGCTATGATGCCATCTATGAAGCCATGGAATTATCCAATGTGAAAGTCAACGTCTCCGTGATCGGTTTTGTGGACAACAAGTAATATGGAATATTCTCAAGAACAATATAAAAAAGACCAGAAGAGATTTGGCTTGATGGCTTCTCTTCCGATTGTCGTTGCCATCACCCACCTACTATTTACTGTCATCTATATGTCGATTGTCACCGCTCATCAAGATGGCACTTATGGCAATGTCTTTTTGCTAGGTGAGATGTTTGCTACCTCCTCTTTTGGTGCAATACTTATTGGCCAGGGTGGAAGTGAAACTGCCATCCGTTCTCTTCCAGCCATGCTTGGGGTAGTTCTTGGACTAGCGATGATTTTCTTATCGACAAGCGCAGTCAAAGGAAAAAAATTTCCTTATTACTTCTCTTTTGGCGTCTATCTCTTTGATAGCGTCATGATCATTCCAGCTATGTTATGCTCCATTTTTCTTAAAGGTAGCGGCATTCATTACATGGTTGTTGATTATTTTATTACGATTCTTCTTCATCTTATCTTTATTGGCTTATTCCTTTATGGTGTAAGAATCATCAAGAGAATGGAAGACTATGAAGTTAAATTAGCTTTACAAGCCAATACCATACATATTACGAAAGGCGATACATTATGAAAACATATTCCCGTAAAGACGAAAGAACAAAGACCATGCAGGCGTTCTACCAGGTCTTTTTGAACATTGAAAACAAGGATGAATTTGATGCTACCGATGTCATCAATTCCATTTATGGTGTTAGTGATATCAACGACGTTCCTAAGTTTTCCAAAGCCATCTACGCATTTGGCTTAGAACATATCGAAGAACTTGAAAAAGCCATCTCTGACCATTTGGTCAACTGGACTTTCTCCCGTTTAGATGATGTTGCTAAGGCCATTTTGATCGCTGGTGCTGCTGAGGGTAACTATGTCAAGTTAGCCCCAAGAAAAGTCGTCATCAATGAATGGGTTGATCTAGCCAAGAACTATCTCAAGGTCAACGATCACAAATTCATCAACGCTGTCTTGGATAAAGTCATTCCCGATTATCAGTATCAGGCATAAGTATGAAAGCTTACTCCGTTTCGGAGATTTCCCAGATTCTGAAAGTCGCCTTTGAAAATCCGGCTTTCAGCAATTTACCTGTCTATGGTGAAGTCTATTCCATCAAACTTGGCAAATTCTCCTATATCGAACTTGGTGACCAGGGAAATAAGCAGACCAATTCCCCTCTTTTGCGTTGTGCCTTTTCTACCTTCTATAACAACAACTATCATCTAGAAGAAATCAAGGTCGGCGATGTCATCATGATCACGGGTAAGCTATCTTATTATCCTCATGGAAGCAGTGTCACCTTATGGGGTAATGAAGTTGAAATTCTTAAATCACAGGAAGGAAAAAATCTTTTAGCGAAGAAAAAGACACTAGAAAAACTAGATAAACTTGGATATCTCGATGAGAAAAGGAAACGTAAAATTCCTGCGTATTGTAAAAAAGTGGCAATTCTTACCGCTGAAACTGGGGCCGCTTATCAAGATATCTTAAAGACGCTTCATGACCGCTTTCCCGTCTCAAGCGTATTATATCCTTGTATCGTGCAAGGAGAAAATGCCGCAAAAAGCATGACGGAGGCTCTTCTTAGAGCCCAAGAGGGCGATTATGACTGCATTCTTCTTGGTCGAGGCGGTGGTTCAAAAACGGATTTATCCTGTTTTGATGATGAAAAATTATCGTTAGCGATTGCTGAAAGTAAGATTCCGGTTATCACCTGTATTGGTCATACCATCGATCTAGCGATTGCTGATCGAGTCAGCGATATCAGGGCGATCACTCCAACAGAAGGTGCAAGTCTCATCAATCCATCAAAAGATGAAGTCATCAAGAAGAGAATGGAATTTACTTCCCAGCTTGATGAAAGCATGAAGAATATTCTAAGAACCAACATGATGAATCTTTCTGCTTATATAGAAAAACTAGAAGCCTATTCACCGAAAAACAGAATTCGTCATGAAAAAGAACAATTAAATCAATATCAGGAAAAATTATCCCTTCATTATCAGAATATATTAACGAGGAAGAAAAATAATCTTTCGTTATATACTAGTGAGATCGACCATCTCTTTTCTTCCTTATTGCAGAAAAAGAAACTACAAAAAGAAAGATTTACCTCATTACTAGAAAATCTCGATCCAGAAAAATTTGCCCTTAAAGGCTATGCTCTGATTTATAAAGATGGGAAAAAGATCACTTCCATCCATCAGTTGAAGGAAGATGACAAGATTACCATTACGTACCATGATGGCAGAAAGACTGCCGTCATCAAAGAAAGGAAGTAACTTATGGCGGAAAAGAAAAATAAAGAAGTCGATTTAAGTCTTCTCTCTTATGCTGAACTTGAAAAAGAAGCATCTATGACTCTCGAACGCTTGAATCAGGATGACCTTCCTTTAGATGAAGCTAGCAAAGTCTATGAATACGGAAAGAAAATCTCTTTAGAAATGGAAAAGAGATTATCTGAATTGGAACAAAGCGTCAGCGATAGCATCAACAGAGGTTAATATGACAAAAAGCAGGAATAGCGCCTCCTTATCTTCCATCAAGGCTCTCGACAAGGATGCGTTACGTGTCTTAGCCAGTGATATCAGAGCAGATATCTTATCTGCTTGTCTTTCTAATGGCGGACATCTTTCCAGCAATTTAGGAGCCGTGGAACTGACGATTTCCTTAGTCAAGAATTTCGATTTGAAGGAAGATGACATCCTATTTGATGTCGGTCATCAGGCCTATAGCTATAAGATTTTAACCGGCAGAAATATCCGCGATATCAGAATCACCAATGGTATTTCTCCCTTTAACTTAAGAGAAGAATCTCCTTATGATGTTTATTCGAATGGTCATGCTGGAGATTGTATCTCTACAGCCACTGGTATCACCAAGGCAAAAGTCCTCAATTCCGATGAGTCTTTTACGATTGCAGTTGTCGGTGATGCTTCTATTGAAAATGGTCTATCTTTTGAAGCTTTAGATTATCTAGCTGCCCACAAGGAATTAAAGCGTTTAATCGTTTTATTAAATGATAACGGCATGGCGATATCAAAAAACCGTGGTCCGATTGCGAAACGATTTACGCATTTACGAAATTCCCGCTTCTATTTCCGTACCTCCTCTAAACTTGGTAAGGCCATGGCCAAACACAAGCTTACCTGGAAGATGTTTTTGAAATTAAGAGAGATGAAAGACCGTCTTAAAACTATGGTCATCTCGCCAACGATTTTTGAATCCATGGGAATTAAATATATCGGTCCTTTTGACGGACATGATTTCCCTTCTTTGGATTTAGCCCTTGAGAAAGCCAAATTATTATCTCAAAAAGGTCCTGTTTTAGTCCATGTACTGACCAAAAAAGGTTATGGCTATCCTGAGGCGATGAAGGATTCTTCTGGTTCTTTTCACGGGGTCAGCAAGAACTTTGATCAGACGGATATGATAAAAGATCAGGATAGTTTTTCCTCCATCAAACAATCCCTTCTTTATGGACCGATGGAAAGAGATCCAAAACATATCTTGATCACTCCCGCCATGGAAAAAGGATCCTCTTTAGAAAGGCTATTTTCTGACTTCCCAGAAAGATGTATCGACACGGGAATTGCTGAAGAACACGCCGTGGTTCTAGCCTCTGGTTTAGCATTAGAAGGCTATCATCCGATTGTGGATATCTATTCGACATTCCTCCAGCGCTGTTATGATGAAATCATGGAAAATGTCTCGCGCAATAAAGTGAAAGTCACCTTCCTTATAGAACGTGCCGGATTAGTAGGGGAAGATGGGTCTTCTCACCACGGTATTTATGATGTCGGTATGGTTAAGAATATCCCTTATCGCAAAGTCTATATGCCGTATAACAAATCCTCTATCTGCTATATCCAGGAAAAAGCCCTAAGTGATAATTATGGTCCTTTCTTTATCCGTTTTCCTAAGGGAAAACCGATCATGGAAGATAAGGAAGAACACTTTGATGATATTCTCTTTTTAAGAAGAACCAAGCAAAAGAAATTGGTTTTAGCAATCTCTGTTTATGGCTACAAGCTTCTTAGTAAATTGAATGAAGAATTTGATACGGCCATGATGCTAAATCTTTTACCGGATGATCAGATATTAAAAGATCTTCATCTTGAAGAATATGAAGAAATCTATCTTTATGATCCTTATTCCACGAAGGATGGTAGTGCCACTTTCCTTGGAGATTATCTATTAAGAAATCACTACCAAGGAAAGTATCGCTATTTTGCTTTCAAGAATGAATTTGTTCCCTTTGGACAAAATGAAGACCTTTTAAAGATTTGTAAGATGGATGTTGACTATGTCTATCAGCAACTAGTGAAAAGCAAATAAAGGATGGGAAATATATGATTGAAGAATTACATATTGCAAATCTGGCCGTCATTGAAGATACGACATTAGAGTTTCATAGCCGTTATACTGCCTTGATTGGTGAAACGGGTGCTGGTAAATCTTTAGTGGTCAATTCCCTTCTTCTTTTGACTGGTGAAAGAAGCGATTATTCTCTCATCCGCGACAAAAGCAAAAAAGCCGTTATCAGCGGGTTATTTCATTTAGATAAGTCGTTTATTTCTAAACATGAAGAAATTGCCCCTTATGTTGATGAACAAGGCGAATTGATTGTCAAAAGAGTGCTCAATCCCGATAAGACAGGACGCTGTTATTTAAATGATGAAATCGTCTCCTTAAACGAGTTTAAAACAGCGACAAATCATCTTATCGATATCCATTCACAAAACGCCAAGAACGACCTTCTTGATGAGATGAAACAGATTCGTTATGTCGACGAATATCTGAAAGATGAAATTGCTAAAGCCAAAAAGGATTATCAAGTCTCGTACAAGGCTTATCTAGATGCCAAAGAGGACTTAAAAAATCTCTTAGAACAGGATAAGGAATTAGATCGAGATTATCTTTCTTTCCAGATTGCTGAGATAGAAAAATACCACCTTCAGGAAAACGAAATTGAGGATTTAAATAGCGAATATGAATCCCTAAGAGGCTATGACAAACTAAAAGAAAAATACGATAATTTCTTAGTAGTAAGTGAGTCAGGTCAAGGAAGTCTAAGTGAAAGATTATCTTCTAGTGTATCCTCTCTTAGAGGTCTAAAAGATACTGATTTAGCCCCAATCGCTGAACTTTGTCTTGATGATGTGATTTCTCTTCAGGAACATCTTCGTGACTTAGATATGACCTTTAAAGACATGTCTAATGACCCTAGAAGACTAGACTATATCAACGAGAGATTATTCAATCTCAAAGGCTTACAAAGAAAATATGGTAAGTCGACAAAAGAGATCCTTGATAAGCTAAACGATTACAAAGAGAAACTGAATCGTCTAGATTCTTTTGAAGATGAAAAAATCCGTCTTGAGGAAGTCATCAAAGCAAAAGAAAAAGAATTAGCCTTAAAGGCAGAAACTCTAACTAGCTTAAGAATCAAAGCGGGAGAAGAATTATCCCTTGATATCGGTAAGGAAATGTCTTCTCTTGGCTTAAGAAAAAATGCCTTCAGAGTGGAAGTGAAAAATAAAGATTACTCCCTTGATGGCAAAGATAATGTCACCTTCAAGGTGTCTTTAAATGAAGGGTTAGACGAAAATTCATTAGCAAAAGCAGCAAGCGGAGGTGAATCCTCTCGTTTGATGCTCGCTTTAAAAGTGGTCTTAAACGCCCTTGATCCTTATGATGTCCTCGTCTTTGATGAAATCGATACAGGAATTTCTGGTAAGACAGCCTCTTTGGTTGCCAAAAAGATCAAATCGATATCGAAAGATTCACCACTTATTGTCATTTCTCATCTTCCCCAGGTTGTGGCTTCTAGCAATAGTGCCGTCTACATTGAAAAGAAGAGCAAGGATAACATGACTTCTAGTGTTTCTAAGACTCTAAAAGACACGGAAATCAGAGATTATGTCGCCAGAATGCTCTCTGGAGATAAAGTCACCCCAGCCGCCTTAAGTCAGGCGGATGAACTGATCAAAGAATATCAATCCTAACATTTGTTACATGAAGATTATTGCTCATATCGATCTAAATGCTTTCTTTGTCCAGTGTGAGATCTTAAAAGATCCAAGTCTGAGAGGAAAGCCAGTTGCCATCGGTCATGACTCGAAAAGAGGAGTCTTATCCACGGCTTCTTATGAGGCTCGTAAATTTGGTGTGAATTCGGCAATGCCGGTTTCCACAGCCAAAAGAAAATGCCCGAATCTGATCTTGATTCCTGGTCATTATGAGCTCTATTCGCAGTATTCCAAAGACTTCTTTTCCTATCTCAGAAAGAGATTTCCGATTTTAGAAAAAGCGAGTATTGATGAAT
>OCTW013428070.1_pt1 | contig 10877 bp, 12 predicted proteins | sample 1539671 | NCBI WGS metagenome assembly OCTW01 (sample SAMN02144230, study PRJEB22623) | gut metagenome | biome: sheep rumen | host: Ovis aries | place: New Zealand | reverse complement strand
TAATGGAACATGCATATATGGGAATCGACGTTGGTTCCATCTCTACAAAAGGCGTTATAATGACCAGAGACAATACCATTTTATCAAGTGCTTATATCTGGACAGAAGGCAACCCTATTGGCGCGGTCAAGAAACTTCTTGAACTTTTACAAAAAGACTTCGATGAAACAAAAAATAAAATTGTGGCCATCGGAACAACCGGCTCAGCCCGTAAGTTAGTTGGCACAGTGGTGGGTGCCACGGTCGTGAAAAATGAAATCACGGCGCATGCCGTCGGCACAACAACATTCCATCCTGACGTCCGGACAATCTTAGAAATCGGCGGTCAGGATTCCAAAATTATTATTGTCGAAAACGGTGTCGCCATTGATTATGCGATGAATACCTTATGCGCTGCCGGGACCGGCGCTTTCCTTTCCTCGCAGTCGCATCGTTTAGGTATCCCGGTAGAAGATATGGGAGAAATTGCCTTAAAATCAGAACACCCAACACAGATCGCAGCGCGCTGCACGGTCTTTGCGGAATCTGATCTTGTCCATAAGATTCAGGTTGGTCATACCAAACAGGATATTGTGGCTGGTTTATGCGATGCGGTTGTCGGCAACTATCTTAATAATGTTGGTAAAGGCAAGAAGATTGTCTCACCCGTCGTTTTCCAGGGCGGTGTTTCGAAAAATGTCGGCGTGGTCAAAGCTTTTGAAAGACAGTTAGATACCCATGTTATCGTTGATGAAAATGGCCATCTGATGGGAGCGATCGGTGCTGCCATTTTAGCCCGTCGTAATAAAAAGCGGACAACTTTCAGCTTTGATATCGAAGATATGGAATTCGTGACCCGCGAAATCAACTGTGGCGGCTGTCCCAACAACTGTGAAATTATCTGTGTCTACCGTGATGGGGAGATGATTGACAGCTGGGGCAATCGCTGTGAACGTGGCGCTATTGCGGCGAAAAAAGTGTCTCACTTATCACCTGACATGTATTAACAAGATTTTCCTTGAATCCCCGCTTCTTCTCTCTTTATAATAGAGAGAGGAAAAGGGGAATTTTTTTATGTCTAAACTTACTAAAAATATCATTGTCGTGGCGATTATCGCCACGATGGTTGCCGTCAGTGAACTGCTTCATGATCCAGAAGTCATCTTCCCGGAAATTGCGGCGATTGCGGCCGGCGCGATTCTCTCTGAGAAACTGGCCTGGCACGTTGATCGCAAACGTATTTTTATCACGATTCTGATTTGTGCGACGCTAGGCATGCTCATTGTGCATTTACCAGGACCGGTCTATTTAAAAATGACCTTCGCGTATTTGCTTGGTCAGCTTGTCATGTTAGGCTCGGGGACAAGTTTTGCGCCGATGATTTCGGCGATTGTTTTACCCGTCATGTTATCAAGCAAATCCATTCATTATTTGATGTCCGCAGCTTTCTTTACAGCCATTATCTTAATCGCTCATGCTGTAAAAGAAAAATCCGAACCGAAAGTGGACCAATTCTTTAAGCCACAGTTTACGCCCGGTAATTTAATGCATGTGGGAATGCGTACAGTGCTGATGCTGCTGATGATCTATGGCTCTTTTAAAGTCAATATGCGCTTTATGGTGGCGCCGCCATTATTAGTCGCTTTTACCGAATTTACCAATCCTCATGCGAAGGCGCGTCAAAGACCGATTGTGACGATTCTGCTCATGGGCTTCTGCGCAACGGCCGGGGCTTTATCGCGTTTGATTTTCACTATGCAGCTGGGCTTGCCGCTCACTTTCGCGGCTGTTGTGGCAAGTATCTTCTTTGTCTTGATGATGGACTTTGTCAACTTGTATATCCCGCCCGTTGGGGCCTGCACCATTTTAGCAATGCTTATCCCCGCTAAATACGTGGCCGGGTTCCCGATGCAGGCGTTATTTGGCGTGCTTATTTTAATGGCTTTATCCATTCTTGTTTTTAAGGAACATGATGTATGATCACCATCGGTCTCGCAATTACTGCTTTTTTTACCATCGTTTTTATTTTGATTATGGTTATTGAACGACGTACGCTTTTCACTGGTTTTAGCTTTTTATGCATGTTAGGAAGCTATGCGCTTTTAGCCATGCTGATTGTCTTTCGCTACAGTCACTGGATTACGGCGCATCGACTTCTTTTTGATGTGATTCTTTTCGGCGCTTTCGTTGGGGTAGTATTCCTGGTCGCTTTACCGATTGTCTTAGTCCTGATGTTTTTTGTGGAAGGGATTAAGATCATTCGCAAAGAAGGATTTAAATGGACTAACTGTTTATCTTTAGGCTTAGCTTTGTTAGTGATTATTACAAGCTTTGTCATGCCATCACTGCAGTTATGGAAAATCCATCCTTATCTTTTTAAACTGTGGTCAATGGTCGAGCTGCTTTTTGCCTATCTGCTTTTTATGGCGACGATGTATGTCGTCTCGGCGTTATTAAATCTTATGCATTTGCGTAAGAATCATCACTTTGATTATGTTGTCGTGTTAGGCGCAGGCGTGATCGGCGCTAAAATCACGCCACTATTAGCGGCGCGCATTGAAAAAGGCATGGAAATATGTCGCGCAAATCCTGACTGTCAGCTTATTATGTCTGGCGGCCAGGGACCAGGCGAAGATCTTCCAGAAGGGGAAGCCATGGCAAAATATGCTATCGCGCAGCAGATGCCTAAAGAGCACATCCTGATTGAAAACAAATCAAGCAATACGATCGAGAACCTGCACTTTTCACAAAACTTAATGAAACAGCCAGCCCGTTTTGCGATTGTCACCACTTCTTATCACGTATTTCGCTCGCTGATCATTGCCCGCAAACAGCATATCAAATGTGTCGGCTATGGTGCGAAGACAAAGTGGTATTTCACTTTGGACGCAACGATTCGTGAATTTATCGGTTATCTCTCCTTAACTCGCAAAATGCATATAGTCTTTATTATATTATTGGAATTGTTAATAGTTGGTTTACGCATCCATTAGTGGATCTCATGATGAGATTCACTTTTTTTCATTATTTCCAAAAAAATTCATTTATAAAATTCCAACATGATAATAAACATTTATTATGATAATTTCGTAAAATACCTAGTGAAACGCTAGGGATTATTATGATTATCACAAATAATCATATAAAATTGTATAAAACACAAAAGTAAATGCTTTTAAATCGCATTTGACAACAAATGAAAGATTATTATAATGGGGCCTAAGCTTAAGCAAGAGAATTGTGCACATAAAAACATGAAAGAGGAGGAAGTCAAAATGGCTTGTTTTATTGTACCTGCAACGGAAGCGATCGTTACGACGGTGGCTAGCAAGAAACTGAATCACACATTAGAAACGAAAGAAGACACCCTTGGAAATTATTACATCAAAAATATGAAAACCCTCAATACGATGTTGTGGGGCGGCAGTGCGTTATTGTTATTCGAACATATCTGGCATGGTGAAGTGACACCATTTTTCCCATTCTTTACCGCTGCTTCTTCACCCGCTAAACTTTCCGCGATGTTTCATGAAATGGCGACTGTTGGCGTCGCCATGGCCTTGCTCGTTACCTTTGTATGGGCCGCTTTAACCCTGATCACCTATAAGATGACACACCCGAAAACTTCTCCAAGCTTGGAAAAGGTGCATTCATGACTTTACTTCTTGCCTCACTAGCAGCGGTGATATCAAGCATCGTCTGGTATTTAAGCAAGACGGCGCGAATCCTTCACATTGGCACGCTGGCCCTCATGTTGTGGGGAGCGAGCCTGATGTGGCTCGTCGATGCCATTCATGAATATATCACGCTTGGGGCAGCTTATTTCACGCCCAATGCGAAAGTGATGATGAATGATGCTTTTCTTGGCATGAGCGTTGTTGTTTTAGCGTTAGTGATCTGGTTTGTCTTCGTGCTCATTCATGATCCGATGCACGTCATTAAAACCAGATCTTAAAAGGGGGAGTTGTAATGTTAGGTTGTGTTCTACTTTATGTTGGTATTGTCCTGATTTCTAATGGCCTCGCGACGATTGAAAAGATTTCCGATAAATCCATGGCTGTCATGAATATTTTCACTGGCGGCCTGAGTCTGATTTTAAATATCGTGTCGTTGTCTTATGGCATTGTGACCAGTCAGCCTAATACCTATTTCTTTGGCTCGGCTACGGGCTTATTATTCGCCTTCACGTATTTGTATACCGCTATTAATACAATTTTTGAACTAGATAACCGTTTGTATGGTTATTTCTCACTCTTTGTGGCGATGAATACAATCCCTGCCGGGGCATTATGTTTTTATGGTTTTGGCGGTAACGCCATCTACGGTGTGATCTGGTGGGCATGGGGTGTCCTCTGGCTCACTGGTTTCTTAACCAACAATTTAAAAATGAACTTAGGAAAATTTCCTGCTTATTTAAGTGTCATCGAAGGCGTGGTCACCGCCTGGATTCCGGGCTTCCTGATGCTCGTGAACATGTGGCCAAAATAGAGGAGGCTTGTTATGCAGTTAACAGAACGTGAGCGCGAGAAAATGATGATCTCACTAGCTGGCATGATTGCCCAGCATCGAAAAGATGCGGGCATCAAATTGAATCATCCAGAAAGTGTCGCGCTGATTACAAGTTATATTTTAGAAGGTGCCCGCGCTGGGAAAAGCGTGGCTGAGTTAATGAATGAGGGCGGTAAAATCCTGAAACGAGAAGATGTCATGGAAGGTGTTCCGGAAATGATTCCGATGATTCAGGTGGAAGCCACTTTCGTTGATGGTACGAAACTCGTGACCATCCATGACCCAATACGATAGGAGGGAAGCAACATGATTCCAGGAGAATATCATTATGCCACTGATGAACCCGTTGATTACAACACTGGCTATGAGGCCATTGAAATCGAAGTAAAAAATACAGGTGACCGCGCCGTTCAGGTCGGTTCCCATTTCCATTTTTATGAAGCCAATAGCAGTCTTGCCTTTGATCGTGAGAAAGCTTATGGCAAACGTCTCGATATCCCAGCCGGGACTGCGATTCGTTTTGAACCCGGCGAAAGCCGCACCGTGCCGCTAATCGATTTTGGCGGTTCACGTCGCGTCTTTGGTTTTAATAATAAGGTCAATGGTTATCTCGACAAAGATAAACATGCCCATGCAAAGGAGGCAGAAAAATGAGTTTTAAAATGGATCGTAAACAGTATTCCCAGATGTTTGGACCAGCCGAAGGCGACAGTGTCCGCTTAGGCGATACCAACTTATTTGCCCGCGTCGAAAAAGATTACACCGTGCATGGTCAGGAAAGTAAATTTGGCGGCGGGAAAGTTTTAAGAGATGGTATGGGCGTCAATGCGACGATGACCCGTGAGAAAAATCCTTTAGTCGCCGATACCATTATTTCCGGTGCGCTTATCATTGATTATACCGGTATTTATAAAGCCGATATCGGCATTCGTGATGGCAAGATTCTCGCTATCGGGAAAGGCGGCAACCCTGATATCATGGATGATATCGACTTTGTCGTTGGCGCTTCCACCGAAGCGATTTCTGGCGAAGGGATGATTGTCACCGCTGGCGGCATTGACTTACATGTCCATTACTTATCGACCGGTTTAGCGCATGCGGCTTTAGATAACGGCATTACCACTTTATTTGGCGGCGGAACCGGTCCGGCGGATGGCTCTAACTCGGCTACGACAACGCCGGGAGCTTATCATATTCACCGCATGTTAGAAGCGGTCGATCATGATCCGCTTAATTATGGCTTTTTAGCCAAAGGCGCCGGGGCTACTCCGGAAACCATTGCCGAACAGGTCAGAGCCGGAGCGGCAGGCATTAAAACCCATGAAGACTGGGGCGCAACCGCTGCTGGGATCGATAACTCCATCAAGGCAGCCGATGAATATGATGTTTCTTACGCTGTTCATACCGATTCGTTAAATGAAGGCGGCTTCGTAGAAAATACGCTCAATGCCTTCGCAGGGCGAACGGTTCATACTTTCCATACTGAAGGTGCCGGCGGCGGTCATGCGCCTGATATTATGATCGTGGCAGGAGAGCAGAACATTTTGCCAAGCTCGACCAACCCAACCAATCCTTATACAACCAATGTTATTGATGAATTATTCGATATGACGATGGTCTGTCATAACTTAGACCCAAAGGTGCCAGAAGATGTGGCTTTTGCGGAATCTCGTGTTCGTAAACAGACGGTCGCAGCGGAAGATGTGCTGCATGACATGGGCGCGTTATCCGTCATGACCAGTGATGCAATGGCGATGGGCCGTGTCGGCGAAGTGGCGATGCGCTGCTGGCAGCTAGCGGATAAAATGAAAAAGCAGCGTGGTCCATTAAAGGGTGACTATGAATATTCCGATAATGAACGTATCAAACGTTATGTCGCTAAATATACGATTAACCCAGCCATTGTCAATGGTGTTGCTGATTATATCGGTTCTGTTGAAGTAGGCAAATATGCCGACTTAGTCATCTGGGATCCTAAATTCTTTGGCGCAAAACCAAAATTAGTGCTCAAAGCTGGCGTCATCGCTTATGGCGTTGTGGGCGATGCTTCCTCTTCACTGCCAACACCAGAACCGCGCATGATGCGTGATCTTTATGGCGGCTACGGCAAGGGTATGGCCAAAACCAGTATGACCTTTGTATCGACTTATGCCTATGAACATGGCATTAAAGAGCAGCTTGGATTAGATAAAATTGTCTTACCGGTGCATAAGACAAGAAATCTGACCAAACGTGATATGAAATTAAACAATTATGCACCAGCGACGATCAAGATCGATCCTCAGAGCTTTATCGTTACGATTGATGGCGAAGAAATTACCTGTGATCCAGTCGAAGAAGTCCCACTGGCGCAGCGTTACTATTTCTTCTAATGAAGAAAGAAGGTCTACAATGATATTAACGAAAGTCTATGCCAATGTGAAAGATATCCCGCATCTCCATGATTACCATGTCGAGACAGCCCTCGTTAAAAGTGATGATTTATTAAAATCTATTTTACGTGTGACTAGTGATCATGGACATGACTATGGCATTCGCTTAGAAGATGAAACACAAGGGCTGGAAAATGGCGCTGCCTTTATAATCGGGGATCATGAATTATTAGTGCTAGAAGCGATTCCTGATGAAGTGATGATCATTACGCCCAAGGATATTGATGAGATGGGTAAGACTGCCCATATGCTAGGCAATCTTCATAAACCGATTCAGGTTAAAGACGGTCAGATTACGATGCTTTATGATGAGGTTGTCAAAAAGACATTAGATCAGGAAGGAGCAAGCTATGTGGTGGAAAAAAGACAATTAGATGAACCGATGAAATATGCCAACTTAGTCGCCCATAGCCATCATCATCACCATGGCTGATACGAAAACACTGATGGATGTCTTTCAAATTTGTGACTCGACGTTTCCCATTGGGACCTTCAATCATTCTTTTGGCATGGAGAACTATCTCGTCAACCGCAAAATCAAGAAAGCGCCACAGTTTAAATGTTGGCTGATGAACTATTTTCGCTCGCAGTACTGCTTTGGCGAAGGGTTATTAACGCTGCTTTGTGAAGAGGCGACGCTGACAGAGATTCTGCGCTATGATGATCTCATGACCAAGTCTACTTTAGCGAAAGAAACTCGTGATGGTACCAAGCTAATTGCCCGGCAAATGTATTTGCTTATCCAAAAAATTTATGGTGATGCCTTTCCTTTATTAAACGGCTATGTAGAGGCCGTTGAAGAGGGAAAAGCGTATGGTAATCCAGCGCTTGTCTTTGCGATCTTTGCCTACGCCAAAGGACTAAGCAGCCAGGAAGTCTTTACGATGTATGGTTACTCCGTCGCTTCCACCTTAACCCAGAATGCGGTGCGCAGCGTGCCGCTAGGCCAGCGTGAAGGACAAGTCATCTTACATGATGTCATCAAGGAAATCGAAGGTCTTTACGAAAATGTTTGCGCCTTTGATGAAGACTATTTAGGGGCGAATAGTCCAGGCTTAGAGATTGCCCAAATCTTACATGAATCACAGGCGGCCCGTCTGTTTATGTCTTAGGAGGTATTTTGCATGAAAAGAGCATTACGTATCGGGGTTGGCGGCCCTGTGGGGTCCGGAAAGACCCAATTGATCGAACGTTTAACCCGTCGTCTTCATAATGAGTATTCCATGGCGGTGATTACCAATGATATTTATACCAAATGGGATGCCGAATATATGGCGAAAAATTCGGTGTTAGACGAAGATCGCATTATCGGGGTAGAAACCGGCGGCTGTCCGCATACCGCTATTCGTGAAGATGCCTCCATGAATTTTGCGGCGATTGATGAATTAGAAAAACGTTTTGATCATACCTTAGATATTATTTTCGTGGAAAGCGGCGGGGATAACTTAGCCGCTACCTTCTCTCCGGAATTAGTAGATTTTTCCATTTATATTATTGACTGCGCAGAAGGGGAAAAGATTCCTTCCAAAGCAGGGCAGGGAATGATCAAATCTGATCTTTTTATCATCAATAAAATTGATTTAGCACCTTATGTTGGTGCGAACTTAAAGCATATGCGCGAAGTGTCGCAGAAGTTTAGAGGCGATGGAAAGTTCTTCTTTACCAACCTCAAAACGGATGAAGGTCTGGATGGTGTTGTCGAATGGCTCAAAAAGGACTGTTTACTGGAAGATCTTTAGACGGCGAGATCCGCATGCATTTTGTAAGGCGTGGGGAGCGCAGCGTCGCAGATGATCTCTATCGTCATGGCAACTCCCGCATTTCCGCCGCCATTCCTAATGACGATGATTTTCCTTATTACTTTCTGATTGCGACAGGCGGCGGGTATGTGGAAGGAGAGTGTTACCGGCAGGAGGTTGTCTTAGATGATGATACGCATGCCATTCTTACGACGCAGGCGCCTAATTATATTTACAAGTGCGATCAATGCTTCACTACACATCAGGATTGCGTGCTTAAAGTGGGAGAAAATGCGCTGTGTGAATATTACTTTGATGAAACGATTCCTTATAAAGATGCGCTCTTTCACCAAAATAATGAGATCGTTTTAGAAAAACACGCGAAGCTGATTTTAAGTGAAGGCTTAACCGCAGGCTATGATGAGCAAGGGGGCTTGTTTACTTATCATCAAATGGCTCTTAAAACTAGAATCTATCGTCAAAAACGTTTACTTATGAATGATTTTATGCTCGTGGATCCGCGTTATGATCCCATGTCTGAGATTGGCTTTTTTGAAGGCTACACGAACTTTAACTCAGTGACAATTATTGATGAAGATATCAATCAGAAGCAGGTTGAATACTTCAGAAACATCCTTGAAGACGCGCAGACATCATCTCGCTTTGGCTTATCGATGATTGAAAGCGAAGGAATGGTTTTACGTGTTTTAGGGATGAGCATAGATGAGAATAAAAAAGTGATGGAGACTTTGATCAAGGCTTATCGCCAAGCCATCGGCTTAGCCCCTTTAGCTTTACGGAAAGGACCGCACTCTCTTCATATTTAATTCCTTCCTTAAAAAAGAAGGAATTTTTAATTTATTAAATTCCTACAAGTTGATAAAATATTATCAGATAATTAGAGAATGACGATCATATCGGCACTTTATATATAGGAATAATACAAATAATTATGAATATCATAAATAATAGATAAAATCATATGATATTGACAAATATGAAAACAAGACTATAATATAAGTAAGCTTAAGCAAGAGACATGCATGTAAATATTGCAAGTGGTGATAAAGAAGAAAGGAGATTGTTATTCCTTCTTGAAAAAAGGATGAATACCTTTTGGAAGATAAAGAAGGGGTAATACCTGGATGCTTGTTCACCGGAAGGAGATGGTTGGATTCTAATGGATCATACACATTGTAAAACAATAACCTCTGCCTTTAATAAAAATGAATCACACGTAAGGGTGAGCATGATCTTCTGACATGTATCAATGACCCTTAGGTGTCATTCGAATTAGGAGTTTGTGTTACAATTCCATTAATTGCCCTTAAACATCAGAAATGATGGGAAAGGCGGGATCACTGCAGAGATCCTGAGATTTCCCTCACGTTTCATGGAACCGGTATGACTGCCTGATGGCAGTCATATCTTTTTTTCTAAGAAATTTCATAAGGAACCTAAAGAATTGTCATGTCTTTTTCATGACACTTTTGTATAATGAAAAAAGTGAGGAGGATAATCTGAATATATTAATGAAATGACAATTGATGTGAAAAGAAATAGAGTTTATTTTTGTTGTAAGGATGATATAATTTAGGTGCAATAGCTGAAAAAGCGTAAAATCCCCCTTACCCCAAGATATTGGAAATTGTTAGAACTAACTAACACTGGGCTATCTGATCATCTGAAAACGAAGACAACAGATATATGGATTGAAAATTTATAAAGTTTTAGCGCTTTTACATTCCAGAAGAATAAATTGCTGATTCTTCTGGAGAAGTCAGCTTGCGGCAGATTTATCTTTTACCAAAGTCAAATCTGTCTGTGAATCACTGTCTAAGGCAGGCTGCTCAGTAGGCGATTCACTATTATTAGTTTCGGCAGAGTCTGCTGAGGCCTCTGTGCCTTTAGATGAATCGTTATCCGAAGAATCACTATCATCTTCAGACTCGGCTGAAGCTTCTAAATCTAAAAATTGTCCTTTCAAATAATTAATAATTTCTTCCGGTAACATCCCAGCATTTTCCAGCTGACTAAAGGAATTAGAAAGATTTTTCTTGATGTACTTTCTTCTTTTGTCAGTCGGTGTTTCAACGTTGGCAAGATCAGTAGGATTCCATTTTTCGCCAGTAAGAAGCATGTGATAGATTGCAATTAAGAGCTTTCGTGCAATTGCAATAATAGCTCTCTTCTGGCCACGGCGTTTTTTAATTGTATT
>OCTW011525498.1_pt1 | contig 10877 bp, 6 predicted proteins | sample 1539671 | NCBI WGS metagenome assembly OCTW01 (sample SAMN02144230, study PRJEB22623) | gut metagenome | biome: sheep rumen | host: Ovis aries | place: New Zealand | reverse complement strand
AGGGGGGAGCCATAGAAAGCAATGCGCCGACAACCCGTCTCCACCAAATGGGTGACCGCATTGTAGGCACCCATATAGTCATCAACCACTACCCTACTGGCATTCACACCCGTGCAGATACGGTCGTAGAACACCAAAGGAACACCCGCATCAATAAGGCGCTGGAAGTGGTCATACTGATGGGTGTCCTTGGCCTGTGAGACAATGATGCCGCAAACCTTGTTCTCATAGAAGGACTGGCAGATCTTCACCTCACGCTCATACTGCTCGTTGCTCTGGGCCACCATGATGCGATAGCCCCTGGCCGATGCCTCCTCCTCAATGCCAGTCAGGATGCTGGAGAAATAGAAATGGGTGAACTCAGGGATAATAACTCCAATAACCTTCATGGCCTTCACCTTACTGTGACGCAGCGACTCGGCTATTAAGTTCGGAGCAAAGTTATGTTCACGGGCATACTTCTGGATGGCAGCACGGCGTTCTGCGCTGATACGCGGCGAGTCTTTCAGGGCACGCGACACCGTAGCGACGGAGGTACCAAACTCCCGCGCAATATCTTTCATTGTCAACGGCGCTTTTTCTTCCATGCAAGATGAGGTTTTTAGTTTTCGTGATGCAAAGATATTGATTTACTCCGAATGCTTTACACGTACCTTATTATTATTAAATGTTTTGTTAATGCAAACGTTTGCATTTGCAAATATCATCTTTTAACCCTTAAAAAAGTACAACGAAAGCAAAACAAACCTATCTTTGCACTTGATTTAAGTCAATTACAAGTTATAACTACAAACAATTTTATAAAATATCACTAACTTAAAAAACAAATGATGAAGCAGGTAAACATTAGAAAACCGCTTAGAATGCTCGTCCTTTTGTTAGGACTGTTTCTATCGGTAGGAGCCTTTGCGCAGCAGATTACTGTCAAAGGTTATGTTCAGGATGCTGAAAACGAACCGATCATCGGTGCGACAGTCCGTGTGGTAGGCACACAGACAGCCGTCATCACCGACATTGACGGTAACTTCACCTTGCAGTGTAATCAAGGTGCCAGCATCCAGGTTTCTTACATCGGCTACGAGACTGCTACTGTTGCAGCGGCACCCGAGGTGGTGGTAACACTGCAGGACGAAGCCAACACGCTGAACGAAGTGGTGGTCATCGGTTACGGACAGGCAAGAAAGACTGACTTGACAGGTTCCGTGACGGCTATCAAGCCCGATGAAAAGAACCACGGTCTGCAGGTAAACGCCCAAGACATGATTCAGGGTAAAATTGCCGGTGTGAACGTAACAACTGGTTCCGGCCAGCCTGGCACGGGTGCTACCATTCGTATTCGTGGTGGCTCGTCGTTCAATGCCAGCAACGACCCGCTGATTGTGATTGACGGTCTTGCCATGGATAACCAAGGCGTGAAAGGTCTGTCGAACCCCCTCTCTATGGTGAACCCGAACGATATTGAGAGTTTCACCGTCCTGAAGGATGCTTCGGCAACGGCCATCTATGGTAGCCGTGGTTCTAACGGTGTCATCATCATCACGACAAAGAAGGGCCGCAAGAACATGAGGCCGCAGGTCAGCTACAACGGTAACGTCTCTGCCTCTATTATTAAGAAGTACACCGACGTGCTCAGTGGCGACCAGATGCGCACCCTGGTAAGCGACCTCTACGGAGCTGAGTCTTCTCAGTATGCTTTGTTAGGTACAGCCAACACCGACTGGCAGAAGGAAATCTACCGCACAGCCATCAGTCACGACCACAACGTGACCGTAGCAGGCGCAGCAAAAGACGTTCCCTACCGTGTCTCTTTAGGCTACACTGACCAGCAGGGTATTCTGAAAACATCAGCCTTCAAGCGTTTCACCGCCTCTGTCAACCTGAATCCCTCATTCTTTGAAGATCACCTGAAGTTCAACATCAATGGTAAGTTTATGTATGCCCATAACAACTATGCAAATACGGGTGCCATTGGTAATGCTGTAGGGTTTGACCCCACACAGTCGGTTCGTTCTTCTGATTCACGCTTCGACAGGTTCAACGGTTTCTGGCAGTGGACTCAGGCTATTGCTTCTGGCCGTGCCTCCGGTTGGGACTGGGACAAGATTCCGCTGGCAGGTTCAAACCCCGTTTCACAGCTTGAGGCCAATAATGACCGCGCCAACTCGTTCGACTATCAGGGTAACGTTGAAATCGACTACCAGATTCATGGCTTCGAGGACTTGCGACTCCACATGAACTTCAGCGGCGACTGGGGTAACGGTAAGCAGACACAGGACGTGGAGCCCTGGGGACCGGACAGCTTCTATTACGGTTTCCACAAGACGGATAAGGAAAACAAGTACAATCTGAACTACACCGCTTACATACAGTACTACAAGGACTTCAATGAAGATCACCACTTCGACATCATGGGTGGTTACGAATGGCGTCACGAGAAGTACTGGGGTAACTATAACGGCTATGGACTCTATCCTACAGGACACCCGGGTGTAAACGACGGCGACAAGTACAACGAGCAGAGCAGCGAATGGAAGTCAGAGCACTTCCTCGTATCGTTCTACGGACGTATGAACTACATTGCCCTCGACCGCTACATGCTCACCGCAACACTGCGTGCCGACGGTTCGTCACGCTTTAGCAAGGACAACCACTGGGGTTACTTCCCCTCAGTTGCTTTAGGTTGGAAGATTAATGAAGAGCCCTTCCTGAAGAAGGCCAAGGCATTAAGCGAACTGAAACTCCGTCTCGGTTGGGGTATGACCGGTCAGCAGGAAGGCATCGGCGACTACTCGTACTTCGCAACTTACCAGCAGCCCACCAGCACCCGCGTGCTTTACCCAGTTGCCGGAGAAGGATTCCAGTACATTCCCAATGCTTACAACCCCGACCTGAAGTGGGAAACCACCACGACCTATAACGCAGGTATCGACTTCGGTTTCTTCAACAACCGTTTCTCAGGTAGTGTGGATGTCTATCACCGTAAGACCACTGACCTGCTGATGTCTGCCCCCGTGGCTGCCATGAGCAACTTTGGCAACCGCGTCATGAAGAACGTCGGCGAGCTGGAGAATACTGGTGTCGAAGTTTCGATGACGGTACGTCCCATCCAGTCAGGTGACTGGAACTGGGAGATAACCGGAAACCTCACCTATAATAAGAATAAGGTAGTGAAATTGGCCGGTGACGGTCAGCCCATCCAGTATGGTGACGTAGGCCTGGGTACCGGTTCTACCGCTATGTGTCACCAGGAGGGTCAGCCCATGTACTCTTTCTGGGTTTATCAGCAGGCCTACGATGCAGCAGGCAAGCCCATTCAGGGCGTTGTTGTTGACCGCGACGGCAATGGTGTCATTGACAATGCCGACAAGTACTTCTACAAGTCAGCAGCCGCACCTTGGCTCTTCGGTCTGAGCTCACGTCTGCAGTACAAGCAGTGGGACCTCGGTTTCTCTCTGCGTGCAAGCGTTGGCAACTATATGTTCAACCAGTTGAAACTGGGTCACCGTTCATTGGAATATGTCAGTTCTACTGGCTATATGAGCAATTCTATGCCCTATGCGTACGAGGTCAACTACAAGACATCTGCCATGCAGGACGATGCCCTGACCGACTACTTCGTAGAGAATGCTTCGTTCTTGAAGTGTGACAACATCACCTTAGGTTACAGTTTTGAGAACTTCTTATCTGGTGCAAGCTTCAGAGGCATTAACGGACGTGTCTATGCTTCGGCAAGCAACGTCTTCACCATCACCAAGTACAAGGGCATGGATCCCGAGGTGAGCGGTGGTATCGACGGAACCATCTATCCGCGTCCTCTGACACTGCTGTTGGGTGTGTCACTTAATTTCTAAACTCATAAAATAATAACAGATTATGAATCCAAGAATTTTCAAATATATATTGCCCACAGCAGCCTTGCTGCTATCACTGGGCTTTAGTTCTTGCACAAAGGACTTGGATGTAGAGCCCATCGACCCGAGTAAGAACCTGGTTGTCGATGCAGAGAAGCTCTTCAACAAGTGCTATGCGGAATTTGTATTGGAAGGCTACGACCTGGGCAGCTCAGAGCTGGACCTCGGAGACTCCGGTCTCTCCGTGCTCTACCGACTCATGTGGAACGCTAACGAACTGACCACCGACGAAGCCATCTGCGGATGGACCGATAAGGGTATTGCTGACTTTGACTATAACACCTACACCGCCAACAACGACTGTCTCTACGGTTTCTATTGGCGCCTGTGTCTCGGTGTCAGTCTCTGCAACCAGTATATCAAGGAGTGTGCCGACTACAATGAGACGATGACCGCCGAGGTTCATTTCCTCCGTGCACTCTACTACTATTACTTGCTCGACAACTATGGTAACCCCTCGTTCACCGAGACCATCAGCTCTGACAACCCTGTTCAGATTTCAAGTGCTGACCTCTATGCATGGATTGTCAACGACCTGGAGCAGAACATGGGCAAGATGCTGGCTCCCTCAGTACGTAAGAGAGGCCAGGCCAACTACGCACGTGCTGACCAGAGCGCCGCTTGGATGCTGCTGGCTCGCCTGCACCTGAATGCCGAGAAATACTGCGGCCAGGCCCATTGGAACGAAGCCAAGACCTATGCCGAGAAGGTTATCAACGAGTCAGGCCGCTCCATCTGGATGGGTGACGACGCTGTCAACCATCTCAGTGCTAACGGCCTCTACTCAGCATACCAGATGCTGTTTATGGCTGACAATGATGAGTCGGGTGCCATGAACGAGGCTATTTTCTCGTTTGCCCTCGACGGTGCCAACACCGCATCTTGGGGTGCTTCCACCTTCCTCTTTGCTTCTACATGGGACAGCTATATGGTGGCAGACTATCCGCAGACCTCTAATCAGGCGTGGGGCGGTAACCGTACCCGAGTTGACCTGCTCAGGAAGTTCATCAGCACCGACCGTCTGGACGGACTCGGTGACTGGAGCCCTGAGACCATTGTTGAGGCTGCTGGCGACGACCGCGCCCTCTTCTACGGCAATAATTCTGACGGTAAGGGACAGGTGAAAGACCGTAAATACACCAACGACGTGCTGGCAACCTTCACAGAAGGCTTTGCTACCACCAAGTTCTCGAGCAACCGCTCTGACGGTGGCGCAACTCACGACCCCTCACAGACCGACAACGACATCTTCTTGATGCGTCTGGCTGAGGCTTATCTCATCTATGCTGAGGCTGAGGCTCGTGCTGCCGGTTCCAATACCACGCTCGAAAAGGGTACCGCTTACATCAATGTCCTTCGTACTCGTGCCAACAACAATGTCCAAAAGGCTTCTTACACGCTTAACGAAATTCTCGACGAGCGTTCTCGTGAGCTCTACTTTGAGGGCATGCGCCGTACTGACCTCATCCGCTACGGATACTTCGGAGGCAACACCAACTACACTTGGCAGTGGAAAGGTGGCGTACAGAACGGTACACGTTTTGAGGCCTATCGTGACATTTTCCCGCTTCCTTCGACAGAACTGGGTGCAAACATCAATCTGAAGCAGAACCCGGGCTACTAAAATGAAAGATTAAAGATTAGAAATTAAAGATTAATCGGATATGAAAAAGATAATAAAGTCAACATTGCTGCTCCTGATGGGAATGGGACTCTTCGTTGCCTGTCAAACCGACAACGACTCCAACCCCACGGTGCAGACCCCGACTCAGTTCACGGTCAACACGCCGGTGTTTGCCAACACCCTTGTCGATTTGGCTAACTCTAAGACCATCGAGCTTACCTGGTCACAGCCAAACTATGGGTTCCCGCTCGCAGCCTCCTATGACGTTGAGGTTTCTACTTCACAGGACATGTCCAATGCACAGCTCGTACAGACTGTTACCGGCGACCCCAGAGCATCGCTTGATGCCGGCATCCTTGCCAGCACACTGACACAGATGCTTCTTGACGATGGTCACACCGAGGAAGAGTTCCCCATGGAGATTCCTGTCTTCTTCCGCGTCAAGGCTTATGTACAGACCACCGCTTCCGACGTAGTCGAGAATACTACTATTTTATCGAATGTTGTTGCGCTCAACAAGGTGAACCTCGCCTTCTCACTGGCTCCGGTATCAGCTCCTGAGACGCTCTATCTCGTCGGCGACTTCTGTGGTTGGGAGTGGTCTAAGTCACTCAAGATGGTACAGTGCTACGACGGTGCAAACGTCTTCTGGCACATGGTTTATATCGGAGAGAGTGGTGTCAAGTTCAACATCGAGCAGGCATGGGACGGCGCCGAAGTAGGATTTGCCGGACTGCACAGTGTTACTGGCGACCTCGCAGATGAAATCATAGAAAGCGGTGGCAACATTGCTTCTTCTAACCCGGGCTGGTACCTGATGATTGTTACCTGCAACGTAGAGGGCCGTAACATCAATTACGATGTACAGTTCAACAAGCCTGAGGTATGGCTCATGGGTACCGTTACTCCTCTGGCCGGCTGGTCAGAACTGGAGGACGGCTGTATGTTCGACGTTCCGACAGAAGACGACGGTGAGTTTGTATCACCGGCATTCGCTAACGATGCAGCAGCTGACAGCGGTGTCCGTGCTTACGTCAAGGTTCCTGGCTTCGACTGGTGGAAGACTGAGTTCATGGTATTCGACGGTGCTATTGTCTATCGTGGCATGGGCGGTGACCAGGATCGCGTTACTGCAACGGCTGGTCAGAAGCTCTATCTGAACTTCACGAAAGAAACTGGTGCAATCAAATAATTAGAACCACTTAAAGCATTTACAGATATGAAAAATATATTAAAGTATTCGTTGTTCGCGTTGACAGGCCTCTTCATGGCGGCCTGCAACGAGGACTATAAAGACTGGGCCAGCCCCATGTCCTATCCTCAGGAAGAAGCTGTTAACATTCCTGGTTTCACGGCAACGGCAAGTGGTGCTATTGACCTCAATAATGCCGAAGACACGGTTAAGGTCTTCACTTTAAGCGATACGCAGCTGCCGGAAAATGCCACCCTTGCTAATGTACGTATGATTGTTACTCCCGATGGAGGCGATGAAGCCCAAAGCGTAACACTCAATCCTGTCAGCAATGCCTATGGTTTCCTGAAGGGCGAACTGCAGAGTCTTGTAGTTGGTTTCTTCGGCCCGCGTCCTGATGCCCGTTCACTGCAGGCACAGGTTTTGGCTGATGTTGTCATCAATGGCCAGGCCGCTTTGGTTGATGCCGGCACGCTGGCACTGTCTATTACTCCCAAGGCTCCGAAGATTGCTCCGAAGTACTTCCTTGTCGGTGGTCCCTTGGACTGGGCAGCCTCAGCAGCCAGCAAGCAGCAGGTGTTTGAACACAGCTCACAGGATGTCTATTCAGACCCCGTCTTCACCTATATGATGAAGAGCACCGGTGGCGAAATGTGGTTTGCCTTCGGCGATGAAGAAGCCTGCGACGCCATTGGCGGCGGCGACTGGAGCAAACTCTTCGGTACAAAGGGTGACAGCAAGGATCTCAGCGGTTCGTTCGACTATCGTTACAACCTCGATGGCGACCACTCCTTCTGTGTTGACGGTTCTGCTACGTTCTATCGCATCAGCATCAACATGATGGAGATGACTTACGAGATTAAGCCTATCGTCCTTGCCGCTCAGTATTACATGGTGGGCGGCCTGCAGGGCTGGAGCGACTCTAATAAGACCTGTCTGTTCACTCCCGAAGGCAACAACATCCAGTCTTACACCACGAAGTGGACTGGCGCATGGGATTTGAAGATCTGGTCAGCCGACGACTTCGGAAACTGGGCTGCCGCTTACGGTAGTGCCATTGATGGCGACAAATCAGAAAGCGGAGCACTGACCAACAGTGACGCAGGTGCTATCTCTGCTCCTTCGGCTGAGTTCTACAAGTTCACCATCGACATGAACACATTCACCTACACCTGGACGAAGCTTGACAACCAGTCGCCCGTCGAATATACCAACATCTCGCTTATCGGTGAGTTCAACGGTTGGGGTGGCGACTTCGAGCTGGAGCAGGTTACTCCGCACAACTGGTATGCCGTCTTCACGCAGGAGGCCGACGGCATGCTGAAGTTCCGTGCTAACCACGACTGGAGCACCAACTGGGGCTTCGGTACCGATGGCGAATGGAACGTTACGGAGGGCACCAACAAGATCGGTGCCAACGGAGCAGGCAACATCTTCGTTCCGGCTGGTACGTATGCCGTTTATCTGAACGACATTACTAACTCCATGATGTTTATTGCACAGTAATCACTGTCATTGAATATCCGCTTTTCGGGTGGGCACCACATGGTGTCCACCCGATTAAAGGTAATTTAGAGCTTTGTATTTGATACTTAACTAAAAACCAAAGTATAATGAAGAAAATCTGTACGACCATTCTCTCTCTCCTGGTGCCAATGATGATGTGGGCACAGGGCTGGCCGGCCAATTATGGCGGCGTGATGCTACAAGCCTTCTACTGGGACTCCTTCGACGATTCGCACTGGGCCGTGCTCAACAGCCAGGCTGACGAACTGGCCTCGGCCTTCGACCTCATCTGGATTCCACAGAGCGGCAACTGCAACGGCACCTCCATGGGCTACGATGACTGCTACTGGTTTCCCGGCCACTACGACAGCTCCTTCGGCTCCGAGCAGCAACTGAAGACCATGATTCAGAACTTCAAGTCGAAAGGACTGAAGACTATTGCCGACGTGGTTATCAACCACCGCCAGAGCACTAACGGCTGGTTCGGCTTCCCCACAGAGACCTATAACGGCGTGACTTACACCATGGGACCCTCTGACGTTTGCAAAAACGATGACAACGGCAAGGCCAAGGCCGAGGCCGACCGTCTGGGTGTCACCCTCGGTGCTAACGACACCGGCGAGGGCTGGGACGGCATGCGCGACCTTGACCACACCAGCACCAACGTGCAGAACACCTGCAAGGCTTATACCAAGATGCTCATTGACTACTTCGGCTATGCCGGTTTCCGCTACGACATGGTGAAAGGCTATTCGGGCAGCTATACAGCTACATATAACAACTATGCCAAGCCCGAGTTCTCCGTCGGTGAGTGCTGGGACAGCTCCAACACCATCAAGAAGTGGATTGACGACACTGGCAAGAACTCGGCTGCCTTCGACTTCCAGTTCCGCTACACCGTGCGCAATGCTGCCAACAATGGAAACTGGACGGCTCTTGGACAACAGAACGACGGCAACTGGCCGCTCGCCAGCAGCAACTTCGAAAGCGGCAGCTACCGTCAATGGGCTGTAACCTTCGTTGAGAATCACGACACGGAGCGCCGTTCTAATGCCGAGCAGGACCCGTTAAAGAAAGACACACTGGCTGCCAACGCCTTCCTGCTCGCCATGCCGGGCACGCCTTGCGTCTTCATGAAACACTGGCAGGCCTACAAGAACGAAATCCGCGCAATGATTGCTGCACGCAAACTGGCTGGCGTCACCAACACCAGCACCTATAATCAAGTGACCTCTAATAGAAATTACTATATTGTAGAAGTAACCGGCAATAACAGCAAGCTGATATGCAGTGTAGGCAGCAAAGCCGGACAGTACAATCCCACATCACAAGGCTATACGAAAGTGCTCGATGGTTACCATTACGTCTATTGGTTACAGAATTCTCTCGAAGTAGCATGGGCCGACATGCCCAGCGGCACCTACGACGCTGACTTCGACGTCATGCTCTCTGCCGTATCGGCACAGAGCGGCGCACAGCTCGTCTATACCACCAATGGCAGCAACCCCACAGCCAGCAGCACCAAGGTAGCTACAGGCACCAAGATCAAGATTTCAGGCAAGGGAACCACTACAACGCTGAAGGTCGGCCTGCTCGTGGGCAGCACCGTCAGCAAGGTCATCACGCGTACCTATACCATCAAGGCCGAGGAAGTGGAAGAACCCTTCACCATTCCCGACTTCTGTCAGGTATCCGCAGGCGAGACCTGCGCCTTCTTCGAGGCTCCTCTCACCTGGGGTAACACCATTTACTGCTGGGCATGGGGCGAAGGTGGCTCGCCCAACTATACCGGCGGCACATGGCCCGGCCAGGCCTGCACCAAGGTAGGCACCCGCGACGGCAAGGGCGTATGGAAGTGGACCTACACCGGCACGCTGACCACCAAGCCCGACAAGATCATCTTCAGCAACAACGGCGCTCCGCAGACCGAGAACCTCTCCTTCACCAATGCCGGCTATTACACGAAGGAAGGCCTGCAGGGCACGGTCAGTACCACTGGCATTAGCCCCACCCTAGCCCTCCCCCAAGGGGAGGGAGTATATTACGACCTCTCCGGTCGCCGCGTAGAGCACCCCACGAAGGGACTATATATCGTCAATGGGAAAAAGATATTGGTTAAATAAATGAGCGAAAAAAAAGACCGCACCCTGCGCAAGGTGCGGTCTCTTTTTTCGATTTAGCATTCGCCTTAGGGCGTCGGGGGCTCCGGGCCGGGGGTGCCCTTCTTAGTGTAATACACCTTCCTGAACTTCACCTTCTTGAGCGCCTCCTTCACCTCCTTGCAGGGGGTCAGCACCAGGCGGACATTGGTGATGCACTGTCCAGCGTGGTACTCCTCGGCAGTCTTTGTGCCCTTGGAGCGTACACTCAGCCTCAGCGTCCCTATGTGGGGAATGTTCAGCTGGTGACCGTTGCACAGAAGCTCAACCACCTGCTTCGTTACGGCCTTGTTCACCACAGGCACCATCGAGCGGTCAATACGTGAGTCACTTGCAATGTGGTTCAGCAACTCGTCGTTCATAATCGTTGGGAACAACTTGGCACGGAAGTACCACCAGCCGAAAAAGTCCGACTTCTCATTGTTGTTCTGATACGGAATAACATTCATCATACCCATAATCATCTGTTCTTTTAGTCATTAACC
>OCTW013388100.1_pt1 | contig 10878 bp, 6 predicted proteins | sample 1539671 | NCBI WGS metagenome assembly OCTW01 (sample SAMN02144230, study PRJEB22623) | gut metagenome | biome: sheep rumen | host: Ovis aries | place: New Zealand | reverse complement strand
AATCTCTAATTCTAAAATTCGTGATAAACAGAAAGTCTCTTTATTGTATGCCGAAGTCCTGCTGTTGCTGCTCCACCTCCTCGAGCATCTTGCGGCGTTCCTCGTCGCTGATGGCGGGCGAGAGGTGCTGGCCTGACGCTGCGGGGGCCTGTGTTGTAGAGACGGTAGCAGACTTGCGGCTGAGGCCAATCTGCCGGAATTCATCATACGGAATGCTCTCTATGTAGAGCGTGTCGGCCTGAGGGGCGTGGGTGCCCTGATAGAGTGGACGGGCAATGATGCGGATCGGTCCTGCCTTGTGTGTGCTGCGCACCAGAGCCGGCGCGCTGCCCCATTCCACAAGCCTCGGGTTGGCCTGTATCTCTGGTCCGCCCATCAGCTCGCCTTCGCCCTCTACGGTGAAGACCACGCTCTCGCGGGCCAGCCGCCGCACGTTGCCATTGTCATCGGTCACCTCGGCCACCACGACGATGAAGTCGGAGCCGTCGGCCACAAGCTTTTTGCCCATTTCATCGGCGTAGAGACGCAGTTTTGTACTGCGGCGCGACGGCATCTTCGTCTCCGTGCATACCACTTTGCCGTCCTTCAGTCCCTCGGCCACCAGTGTCACGCCCTGCCAGTTGCGCTTCGTGTAGCTGATTTCGCGTGCCTTCCAGAAGTCCCAGAAACCTTTGAACACCACCGGCGCGTTGGGTGTGCCCTCGGGATTGTGCACCACGGGCAGGGTCTGCTGCTTCCAGCCGCCCAGCGCCGTGAGACGCACGCTGTCGCAGTTGGTGAAGATGGTCACGTCCTCGGGCGAGAACTGCGTCATTTCGTGGGCGATGAAAAGGAAGGCATCAGCCCCCCTTACGGCTCCCGAGGAGGCTTCTTTTGATGTCGATGTTGTGGAAGAGATGGGGATTTGCGACATAAACATCTCTGCGGCATATTTCTTCTGGCGGAAGGCATCGTAGATGCCGCCCAGGTAGGCGTCGGGATGATAGCCGCGCTGGTGGTCGAACGGATGCCACAGACAGCCACCGATGAACTGCCGCTGTCCGCGGAACATCATGCCGTAGGTGTCGGCCAGCGACAGCGCGGCCTCCAGCATGGCGTGCTCACCCCAAGGGCGGGCGGCGCGGTTGATGGCGTTGTGGGCATACCAGTCGTCCACATATTCGCCCCATTCGCGTGTGAAGATGCACTTGTCGGTGTCGTATTTCCCTGTCCCGATGTTGTCGGCCCAGTCGTAGAGCACGTCGTAGTTGTCCTTCACGCCCGCCGAGTTCAGGTCGGCAGCAGCCACAGGCCGTCCTTCGTAGGGATACTCCTCGCGCGTCACCTGCAGCGCCTTCAGGGCGAAGTATTCCGGATAGCGCGTCTCGTTGAGAATGGGTTCCCACATCAGCACCGACGGATGGTTGCGGTCACGACGGATGATCTGGCGCGTGTTCTGGTGAACCATCTCGGCCCACTGCGGATCTTTGTTCCAGTACTGCCATCCGGGTGTAGGCACGATGATGAAGAGTCCGAGTTCGTCGCAGGCATCCATGAACGAGGGGTCCTGTGGATAGTGAGCGGCGCGGATGATGTCCATGCCCGCGTCTTTCAGTCGTTTGGCGTCGCGCCACTGCTGGCTGTTGGGCAGCGCATTGCCCACGTAGGCGAAGTCCTGGTGACGATTGCCGCCGATGAGCTGGTGGTAGGGCCGGCCGTTGAGCCAGAAACCGTCTTTGCCGCGGAACTCTGCGCGGCGTATGCCCGTGCGGATGACGCCGCCGTCCAGACTGTGCTTGCCATCCATGACCTGCACCTCCACCTTATATAAATAAGGGTCTTCGGGCGACCAGAGGTGCGGACGTGCGATGGTGGTCTGCAGCATGGCGGTGGCAAAGGCGTCTTTCGCGGCGGGCAGGCTTACCGCCTGACGCATCGTCTTCACGATTTTTCCGTCAGCGTCTTTCACGCGCACCACCACCACGGGCTTGCTTTTTCGTCCGTCGGCATTGCCAATCTCCACGTTTACAAACATCTGCGCCCGCTGGTCGGTAATGTCGCTGTAGTGGATGAAGACGCCACCTCCGGCCACCTGGTTGCGCTGCAGCGCGTCGGTGATGCTGACAGCCGACTTTCCGATGAGCCACACGTCGCGGTACATGCCACCGTGGTATGAGAAGTCGAGCTGTGTTTGTTTCTTGCCGGGAGGATAGTCCTTGTCGTCACTGTTGTCGGCCTTCACGGCTATCAGACAGGTGTCGCCGGCCTTCACGCCCTGCTCGGTCAGGTTGACGATGATGGGCAGGTAGCCGCCTTTGTTCTCGGTCGCCAGCCGGCCGTTCACGTAGACCAGCTGCTTGCCCATGATGGCCTCAAAGTGCAGTTCCACCTGTTTTTCGCCCATTTCATCGGGCATAACGAATGTCTTCCTGTACCAGCTGATGCCCTGATAGTTGCGGCTTCCGCTCACCTCGGCGGGTTCCAGTCGCGAGGTGTGTGGCGCGCTCACCACCTCCCATCGGGAGTCGTCGAGCGTAGTGGCCTCACCATGGGCCACGTCGCCCAGATGGAAACGCCAGCCGGGGTTGAAGTTGTAGACAATGCGACCGCTTCCGTTCAGCGGATAGAATCCGGCTACCGACGTTTCCTGCGCGTTGGCAACCATCCCGATGAGTGTCATCATCAGGCATAGAACAGTTTTCTTCATATTGTTATGCTTTCAATTCATTTCTCACTTTTTTCAAAGGTTGTCTTTTTTACTTGACATTCAGGTGTTTAGGAGTTTAGGTGTTCTCAGCGGTTCTTTAAATGGAGCTCATGAAGGTAACGTCTGAACTCCTGCAACTCCTGTAACTCCTGCAACTCCAAGACTTCCGAGATTTGCTTTTTTATTGTTTGATGACGGGAGCGCGATACTGCACCAGCTCGACGTGCTTGATGCGTTGACGCCGCCAGGTGTAGATGGCGTGCAGATGACCGTCGCGCGATTGTATGATCGACGGATAGGAATACTGCGAAATGGGGCTGTCCTCAAGCGTTATGTAGTGATGCCACGAAAGTCCGTCGTCGGAAACCAAGACGGAGAGCGGTGTTCGTGCGCCCTTTTCCTTCGTCGGCTCTATGGGCCAGTCGTTGCAGATGAGCGCGTGGCGGCCGTCAGCCAGTGTCACGGCGTCGATGCCGCTGTTGTTGTTGGGCATGTCGATGAGCTCCAGCGGAGTCCACGTCAGACCGTTGTCGCTGCTGTAGGTGATGCCGATGTGGCGGCTGCGCGTGCGGCAGAGCGCTTCCAGCCTCCCGTCCTTCAGCAGCAGGATGGCTGGCTGTATGGCCTTCACGCCCTCGGGAGCCTTGACAAAGTCGGTGCGCTGCCATGTCTTTCCCATGTCGTCGCTGTATTCGAAGTATATCTTCCAGCCGTCGCGCTCGTCGCTTGTCGGGGCGAGGATGCGACCGTTTTTCGCAGCCAGGCTGTTGGCGCTATTGGTGAAGCGCGACGGTGGCAACAGCAGGGGCTTGTTCTTTACCGGACCGTACAAGCCGTCGGGCAGGGGTTCGCGCTTGCTCCAGGTCTTGCCGCCGTCTTTCGACGTCACGCGCCAGCCTTTCCAGCCCGCCACGTTCGGACCGATCTTGAAATAAAGCTGCAGCTCGCCGCTGGGTGTCTCAAAGAGAACGGGGTTCCAGCAGGCTTCGCGATACTTGTCGCCGATGGCTGCCTCGCCGCGGTTGCCTGTCCACTGGGGCAGCGGAGTAAACGTTCCACCGAAGAAAGGCTTTGTGCTGGCCTCCACCAGGCTCTGCTTGCTGTCTGGATTGGGTGTCAGACTGCGTGGTTCAACGCCGTCGGCCACCATCTGAGGTGCCGTCCAATGGTCGCTGCCCTTGGGCTTGCGGCTCACCCAGATGCACACGTCGGGATTGCGTTCCTTCGTTCCGCCGAAGTAGGTCGCGACTAAATCACCTTTCTTGGTCTCCACGATACTGGCCGAATGGCACTGCGGAAACGGCGCGTCGGTGTAGAGGAACTCGTCGACGACCACCGGGCTTTCGTCCTTGATCAGTCGGTGCGTCAGGTCGTAGACGCCCGAACCGAGTTCCTTCACCGTCTTTTCGTCGAGTTTCACCACGGCCTTGGTGTTGGCAGGAATCTCGATGTGCCACTTCAGCACGCCGTTTTCCTTCTTCCATCGGCTCACGATGCGGCCGTAGATGCTCTCGTAGGAAGCGTCAATATTGTCGATTTCATCGACCGTAAAGTCGGGATGCATGAAGACGGTTCTGAAGCCTCGCCGCTCCGGCATGATGCCTGCCACATGCTCAAAGAGCCACGACAGCAGGTCGCCGAGCAGCATCACGTGGTTGCCCGAGTTCATCTTCGGCGAGGCGGTGTCGCCGTTCCACAGCTCCCAGATGGTGGTGGCACCGTGCTCGGCCATGTAGCCCCACGACGGATAGGTCTTGTTGGTGGCCAGCAGCCACGCCACGTCGGTGCGGCCCATGCGGCTGAGAGCGTGCATCAACCAGCTGATGCCGATGACACCACACGACACATGACCCCCGTTGTCGGTGATGATGTTCTTGATGATGTTCTTTTCTACTTCCCTCTTCACATAGTCGTCGTCGATCATGTCGAAATAGTAAGGCAGCAGGTTAGCCGTCACGGTGTTGTTCCCGTAGAAGGTGCTGTCGGGATAGAGCCAGTGTCCCGCCACTTGGGTTGTTCCTTCGTTCCGAACGAGGAACCGGCGGTTGAAGGCACTCTTCGAGAGCTCGGCCTCCTGCTCAAACCAGTGCTGGTCGTCGCGATAGCCGAAACGCTCGGCCCAGAACTTCATCGCGTGGCACGCCTTGTAATAATAGGCGGTGGAGATGAGGGCGCCGTCGGTCTGGCGCGCAGGGTCCTGACTGTGTATGAGCTTCTCGTCCTCTGGCGGCACGCACCAGTCGCCGTATTTGTCTGTTTCTATGATGCCGTCGCGCTGGTATTGGTCCTTCAGGTGGTGCAGCCATCTTTTCACGTTGGGATACCACTGCTGCATGGGCGCATCGTCGCCATAGTGCAGCGCGAGCATGTTGATGCCATTGAGCAGGGCTGCCGGCCAGGTGACGTTGTCGCTGTAGTAGTTCCAGTAGGCCGGGGCGACGTCGGGAATGCAGCCGTCCTCGCGCTGTGCCTCGCAGATGTCGCGCATCCATTTGGCGTAGAGGTTATGGTTGTCAAACATGTAGGCTTCGCCCAGGCAGCCGGCTGTGCGGTCGCCCAGCCATGGCTGGCGCTCGTCGCGCTGCGGACAGTCCACGGGCAGGCCCTTGTAGTTGCTCAATATGCCCCAGCGGGCGTTGTTGAACACGCGGTTCAGCACGTCGTTGCTGCTGCGGAACGAGCCCGTCTGCTTCATCTCGTCGGCAATTACATCGCCGATGAAATCGTCGGTTTTCGCGTCTTTCAGTCCCGTCACCTCGACATAGCGGAAGCCGTGGTAGACGAAGGTGGGATGCCACCATGTGCCGTCTGCCGCCAGTCCCTCGCGGCCGCTGGCATAGTAGCGGTCGGTACTCTGGGCATGGCGCAGGTTCTCCACCCAGATGTTGCCCGCAGAGTCCAGCTTTTCGGCGAAGCGGATGACCACGGAGTCGCCCTTGGCAAGCTGTCCGAGTCGCAGGCGCAGCCAGCCCGCCATGTTCTGTCCCATGTCCACGATGACGCGGTCGCCCTTCCTGCTCACCGCCACGGGCTTCACCTGTTCCACCACCTTCATGTTCTCGGCCATGGCGCCACGCAGTGTGCCCTGCGGAATGCTGGTTCGCTCGGCCGTCATCCATGCGCTGTCGTCGTAGCCGGGCATCGTCCAGTCGCCCAGATCGCGGCGCGCGTCGTAGATTTCGCCGTCGTATTCGTTGTTCGAACGGATGGGACCGTCGGGTGTCAGCCGCCATTTCTCGTCCGATGAAATGGTCTTTTTTGTGCCGTCGGCATACTCAATGATGAGGTTCAGGCGCAGGGTGGGGTAGCCGAAGTTCGTAATCTTGTAGGGCTTCTTGTGCTGCTGCATGGTGTAGAAGCGCCCGTTGCCCAGCACCACGCCGATGGCGTTGTCGGCCCCGAGCAGCGAGGTCACGTCGTAGGCGTTGTAGAGCACGGTCTTGCGGTAGTCGGTGGGTGCGGGTGTCAGCACCTGACCGTTGCCCACGCGCTGTCCGTTGATGAAGGCCTCATACATGCCCAGACCGCAGATGTAGAGCGTGGCGCGCCTCACGGTTTTGTCCAGCTGGAACTGGTGTCTGACGTAGCGTGCCGACAGCCGGCTGTGTTCTTCCTCCACGTCCCACGGCATGGCGCGCTCCAGTCCTATCCAGCGGCCCGCCCAGTCGGCCTCGGTGAGCAGCCCCACGTTCCACATGGCCACCTCGCTCCAGTCGGTGTCGCCCTTTGTCGTCGCCACCTTCACGCGCCAGTAGCAGCGGGTGTCGCTGCGCAGTTTGCTGCCCTCGTAGGGTAGCCACTGCGACTTGTCTGTGGTGAGCGTGGCGTCCCAGAGGTCACCTTCCAGCGCCTCGGCCTTCTCGCGTGTGGAGGCCACGATGATGTGGACGCCGGTTTGCATCACCTCGTTCACGTCGGCCTCGATGCGCCATCCCAGCCGCGGCGTCGCCGTGTTGAGGCTCATGGGGTTGGTCATGTGCTCGGTGCGCAGGTCGCACACCCGTATGGGGTTGCCTTTCTGCCGCGCTGCCGTGGCCGAAAGGCTGGCCAGCAGCAGGAGCAGTGCCAGAATTCGCGTCTTCTTCATCATGTCTTGTCTTTCCTTGTCAATTGTTTTCTTTCGTTTGTTACGCCGTCTTCTCCCGCGGCACGGGCTCGAATCGTCGGCACAAGGTGCCACTGTCGTCTTTTCAACGATGTTTCTGCAAAGATAGCGAATTGGCGCGACATATCTGCAACAATCCCGGTTTTTTTCATGTTTTTTTGAAACAATGGGCCGAAAAGCGCGCCCAAATAATTCATAATAATGGTGTGAGACATTTTTTTTCTTAAAAGAATAAGGATTGTCAGATATTATTTGTATTTTTGCAGCGAGACGTAAAACAAAGAAGAGTCATGCCAAAAATATTTGAGTACTTTGGTTTTATCTTTTATTTCTACTCCAACGAGCATGAGCCGATACACGTTCATGTCATGCATGGAGCTAAAGAGAGCATCTTCGATATCATCATGATGAACGGTGAACTTTCAGAGGTGCGCGTCAGGGAAAAGAAAGGGGCGGAGCCTCTTTCCGACAAGGAAAAACGAACCGCCGAGGCATTCATTAGCAAGTATCACAAGAACATTATCGACAAATGGGTGAAGTTCTTTGTGCTTAAGCAAGTCGTAAGGAGCACAAATATCAGGAAGAAACTATAGGAGGAACAACGATGGAGAGACTGTTTATAACAAATGCCACAAATGTAGGCAACCTGTCTGTGAGTCTGACTTTCAACGATAACACCACGCAGGTCGTCGATATCGGCGACTTTATACGTCGCCACCCGCATCCGCAATACAACAAATACCTCGATCCCAGAAAGTTTGCACGGTTTTCCTTAGTGAACGGAAATGTGGTCTGGGGCAAGAACTGGGACCTCATATTTCCCATAGAACAGCTACATGCAGGCGTTCTTACATGAGTCTATGCAAGGTTGCCGAACGGTGGAGATGTGAGTGTGGCCGTCACGAATAGGTGCGGATAGGCAACCGTATTCATGACTTTTATGCCTTTTTTCGTACTTTTTTTTGTCGCAGACGCCGTTATATGAGAAAAAGAAGTATATTTGCATGTGTAATAAGACCTTGGAAAGCAATGAGACGGACAGAAGTCGTAGACAAAATAAAAAAAGAGGCCGGTAAGATAAAGCCGCACATTAAGACCATTCTCTATGGGTCTGAAGCTCGTGGCGATGCTCGTGCCGACTCAGACATCGACTTGTTGCTGCTTGTCGATGCTGCCAAACTGACTTATGACGACAAAGACCGGATTATGGCTCCTTTCTATGACATAGAGCTTGAGACGGGCATCGTCATCAGTACCCTCATCATGTTGCGCAAGGATTGGGAGAACCGTCCGTTTCTCACACCATTCCAATACAACGTTAACAAAGAAGGAATCACCCTATGAAAACAGGACTTCCTGAAGATAACTACGAGGCCTTGTCTAAGTATCGGCAGCAACGTACACACGAGACAATGGCATAAATACCTTTCCTCAGGGACAAAGGCTATTACAACACGGCGACAAACCGATTGTATTATGCCTGCTATTACGCGGCTGTTGCTCTTTTAATCAAGCACCACATTTCGACAGGTACGCATGCGGGAGTGAAGACTATGCTGGGGCTTCATTTCGTATCCAAAGGACTCATTTCCAAAGAAAGCGGACGGGCTTTCTCCAACCTATACGATAGTCGACAGCGTGGCGACTATGATGAATTTGTTTATTCTACACGCGAAGAGGTAGACGAACTCTACCCCAAAGCACAACGGTTCATTGAGGAAGTTGATGCCCTTCTGCTGAAGTAAACCGACCTGGTCGGCGGGTGTTGCCAAATAGCAGCACGCTTCGTCTTCTTCCGCTTGGTCGGATTTGCCATCCGGCCAAACAGAATATCAGCATTCGCAATCCGATGAACCGCCGTTTTGTCAGAACCTTTCCGTCACCCGTGCAGCGTCTTTCCGCAGGTAGTCCTTCGTGCTGTCGATGGCAATGACCACGCGGTCGGCGCCTTGCTGGTAGGCCACGTCGAAAGAGAAGGAGTGCACAGAATTGTCCATTTCACCGAGATATTGCAACGTGCCGTCGGCAGGATTCATCACCCACACGTTCTTCTTCTCGCCCGAGATGCGGCTCAGGTCCAGACTGATGGGCCTCCCGCTGTAGTCGTAGGCCAGCAGGTAGTCGGTGCCGCGGCACGCCACCACGTAGTCGTAGCGCTCACCGTTCTGTCCGGCCACGATGCCTTGGTCCACCTGCCGGTCGGTGAAGGGCAGGCTCAGGATGAGCCATTTCAGGTATTTCATCTGCTGGTAGCCCGGGTCGCGCATGGCTTCCCACCACGGTTTCTCGGCACCGAAGGAGCCGAGCAGCCCCGGACGCATGAACTGCATGATGCTGTTGTGGCCGTAGGTGTGGCCGAAACAGCCGCCGAACACTGCCCAATAGGCATAGCGGCGCACGTCGGCGGCCTGCCAGCGGGGCGCCGAGAAGTCGTGCAGACCCTGCGGAATGTCCTCGTATGACGGCTCGCCGTCGATGACCGGGTGGAGCACCTCCGACTCCAGCTCGCCGCCCATGCTGCGCGGCCAGCTCATCAGCACGTAGCGCCAGTTGTCCTCCTCCGTGTTGTCCTTGATGGTGTAGTCGCCGTCGCCGTTGCGCTGTCCGTAGCGACGGTGACCGCTCTGGAACATGTTGAAGTCGAGCCATTCACGGTCGTTGTACCACCATGCCGACGTGGTGCGCCCGCGTGGGTGGAAGGTCATCAGGTGGTTGGGATCGGCCTTCTTGATGGCACGCGCCAGGGCGTCCCATGCGTCGGTGCCCTTGTCGCCCATGATGTCGCCGCCAATCATCCAGATGATGTTCGGCTTGTTCTTGTAGCGCTCGCCCAGGAACTTGCCGTAGGCCATGGCCTTGCCCACGCTCATGCGCTCTATCTGCGAGCCCCAGATGCAGTCCATGGCGATATAGATGCCCTGCGACGCCGCGAAGTCCACAATGTAGTCGAGGTGCTCCCAGTAGCCGTAGACGCCCGGGATGGAGTAGCGCGAGAAGTTGAACGATGCGTCGTTGGCCTGATGACCATATATATTATAGGTGGGAACGGCGTTGAGCACCTGTATCTGCTCCACGTTGTAGCCCTGCAGCCGCTCCTGCGTCAGGTAGTATTCCACCTCGTCGCGGTTCAGTCGCTCCGAGATGAGCCACGCCGTGTTGCCCAGCCAGAAGAAGGGCGCACCGTCTTCGTGCACCAGATAGCGCCGGTTGTCAGACACCTTCAGGCGGCCGTGGTCCCACGGCTTCTCAATAGTGGCACCCTCCACAGGCATAAAACAAGTGAGCAGCAGGGCAGAAAGCAGCCCTCTAATCGTCATTTTTCTGATTTGCTTCATATCTTTTTGTAGTTCTTTGATGATACACACATTCCCGGCCCTTGGCCTCTCTGCGCCGCGCACCTCGCGGCTCTTGTGTGCAAAGTTATCAATTTCCGGCGACATAACCGCCACTTTCCCCAACTTTTTTCGTCATTAGTGCAAAACAAAAGCGCCAGATTGCTGAAACAAATCCATTGGAATCGTTCAGCAAAACCAATGGAATCGTTCAGCAATATCAATGGAATCGTTGAACGAATCCATTGGAATAGTCAAAGAAAACTGCCGTCTTTTTTACAAAAAACTGCCAGAAAAAGTAACTTTATTTGGCGTTTAAACAGCCTCATCCCGCCAGGCTGCCTTTGCTATATCTTTGCCACGGACTGACACGGACTGTTTTTCGCCTGCGGCGCTACACGAATATGCATGAATACCCATGTAATGTTTCAAGAATAATTCATGATTGATTCGTGTTTATTCGTGCGTATTCGTGTAGCGCCGCAGGCGAATAATGCAGACTCGGACAGTGAAGATGCCTGCGGCGCTACACGAATATGCACAAATACCCATGTAATATTTCATAAATAATTCATGATTCATTCGTGTTTATTCATGCCCATTCGTGTAGCGCCGCAGGCGAACAATGCAGACTCGGACAGTGTAGATGCCTGCGGCGCTACACGAATATGCACAAATACCCATGTAATGTTTCAAGAATAATTCATGATTCATTCGTGTTTATTCGTGCGTATTCGTGTAGCGCCGCAGGCGAA
>OCTW011585887.1_pt1 | contig 10878 bp, 2 predicted proteins | sample 1539671 | NCBI WGS metagenome assembly OCTW01 (sample SAMN02144230, study PRJEB22623) | gut metagenome | biome: sheep rumen | host: Ovis aries | place: New Zealand | reverse complement strand
CCCCAACCGGTAAACTTGGCTAATACGCGCTGCTCCTCCGGCGTGGCTTGCCTGCCCTCGTCTTGCAACTGTTTGAGCAAACGAATAGCCGCAAGGTTCGCTTCATAACGTGCCTTGTTGCTCGTTGGTGCAGGGTCGTTGGGATTATAGCGGAAATTGCGAGTGTTCTTGCGGTCGTTTTCCGCAACAGGTGCTTCTTCTACAGGCTTGCTTGTAGACTGCCCAGTAGTTCCCAAGCCTCGCTCTCCGTCATGCAGCCTATGTTGTTCACCACGCGCACCCACTCCTCTGCTGTCAGTTCCTTCATCAGTTTGCCGTTGGCTTCCTCCCAGCGTTCCATTCTCGTCTGCAGGTTGTCCGGCTGACCTTCTTTGCGTGGTGCGACTTTCTCGCTGCCCATCATTACGTACTTCGGTGTCTCCATTGTTAGTTGTATTTATAGGTTGTACTTCTTGTTCAGGGGCACTCTCCTCTGTATTGGCACTGTTCAAGTCCTCTACCGCATCTGCAAACAAGTCAAGCATCTGCTGACCGTCTTGTATGGCGTTTTTGTCGGCTTTGCGTTTCTTCTGCTTCTCTACCGCCTGCGCTACAATCTCATTTCTTGTCGTGTTCGGGGCAATTTCTGCTTTGGGCAGGTAGTCTTTTGCCCACGTGCGGATGTCGCGCAACAACTCTCCGTATGTTACACTCAGCAGTTGACCGCTGAATAAGCCGTAGTTCTGATTCGATGTCAGATATCTGCTCATTCCACCCTTGCTCGGGTCTTCCACTCGCCACATCAAGTCTGTCACCGCAAGGTCGTCGCGCTGACCGCCGAACTCGTAAGTGCTGTAATAGCCGTTGTTCGGTCTTACACCTACTACCAGATACAACTCCCTGCCATCCTCTAATGGCAAACGGAAAGATATATCTCCACCTGCGGGGGCTATGTTAGCGCTTGCAAGCCGCTTGCGCTTGCTCGGCAATTTTATACCCAAATCTTCGGCAAGTTGTTTCGCAAGCCGGTCGGCATCGGCAACGGCTTTCACCTCTGCTGTGCGCATATAGCCGTAACTCTCATGAAACTTGCTCGGGTCTTCCTCTGCCGTATAGTAACCCAGCAAAGCAAGTTGGTCGTCTGCCTTCTCCACCGCCTCGTCTATCTTGTCAATAGCACGCTGCGCAGTGGTGATAGTCTGCTCGCGTTCTTCGGGTGTCTTCTCCTCTACAGTCCCGACTCCTCCCACGCTTGGCGCAGGGCTCTCTGTGCGCTGTTCTCCTGCAGCTTCGCTCTCTCGTCCTCTATTAGGCTCGATAGCCTCCGCTTCTGCTGCAACAGCCTGTCCTTGCCCTGCAATAGCAACTGTATTTGCTGCTGTTTCGTCAGTTGTTCGCTCATCTTCTATGTTGTTAAAGTTATTTGCATCTTCTTCGGACTTAAATATAAAGCCCTTGTTTGCTTTGAAACTGCTATAATAGCCGTTATTGTTTCTGGCGCGCGCTTTTAGTTGCTTGAACTCCTCGTCACTTACTCTGTCAGTCGGACTGACTATCCACAAGTCCTCACCAGTCTGCGTGTGTTTCGACTTGCGTATCTCACCTATATGGCGAATGACAAGGTTTGGATTGTCTTCGGTTGGCTCTTCCGCTGACAAAATTACACCTTTTTTCTCATTCTGCAAAGGCTTTTCGGAATTATCTTGCGATTGCTCAGTCTGGCTATCATTATCAACTGCAACAAGTTCAGTAACACCTCGCTTGACCGTCTTTTCGGTGAGTTTCGGGTCTTCTAATTGGTCGCATATAGCCACTCGCTTGCCTGCGCGGACTAACTTGGGTAAATAAGAGTCTAATGCGTGGAATGGAAAACCAACCAAAGGTATTCCATCTTTACCACCGCTACGTCTTGTTAGCGTTATACCCAATATCTTACTGCCCTCTTCCGCATCTGTACTATACATCTCATAGAAATCACCTGCACGGAATAGCAACAATGCATCAGGATATTGCTCCTTGATTTTTTTATACTGCTTACCGATGGGTGTTTCTTCCCACGGCTGCAATGATGCTTGCGGTTTCTTTTCAGTCTTTGGCTCCTCAACTTTGAAGTTTTCAACATCAAACTTATCCACTGTATTGATGTCGTCCATGTCTTTTAGGAACTCTTGTCCAACAGCACGCGGGTCGTAACGCAACCCCATATACCATTGCTTCAAATAGGGTCGCACCCAATCGCCAAACTCTTTTATCATTGCGCGGGCAAAGTCCGCAAACTTGCGCATACCCTTTTCCACATAGTAGCCTGCCATAAATACACCATCGGCAAACTGCTCAGGGTCAATGCCCATATTCAAGCGATTGCGCCTTGCACGCATGCGAGCGCGGACACGCTCTGCTTCCTCATCGGTAAAGATAGTGTTCTTGCTCTCGCTCTTGGGTTGTTCTTTTTGCTGCTTTTGTTTTTGTTCATTAGCCACTCTATCGCGATAGCGCGATATGTCAAGATAGGCTTCGCGGGCAAGGGTATCACCCTCTGCTTCCGCTTGGTCTGCCATTGCTTTCAACTCATCATCTGTCCTGTCGGACAATGCTTCCCGCAATTGGGTTTGCGCGTCATATACTTCTTTGACGGCATTGTCGTGTTCTGCTTTTGCTGCATCGCGTTGAGTATTCTCCTCTGCGCCCAATGCACCGCCGATAGACTGTACTTTATCATAAGCGTCTTTTTGTCGGGCTATAGCCTGCCGATATGTTTCGAGAGCTGTTTTTTCGTTTCCCTCTTGCGTGGTTGAATTATTTGTTGTATCTTTGCCGTTGGAAACGGTTGGTTCACCGTTAGGTTCTGTGGATGCTGTGCCGCTTGTTGCCTCCGCAGAAAGCGAAGAGCCACCAGAAACGGCATTGTTCGGTTGTTGAGGTTCGGTCTCGGCGACCGTTTCTTTTTTATTGGAGTACCCTTTACGGAATATCCCGGCACTATTGACGTTCCAATACGAGCCGTCTTGCGCCAACTCAATAAATAGAGTATTGTCGTGCGAGTCGGTAACTTGAATCAGATAGGTAGCGTTCCCACCTGCTCTGCGTTTACCTACACGGATGTTGTCCTCGTCATAGTTTTGGGCTACAAATGAAACAAATTCTTCGACCGAATTAAATCCTGCATTTCGTATCTGTTCGCCGTGATTAGCCTCTATATGTGCTAATCCATACCCTTTGCCATTGTCGTCTTGATAACCTTGGCTTAAACGGATAGGCGCAGCGGGTAATCCGCTTGTCTCACGAATTTCACCAAATGTAGTTGTACCATTACTTGCTCTTACAAAAGGATAGCCGTTTTCGTCTATCTCTTCATTTGCGGCTTTACTTTTTCTCCGTGTAATAGAGCCTCCTGAATCATCTCGTCCTCCGTTTGCTCCATCACCTGCTTGTGCGCTTGGTACAGCAGGTTTAGTTTGCGGTTTTGAAGATTTTGTCGGCGGTTCTGCTCCATTACCTCTTGCAGATTCTTGTCGTCCACTATCGTTACTTGTGGCTGCTGGTTGTTGTTTTGCATAATAATCGAGTATTTCTTGTTTTATATCTTCGGGTGTGCGCTGTTCAAATAGTCCTGCCTGCCCATTGGCTTCGTCTTTGGCTGATTGGTTGTACAGGTTCAGCACTTGACGGAACTGTTCTACACCTGCCTGCATCTCTTGTGCCAACAACATCTCAAAGGCTGAATAGCGGTCTGCCACTGCTCCCTCAAAAGCATTGGTCTGACGGATAAACTCACCATAGGTCATTCCCGCTCTGCGCGCCTCATACAACAAGCGTATAGCACCATTGATGTCTTCCGATAAAGCATAATCACCTAAGCGACGATTCTCAACAATAGCAGGCAAAGCACGCAAAATAGACTGCTTAAGTCCCTTATCGCTGCCAAGCAGCCTTATTGTCTGCTCATCAAAAAGTGCACCAAGCAGCAGATCGGTCACATAATCTTTGCCTGCCGGACTGAGCAGATAACCTTTATCTGTCCGCTCCGTCAGTCCCGCAACCTCTTGCTGACTGATGATGCCGTTATTCAGTAGTGACTTAACAACATCGTCAGCACCTTTCTCCGATGCAAAGAACGCATCAAGTGTGCCGTAGTTGTCGCTAATCTTCAACAGTTCATCACGACCTGCTTCTGTCAGTTTCTTCGAGTTGCTGACAGCACGAGCAGTTCCGCCCTGCGTCTTCTTCTCTTGTGCGTTGAACTTAGCAAAAGTGGTTGTGTTGTACGGCAAGTCCTCGTCCGTCTGCAAATATACGCGCGGATGTTCGTATTGAGCTAACTGCTCCGGCGTAAATCCGAAGTTACCGGCATTCTCAGCCAATGCTTCAAGATAGGCGGTATCAGTATTATTGGCTGCGGCGATGTGCCCGGCTATCGTCCTGCCGTTGCCGTCATATACTATACCCTCACTGCTTACCACCGGCACTTGCTCTACTGCTTGTCCGTCATAAGTCTGCGCTATCTGCTGAGTTATCTGCTGTGCGTCCTTGTCGTTCTTGTAGTCGCGGTCGTTGATGTTTCGTCCGTCCTCTGTGGTTGGGAAACCTTCCGATGTGTTCCAGTTGTTAAACGGATCATGGCTCGGAGTGGCAGTGCCTGCCTCCGCCAATACATAATGCCCTTTTATCTTCGTGCCATCCGACAAAGTGCGAGTAACGGCATTACCTACCACTCTCGGCGTGCCGTTCCATCTCTCCGCTGGTGTGCTGCCTGCTTGCGCAACTTCAGTCTGTCGGCGCTGCTCGCGTATCTCCGCTTGCCGTGCCTGCTCTGCCGCTGCGGCTGCACGCTCAGCCTGCGTCTTATAGTTGGCGGCTTCAATAACAGCACTCTCCAACTTGCTGACAAGGTCGTTGGCGGCTTTCCGCTGAGCGTTCAACGCATCATTCTGACGCTTGAAATCCGCTATGTTGGCATAGTTCTTCACCGACTGCTTATTAAATGCCGCAGCCGCTTTCTTGGCTTTATCGAGTTCGGCTTGCAGGTATGCCTTTGCTGTCATCCTGTCGCCTTCCATATACTCCACTGTCGCCGCTGCCAACTCCGTTGCGCTCATCGTCTGCGAATCGGGTTCAATAGGCTGCTGCACTTGTGGCTCTGTTGCTTCTTGTACCGGCTCTTGCGGCTGCTCTACTATCGGCTCTTGAGGTTGTTGCGGCTCTTGTGATGCAGGTGGCGTCTGCGGCTCTACTGCAGGCTGCTCTACAGGTGGCTCTGTATTCGGGTCTTCCGTCAATAACTGCGTCATCGCCACTCCGTGAGGTATGATAGTCGTATTCGGATTGCCCTGTGCATCCGTTATCTCTATCTCTACGCCCTCATCGGTCACATTGACCACAGTAGTACTATATGTCTGCTGCGTGTTAGGGTCGGTGTACCATACCTGCTGACCCGCTTGGAATGTCTGCTTTCCCTGCTCCGCCAACTCACGCTCCTCAACCATCTGTGTCGCAACATCGCTCGCCTGCTCTATACCTACATAGTCGAAGTCTTTCAGAGGACGCTGAGGGCTAACCTCATAATGCGTGCCGTTCTCATCTTGCACTACCCATTTGATGATGACGAGGTCGTCGCCATTGCTGAACACCACCTTATCGTCACTCTGCTCCGTCTGCGGAACATTACCGCTCTCCGATGATACAACATACCCACGCCGGTTCGGGTCGGCTGGGTCGCTAACCGTTATTATCTGCGACTCCATCAACGCACCCTCGCCAAACACGCGCTCACCCAACTCACGCTCCACATCCGCACGAATCTGCTGCTCACGCGCCGACGGCTCTGCACTCATTGTCTCGCCACCTATCGGCTCCGCATCACCCAATGCCTCTTGCTCCGCACGCAACGATTCTATCCAACCCGCTTGCACATTCAAATTATTTTCCGTACCATCGCTATTTCCAGGCAAAGCTGCAATAGATTGTTGAACACTTTCCGCAGTCTCTCTGCGCGGCATACGCTTATTGAGTTCGTCAAGATAAGCATCAAACACTTCTTTCTCATTTAAGAACATAGTTCGATTAGCCTTTGAGCGTCTATCTCTTGACAAATCTCTATAATCGTTATTGAGAATATCATCCAACTCTGCTCTACTTATCTCCCAACGCTCGGCTACACTATTCTTAATCCGCTCTATCAAATCTTCCCCTTTAGACTCTACTGTCAAATAACTCTCCATCTGTTTGCGGATAGCCTTTTCAATAGGACTTAAATCTTCTATTTCTGCCGACAGAATACGATATGCTTCTTCACGAGATAATTGCGGATAAGAATTGATAGTCTTATCTATTACCTCATCCGTAATTTCAAACACTTGCTCTGCAAAACCTTGTGCTCTTACCACACTCTCTTGCCAATCTTTCAGGTTGTTTCTCGTTGCTTCGTGTTGTTGCTGCTGATACCTCTGCGCATCTTTCTCATTGCTAAAGTTTCGGGTCTCATACACTCGTCCACCATTATCCATAGTGCGCACTACATACCTGCCCTGCTCATCTTGGGTTACACCTGCCACATAGATAGGTTGCACATTCTGATTAACCTTACCATAAAGCAGACTCGCAAGTTTATATTTCGCTTGCGTGTCGATATTCTCATTGGCTGAAATCTCATCTAACACACGCTCATACTCAGCAAGACTTTCAAAATCTCTGCCACCATTAAGGTTCTTGAGAATTGTGTATGCATCCTTGCCCTTTATACCTGCTTTCTCAAATTGTTCTAACTCCTCTTGTGTAAAACTGCCTGCGTATGGGTCGGTCTTTAGCCGATTCCAAGCATTCTTCAAACCATCTGCGGTTCTTGCCTCTTTCAGTCCACCCTGCACATCAAAGAACAATTGCATAGCAGCTGCGTGAGCATACTCCTCTCCCCAATTTATATCATCTAATGGTACACCTGACATTATCTGCCCCATTACCGATGTACCTACCATAACATTAGTTGCACCCAAGAAATGTGCGCTCTTACCCGTTATCATTCCGGCTGTGCTATTCCACATCCTGCCTACATTATGCTGCACGGCATCACTCAATCGTCCCACACCGCCAAACAACAAACCTGTGGCAGCACCTCTACCCGTAGCAGAAAGCAACTGACCAAAATCTACCTCTCCTGTCTGATACAATTGGTTCATCACATCATGACCGGCATCTATACCTGCCATCATCGTTGCACCGCTCAACATCCTTTGTGCGGTACGTAATGAGCCACGCTGCAACAGCAATCTCTCTGCTGCACCTGCTGCATCAGTTATACCAAGTTGTAGCAGTTTTCTGCGCGTCATAGCAGTAATGGCAGCCTTGCTCACTGCCCCACCTGCACCGGGCATCACCCACATCAGCGGGTCAGTAATGATATTCGCCACATCTGCGCCGAAGCCAATAGCCTTCGTGCCTAAACCTTGATTATCGTGCTCATATCGTTGCGTTCCCTGCAACTCATACTGACGCTGTAGCGGACTCTGTGTGTATAGCGATGCTGCCTGAGCAATTAGATTGCCTTGTATGAATTTGCGCACGAAATAGTCTAACTTGTCTTTCGGAACATTCATTCCAACAAACCGCTCCGCAATCTTCTCTCTGACATATTCCTTGTATAGTTCATACTCATCTACTCCCTTCCCCATCGCTTGTGCCAACTCCTCATCACTCTTAACGGCATTTTCTTTGCCGTATTTCTTATTAAGTTCTGTTTCGAATGCACTCACTATCGCCTCAGGACTGCGTTGTTTATTCGCCTCACGCTCCGACATCAAACTATAACCTATACTACTAAATCCACCACCCGTTACCGATGGCTGACTCGTTACTGATGGCTGATTTTTTAGCACACTCTCCTGAGCGGCATTAGCACGCTCATTCGCCTTCTCCCATATCTCATCTAATATAGGTTCATCTTGCTCCCACATCTGTTCAAAGCGTGGAGTATTAGCGGCACGAACCTCTTCTCTGCGTGCTGCGGCTTGCCGCTCTTCATCTGTCGGCTTGTACATAAAGAATGGCTCACGATGTTGCGACGCAGTATCAGTAGGCGCTTGTGATATTTCTGCTTTCCTGAAACTGTTCGGTATCTGTGGCACTTGCTGCCCTTGCTCTTGTCCGACACTAATCCCCCGCAACTCTGGCGCTATATCCTGCACTGCCTCTTGTCTCTGCAAGTTCGCTTGATACTCCGCCTCCGTCGTCGGTGCAGGGTTATCCTTAATCTTACGGCTGACAGCGGGCGTTGATGCAGACTGCTCCACATCATCAACCTTTACACCAAAACCTAACTGCGCATTGAATGCGGGATAGTCCATCGTAAACCCATCCACACGCTTAAGCATGTTCTGATGCAGTTTCTTACGTTTCTCCTCGTCCTGTAATGCTTCGTAGAACTCAGGCTCACCCATCGAAAAACCTTGAACCCGCTGTTGTAGATTCTTATATAATTTAGCAGCTGCTTGTTCGTTCATATATATTGTATTTTCCTGTTAGTCAAACATACCTGCGGAACCGTCACTCGTTCCGTCTATCGTCGCACTCGTGCCCTCTACACTATCAAGGATCACACCTCTAAGCACCTTGTTAGCGGCTATCTTGCCATCGCTGCCATAAGGACTGACACCCGTTATCATCTCGTAGGCTTGCCCACGAGTAATCTTATCGCCGTCTATCGTATATCCCGAACCCACCAACTTGTCGATGAACTTATTCAGTATCCGCGGCTGATTAAGCACTACCTTACTACTCAGTATCACCTTATCATCCCACGATGCGTCCTTACCGTTCAGTTTATTAGCAGGTGTGTATATACCCTTCAAATCGTCAACACTTATCTCACCTCTGTTCATAGCTTCTTGCAACAGCGAATGAGCAGTATTCACCAACTCCTCTTTGTCCGACTTGGCTATTTTAACCTCCTTGACTTCCTCACCGTTCTTGCCACGTATGCGTACCTGCAAACTTGCCGTACCACTACCGCTACCACCTCTGCCACCGCTACCGGCACTGAACACTATGTTACCTTCATCATCTATCGTGTAACCGCCTTTATTCTTGCTCGCCCAATACTGGTCGGAATAAGCAGTTTCTTGTTTTTGGTCGGTCGTTGATGTCGTATGGCCCGTTGTCATGCCGTCAGTCGTACTCTTACCCGAATGCTTAGTCTTACTCTCACCCGACTGCTTAGTCCCGCTCACAGTCTGCTTGAGTCGCTCATACTCCTGATTCCTTGCCGTTTGAGCAGCATTAAACGCATTAACACGATCTTGACGCTCCTGCATCGCTGCCGCAGCATCCTCTGCCGCCTGCAACTCCCTAAGTCGCTCCGTGTCTTTCGCTGCATCTTGCGCAGTAGTGTCTTTCTCCCTGCGCCATACATTACCACCGACACCCGCAGAAATCATATCCGACAAGATAGCACCGCTATTGAACAATGCAGACTCAATCTGCTTCAAACGATTCAATTTCTGCTGTTTCTCCCTCGCATCTCGTATCTTGGCACGATCGATATTCAGAGCATCAAACACAGTGCCCTGCTTCATCTCACCCGTTTGTGGGTTATAGTCATAGCCGTATGCCGATGCAGCACGCTGAGCCGCAGCATCAACCCGTTGCTCATTCTCTGGTGTGATAGTGGTGTAAGATGTACTCCTACTCTCACCACTCTGTGTACTCTCACTCTCACCACTCTGCTCGCTCTGCTGATGAGTCGTGCCCCGCTGATTCTGAGTCGTAGTACTCCTGCCGCTTACCGACACATCCGGCTCTTGCTGATTCGATGCAGCGGTTGCCGCCTGGTGCGCTTGCTGCTGCTCCTGCTTCTTCTTAGCCTCTTCTTCTGTCATAACGCTAATATATTTATCCCCAACCTACACATTAGGGTCTGTTATCACTCCCATACGCGTAACATTCTTTTTCTTGTTCTGTTCACTGTACGACGACTGCTCCGCTGTCTTTGTCGCTGCCGCACTCGGTGTGTTATCTGTGCCAGGCATCGTCCCTCCGGCTCCACTCGGCGCATACGCACTGACTATGCTACCAAACGCATTTGCCGCATTAGCCGCAAGCGCACCAAAGGTCTCGTTTCGCGTCGCTCTGCGCTCCCTGTCTGCCGTTGCCTTATCCTGTCTCGCCTGCTCACCAAGAGCCTCATATTTATCTCGCCTCTCGCTTGCTCCTGCCGCTATATTGCCCATCAGGTTTGCTCTGCCCTCAGCCACTCCTTTCTGCACTGCAAGCGCATACTCAGGCGTTGCACCGGTTATCGCTGCCACATTCCTCGCTGTCTCTACCTGACGCTCACTATCACGGTCATACTGATTAAGTACCCGCTTACTCTCACTCCTCGCAAGGGGGTCTTCTGCCGCCTTACCAGCATAATACGTCTGCCTGCGCTGATACTCCGCATCAGCCTCTTCTTGCGCGCGACTATTATTTACCGCCGACTTTATACCACTCGCCGCAATACCTGCCAGACTTATTAACGCTCCAAATGGAATCATAATCTATTTTGCATTAAATTGTTACAACTATAATTTGGCGGCAAATTTACAACTATAAAATAAATGTATTACTTTGTTTTTGATACAATTTGTTGCGCTTTTGCAAGTATTTATTGCAAAGTAATAGTTCAATAAGACATCGTTTTCATGGGGTTTTCAAAAAAACACCGCCTATCTTCCCAGACAAGCGGTGCCACGATCAATTTGTACCTTAATTGCAGGACTAATGCCTGCTATATTCTTGATTGTATTAAGTTATTTATTGTTAAATATATTGTAGTCAGTACCGACGCAGAAGCCTTTCGGGAGGTCGTCACGATTCATGCCGATATAATCAAGTACGCTGTTTTTCCAATAGACTTTTGCGCGATTGCCA
>OCTW011562950.1_pt1 | contig 10880 bp, 10 predicted proteins | sample 1539671 | NCBI WGS metagenome assembly OCTW01 (sample SAMN02144230, study PRJEB22623) | gut metagenome | biome: sheep rumen | host: Ovis aries | place: New Zealand | reverse complement strand
ACCAGCTGGCCTTTCAGCGTACGCGTGATCTGCCCTGCGGCGATCATCTGCGTCAGAACCACATAGGCAATGATGACGACGCCGAAGGTGACAATATTGTAGATGAGTTTGTTCCGTTTTGCTTTCGTCATATGCCTCACCTCACACTTTCTCCCGCACCGTCTTGCCCAGAAGGCCGGTGGGCTTGACCAGCAGCACAATGATCAGCACCGCGAACACAATGGCGTCTCCGAGGTCCGTGGAGATATACGCTTTGCTGAAAATCTCGATCACACCCAGAAGAATGCCGCCCAGCATGGCGCCCGGGATGGACCCGATGCCTCCGAACACAGCGGCCGTAAACGCCTTGATGCCGGGCATGGAGCCGGTGGTGGGCTGCAGGATCGGATAGGACGAGCACAGAAGAATGCCCGCAATCGCCGCCAGGGCACTGCCGATGGCGAAGGTCAGGGAAATGGTGCGGTTGACATTGATGCCCATCAGTTCCGCAGCGCCCCGGTCCTCGGAAACGCAGCGCATGGCCTTGCCCAGCTTGGTGCGGGAAGTAAAGGCCGTAAGCACCACCATGATCACGATATTGGCGAGAATGGTGATCAGGGTTGATCCGGCGATCTTCAGGTCACCGCCGAAGAGCGATATGGTGGGAATGGAAATCATGCTCTTGGGGAAGTTCTTGGGATTTGCGCCCCAGATCATCAGGGCCAGGTTCTGCAGAAGATAGCTCATGCCGATGGCCGTGATCAGCACAGCCAGGCTGGTGGCCTTTCTGAGCGGACGGTATGCAAAGCCCTCAATCACAACACCCAGAACGGTACAGACGATCATGGACACGAGCAGTGCCACCACCGGCGGCAGATTCCAGTACTGCAGCGCGCAGAAGGCGACATAGGCGCCTACCATGATCACGTCACCATGGGCAAAGTTCAGCATCTTGGCGATACCGTATACCATGGTGTACCCGAGTGCAATGATGGCATAAATGCTCCCCAGACTGATTCCGTTGACCAGATTGTCCAGAAAGATCATATTTCTTGACCTCCCCTGCTGTTTTACGGTCTATTCTACCATATTTTTCCCTGCTTGGTGACCCCTGAAGGGATTCCCGGAAAAAAGGGGAAGCCGGCCCCGGAAAACCCGGAGCCGGCCAGAGTGCCCCTGTCTGAATTAGTTCTCGAATACCACGTATACGCCGTTTTCGATCACAGCGGCCATAGGCGTCTTGGTCACAGCACCGGAAGCATCCCACTGCATGGTGCCGGTCAGGCCTTCCACGGTGATGGTGGGCATGACAGCGATCATGGCTTCGCACACGTCGGCGGGATCCATGCCTTCGGTGATGCCGGCAGCCTCAGCGGCGGCAGCCAGGATGTAGATGCCGTCATAGGCGTCAGCGGCGAACTGGATGGGAGTTTCGCCATAGGCAGCCTGATACTTGGTGACGAAGTTCACAGTCTTCTCATCGGTGGAGGTAGCGACGAAGGGGGTCAGCAGCATGACGCCCTCTGCCAGAGAGGTGTCAAAGCCTTCGATGCCCAGGATGCCGTCCATGCCGTCCACGCCGAAGAACACGGGCTTGTAGTCCTTGGCAGCAGCGGTCTGCAGGATCATGGAAGCGGGGCCGTAGTACATGGGCAGGAACACAACTTCCGCACCATTGTTCTGGGCGTCAGCCACCTGCACGCTGAAATCGGTGGTCTCATCGGTAAAGGTGGTCTCGCTGACGATTTCCAGACCGACCTTGGCGGCTTCTCCCACGAAGGTGTCACGGACACCGGTGGAGTACACGTCGGCGTTGTTGTAGATCACAGCCACCTTGGTGCCCAGCTTGTGCTCGGAGATGTACTGAGCGCTGGCAAGGCCCTGGTTGGGGTCGGTGAAGCAGATCTGGAACACGTTGTCGTTGTTGTCGGAACCGTCGTCGCTCAGACCGATAACGGCCACAGCACTGGCGGAGGGAGTGAGCATGAAGGTGCGCTCGTCATAGGCCACGGCAGCGGTGGCTTCGCAGGGCTTGGAGGTGGTGGTGCCCAGGATCATCTGAGCGCCGGCATCCATGGCCGCGTTGTAGGCGTTGATAACCTTTTCCACATTGTGCTCATCATCTTCGTTGATCAGCTCGATGCGGTATTTGCCGCCGGCAGCGTTGATTTCTTCCACAGCGATCTCAGCGCCGTGCAGGGTGGCAAGGCCGTACTGGGCAGCAGCACCCGTGGTGGGGCCGATATGCGCAATCTTCAGTGTGATCTGTTCTTCAGCAGACGCCACAGCGGCCATGCTCAGAACCATCATGGCAGCCAGAACCAGGGCCAACAGTTTCTTCATAAAGGTTCCTCCTCATTGAAATACAGCCTGCTCGTCCGGCAGGTCAGATTTGTGCATTCGTGGAATGCGCTTACATTATATTCACCCGGCTTATATGCGTTCAAGATTATTTCTGTTCATTTTGTGTTTTTTAGCACATCCGGGCACCTGGCCCGCCGCAGCTGGTTTTTCAGGCTTTCTCCGCCGCAAAACATCTCTGCAAAAGGCTTTCCGGGCGCTGAAATCTTGACAGTCTTCCTTTATTGCATGTAAAATAGGATGTGTTTTTATGCAGATGACACCTTCCACATCTTTTCCCCAGGACGCCCGAAAGGTGTCTTCCCTGCAATATTTCTTCATCTTGCCCTGCCCGCCACAGGCGGATGCCGGAAGGAGGAAGGACGAAACGTCTTCGTCCCATGTAAGGTTTATGAAACAGAAACTGTTCGCTCTCCTCGTGCTTGCCCTTTGCTTCACCTGTATGCTTGTCACGGTGCAGGCTGCGGAGGTAAACCCCATCAAGGTGGCCATGCAGCTGAGCACCAGTACGTTTACAGAGCCCCGGGAAATCACGGTATCCATCAAGGTCTCCAATACCGGGGAAGAACCGCTTCCCGGACCCGTCACGCTGTACTATCCCAACGGAAACCAGGTGGATGGTTTCGGCGCTCCCGTGCTTGAAGCCGGCGCCTCCAAGTCCTGGACGGGCCCCATCGAAGTGACCCAGGCCATGCTGGATGCAGGAAAGATCACCTTCAAGATCCAGTATTCGCGCCACAATGAAGCAGGCGAGCTCGTTTCCATGGCCCGCAATTTTTCCAAGGAAATCACCTATACCGGCGGCGTTGCCTCCGTGGAAATCAACAGGACCATCGCGCCTACCACGGCCGGCAAGAACCAGGAGGTCAGCATCACCTATGATGTGATCAACACCGGCACCCTGGACATCACCAATGTGTCCATCACCGAGAACAAGGCCATCGCCTCCAAGCCCGCCACCATTGAGCGCGTGGCCGCCGGCGAGAAAAAGAGCCATACCTTCACCTTCAAGATGGGCACAAAGGACATGGTCAGCCAGGCCGTGATCACCTACACCGCCGGCGGCGAGTCCCAGACGGTGTCCAAGGACGCGGCCACCATCCGCTATGGCGAAGTCCGGCTGAAGGCCAGCCTGTCCTCCGACAAGAAGGGCGGACTCCCCGGGGACAAGGTGAAGCTCACCCTGAAGCTGGCCAACAGCGGCAAGACGGACTACACCAACATCGTGGTCACGGATCCCCTGCTCGGCGAAGTCTTCGCCGGGGAAACCGCGCCTGCCGGCAAGACCACCGTGCTGGAAAAGGAAGTCACCATCACCGAAAACGTGGATTATCAGTTCACCGTCACCGCTTCTGATTCCGGCGATACCGAGGGCGTGGAAATCACCACCGAGCGCGTAAGCCTCACGGCGCTTTCCCCGGATCAGGTCATCAGCCTGACGGTCAACGCCGAGGCCGACCGCGATATCGTCTACATGGCGCCCGGCACGGTGCGCTTCCGCGTCTATGTCACCAACAATTCCACAGTGGATGTCAATGATGTGGTCATCACCGCTTCCGGCGTCACCCTCTACACCTTCCCTACCATCCTGGCCGGCGAAACCCGGGATTTCACAAGGGATGTGCATGTGAATCTGACGAACGACAACCCCAGCGGCAAGTTCCAGTTCGTGGCCAGTGTGCGCAATCAGCTGAACGAGACGGAAACCTTTGAGAGCAATATCCTTCCCATCGTTTACATGATGCCCACGCCCGTGCCCACTGAGGCGCCCATTGTGACCCCGCCCAAGCCTGTCTATCTCCAGCAGCCCTCGGAAGCGGACCTGGAAGTCGATTACTCCCGGTATCAGTCCATGCTCCAGCTGGCTGCGAACATTCTTCTGCCCGTCTTCGGCGTTCTGCTGCTGCTGAGCATTGCCGCCATTACCCGCCGTATCATGATCCGCCGGCACTCCGCTGCCGCCGTGGATCATCTGGAGCGTTCGGGTTCCCGGGATTACAGCCAGCCCTTTGATACCTACATGAACGGGGAGAGCGCCCAGCCCGAGCAGGAAGCGGATGCGGAAGCCTCCGAACCCTCGGAGGACAGTGAAAAAACCGATTCCGTAAATCCCGCGGATCCCACGGATCCGCCCGCACAGGCCTGAGTGCCATAAACCAGGAAGCAGCCCGTCTGCTTCCTGGTTTTTTGTCTTGCACTCTTCCGGGAAACGTGGTACAACTCTCCCCGCCCTCATCTAATGAAGGCAGACTCCCTGAAAGGACCTGTTCTATGTCCCGGAATCGTACCAGAGATATGACAGAGGGCTCGCCTCTGAAACTGATCATCACCTTCGCCGCGCCCCTGCTGTTCGGCTTTCTCTTTCAGCAGCTCTACAGTTTTGTGGACACGGCCATTGTCGGCAAGTACCTCGGCGCGGCCAAGCTGGCTGCCGTCGGAGACACCGGAAGCATCAATTTCCTGATCCTCGGCTTCTGCCAGGGCTGCTGTTCCGGTTTCGCCATTCCCATCGCCCAGACATTCGGCGCGCGGGATGAGGCAGGTCTCCGGCGCGCGGTCACCGGCAGCATCCGGCTGTGCACGGTCCTGAGCGTTTTCATGGCTGTGCTCACCGCCCTTGCCTGCCCGGCCATGCTCCGGCTCATGAATACACCGGAGGAGATCATTGCCGATTCCATTTCCTATATCCGCATTATTTTCATAGGCATTCCGGTGACAATCCTGTATAATATGGCCAGCGGAATTCTGCGCTCCCTGGGAGACAGCCGCACGCCGGTGCTTTTCCTGATCATGGCATCCCTGATCAATATTGTGCTGGATTTCGTGCTGATCCTTGTCTTCCACATGGACGTGGCCGGCGCCGCCATCGCCACGGTGATCAGCCAGCTCTGCTCCGGCATCGGCTGCCTGCTGGTCATGCGCCGGAATTTTCCGATCCTGCGCCTTTCCCGGGAAGACTGGAACACGTCCCCGACCCAGCTCTGCAAGCTTGCGTCCATCGGTCTGCCCATGGGACTGCAGTACTCCATCACCGCCATCGGCTCGGTGATCGTGCAGTGGTCTGTCAACGGCATCGGCGTCAACGCGGTGGCTGCCGTGGCCGCCGGTGCCAAGGTCAGCATTTTCTTCTGCTGCTTCTTTGACGCCGTCGCCACCACCATGGCCACCTTTGCCGGACAGAACATGGGCGCCCGGAAAATCTCCCGTATCCATCAGGGGCTTCTGAGCTCGGCGCTCCTCGGGATCATCTACTGTCTGCTGGCCCTTGGCGTCATTCTGCTGGGCGGCCGCGGGCTTCTGGGACTGTTTGTGGACGCCGGAAGGGATCCGGAAGTGCTGGAAATGGCTTTCCAGTTCCTGCGGACCAGCGCCGTGTTCTATATCCCGCTTCTGTTCGTAAACATTCTGCGCTTTTCCATTCAGGGCATGGGATACACGCGCATTGCCATGATCGCCGGTGTGTTTGAAATGGTGGCCCGGACCCTGGTGGCCCTGTTCCTCGTGCCTGTTCTGCGGTATGATGGCGCTGTGCTGGCCAATCCTGCCGCCTGGATCATGGCAGACCTGTTCCTGTTCCCCTGCTACTTCCATGTGCTGCATATGGTGCATCAGCGCCTGCATGAGCCAAGACAACCCAAGGAGGAATCCGCGTGCTGAAAAAGATTGCATCCTTCACCATTAACCATGACATTCTGACGCCCGGCCTGTATCTTTCCCGGGTGGACGGAAACGACATGACCTATGATCTGCGCCTGAAGACACCCAATCAGGGGGATTACCTGGAAAACGGCGCCCTGCACACGCTGGAGCATCTGATCGCCACCTATCTGCGCTCCTCGCGCTTTTCCGATGAAGTGGTCTATTTCGGACCCATGGGCTGCCGGACCGGATTTTACATGATCCTGCGCGATACCATTGATGTCCCCGAAGTGATCGCGCTCACCCGGGAGGCCTTCCAGTTCGCCGCCGAGTATGAGGGAGAAATCCCCGGCGCGAAGAAGCGCGAGTGCGGCAATTATCTGGAGCATGACCTGGCCGGCGCGAAAAAGGAAGCCGCCGCTTATGTAAAAGTCCTCACGCTCTGGCAGCCGGAGGACCTGACCTATCCCACAGAAGCGGATGGTAACAGAGCATGAGAATTCTTTTTCTGGCCGACCTGCACGGAAACATGGTCGCCACGGAGGCCATGGAAAAAATGATCCGCTTCCTGGCGCCCGATGATATCTGGTTTCTGGGCGACGCGGTGGGAAAAGGCCCCCAGAGCCGGGAAACCTGCGACTGGGTGCGCGCCAACTGCCGGCATTTCATCGGCGGCAACTGGGACTACGGCATCGGCGGACGCGAGTTCAGCGAGGACGGCTATTTCTGGGACCAGCTGGGAGAAGAGCGCATGGCCTGGCTCAACAGCCTGCCCCTGGAAGATGAACTCACGGTCTGCGGCCAGCGCTTCCGTCTCTTTCACGGGCGTCCGGTGACCCCGCTGCTGGTGGCCACCACGGAAAGCACTGAGCTGGAACCCCTGTTTGAGACAGAGAAGGGGCGGTTTCAGGGCGTTCTCTTTGCCGACAGCCACCGGCCCTTTGTGCGCACGCTGAACTGCGGATACTACATGAACACCGGAAGCGTGGGCAATTCCATGGGCGTTCCCCGGGCGCATGCCCTGCTCATGGAAAGCGTGGAAACGCTCTCTGCCCTCTCCTTCCAGGTCATTTCCGTGCCCTATGACAACGAAAAGGCGGCACAGATCGCGCGCAGCGATCCGCATCTGCCGCACAAGGATGCCTATATCCGGGAGGTCCTGACCGGAATCTATTCCCGCGACTAGTGTTCTGCATCAAAAAAGCATGGGCTGACGGGGGTCTTCCATAAAACAGTATTAGCCAGAAATTCAGAAAAGGCATCTGCGTGCTGGATTGGTCAATACTGAATTATGGAGGAAAAAACAATGAAATCTCTGTTTGAAGAGCTTGGCGGCACCTATACCTTGGGCAAAGACGGAATGTACTATCCGAACCTGATGATTGAGGAAGCTGATCAGCGCTCCATTGGAAAATGGGGACGGATGCACAGGAAATACCTGAAGGAGCAGTATCCGAGCCTTTATCAACGGCTCCTTCTGAACGGGACTTTGGGCAGGCATCTTGCCGATACAGACGAAAGGGCGGCAGCGATGCTTGAGAACCTGATCGCGCAGATGGTCAGGCAGGAAGGCGTCACGGAGCAGCTCAAGGCCGAGCGGCCCATGGTATGGGTTGGCAGGATGAACAATATTCGCAGCCGAGCCGAAGAGATTATCATGGAAGAAGTCATCAATACCCTGTAAACCGAACAGTCGCTGGCAAGGCTGAGCAAACCTTGCCAGTGACTACTTTTTTGGAGGTTTTTAGAAACTTGCAGGTGAAATCAATAATACTTCAAATCATATTCCCGGTCCTTCAGCCCTTCCTGCCATAGCAATTCCTCTTCTTCCACGATATGTCCATCCGTCCCGTCCAGCACGACGCGGTAATGTACTCCATAGAAATCATTGGGGTTGCTGAATATAAATTTCCACACGTTTCCGGGATATACTTTTCGGGAAACATCGAAGCATTCGCACAAAACCGCCATGCCCGAGGAAGCGCCATATTTACTTTCTACCGCCTGTTCAGCCAGTGCAATGGCTGCATCATAAGACAGTTCCTGATCCTTCGGCACCCCATAAGCGTAGTCCAAGGTCAGGGCAATATCCTGTTCGATGGATTCATAGTCCTTGGTCAATTCCAGCATTTCTGCGGAATACGCGGCCTTTTGATCGTAGGGCCATTGGCGGAAGTGACGGTTTTCATTTTGCTCGCAGTATTCCAGGTGCCGCTTAAAATACGCAGGCCGCTCTAGTTCCTTTTGACGCAGGGCTGACGCTGCTGCGGCTTTTTCTTCCAGCGTCGGTTCGTCAATATCCGGGTCTCCGATCACTTGCCCTGCCTGATCCACCACGCAGGTGTAGAACCTTTCCACATAGCTGTCGCTGTCCTCTTTGAGCACCTGGAACTGGATGAACCAACGGCGATAATCGGGTTGCTGGTTGGTTACATACAGATTGGTCACTACCCGACAGTGATCCAGTGCACCTTCTGATAGTTCATGGGTCCGCAGGATCGCGCTTTTTGCAATGGCTACTGCTTCCGCTTCTGACAGATCGCTGTTTGTGGTGTTGATGAAGGTATCATCCGCTTCATTATGGGGCTTGGAACGGTCGGACTGCTGCTGCCAGACCCGTTCCTCCGGGGTGAAGGTATCAGGGGGCTGCACTCAGTTAGCGATAAAAGCTCAATGTACCCACGCTTACAATACACCCAATATCACACCGCTTTGTCAAGAAAGACCGTTCAATGCTTCTGCCTGGTTTCCAGATACGGATCGTTTTCCAGCGCCAGCCGCCGGGCGCAAAAGAAATTAATCGCTTCTGTGATCAGGTCGCTGTAAGAAAAATCGTATTTCAGCAGTAGCGACATCCATGATAGCTTTCCTCCCCGTTAGCATGCTTTAGTTTTTTCGTGACAAATCCTGTGGTGAAAAAACTAAACTTTTTATATCCCTGGGAAACTAGCATATCATGTTAGCATTCTTTAGTATATCCGAGGGGATATTTGACGCTTACGGTAAAAGTCTGTATATCCAACAGGTCTCAGCAGAGTCAGAGCAAAAGGAAAAGCTTTTCACATTGAAAAGCACAACCTTCACGAATAAAAGAGCCAATCCCATATTTCAACGGATCGGCCCTTGGAGGGATGACGTTCAACTTGTCATACAGACTTTTCTTTTACTTCCGCCAGGGTGGGAACACTGGTGATGCCGCCGTGCTTCTGGGTGGACAGGCTGGCGGCGGTGCAGGCGAAGCGGACGATCCGGGTCAATTCCTCTTCCGTTAAATCGGAAGGGGATTTTTTGTATTGCAGGAACTGGCTCATGGCGCTGCCGCCGAAGATGTCGCCCGCGCCGGTGGTATCAATGACCTGAATCCCGGAGGGGCTGTTCACCGTTATTTGATGGGAGGCGGTAACGGCATAGCAGCCCTTGGGGCCCAGGGTGATATAGGCCAGGGAGACGCCGTATTCGTTCAGCAGCTTCTTGCCGCCCTCCTCCGGGGTCAGGCCCCACAGGAATTCGATTTCCTCGTCGCTGATCTTCACGATGTCCGCTTGCTTCAGGCTCCATTCCATGGCCGCCTTGGCGTCCGCTTCGTTTTTCCACAGGGGCTTGCGCAGGTTGGGGTCCAGACTGATCAGCAATCCATGGGCCTTCGCCAATTCAATGGCTTTCCGGGTGGCGGAGGCTGCGGGCTCGTCCGTCAGGGACAGCGTGCCGAAATGGAACACCTTCGCATCCGCGATCAGGCTTTCGTCGATTTCATCGGGGGTCAGGCAGGTATCCGCGCCGGGCTTGCGGGCAAAGCTGAAATCCCGGTTCCCGCTTGCGTCCAGGGAAACGAAGGCCAGGGTGGTGAACTGGTTTTCGTCCGTCAAAACGCCCTTTGTTTCGATCCCGGCGTTTTGCAGCGTTTGGATCAGCAGGCGGCCGAACAGATCATCGCCCACCTTGCCGATCATGGCGGTTTTGCAGCCGTACTTGTTCAGCGCCGCCAGAAAATTGCCCGGCGCGCCGCCGGGATTGGCGGAAAGGGTGGGATAGCCCGCGTCGTTGACGTATTTCGGGGCAAAGTCAATCAGCAGTTCGCCCAGGGCAACAACGTCATATGTTTTCATGGCTCATTCCTCCGAGAACAGGCTGTACTTGGTAATATCCATCACAGCCCGACCGTCAGCCTCAAAAGAGATCCGTTGGGCGGAGGGATCCGTCAGGATGGTGGCGGTCATCACCTGCTCGCCGTCGTTGACGAAAGCTTCGATGCTGAATCGGTCCAGAATCACATGCAGATGGATTTCTCCGTTGTTCGAAGTGACCTGACAGCGGCGCTGATGAATATAAGCGCGGCGGGAGCCGGAGAACTTCCGGTCAATTTTCAGCAGCGACTCGTGGGGACGGTAGCTGAGAATGGAGTGGTATTGATCGTCCTGCGCAAAACGCATGGTGAATTTGTGATAGGGTGTGCCTGCGTTCTCCGGGCGGATGCGCAGGTCGAGCTCCACACAGCGGCCTTCAACACCGGGCAGGGTGATACAGTCGCTGACGGGGACATTCCTGTATTCCACCATCTGGCTTCGATAGAGCGCCAGTTCCCGGATGGGCTGCTGATACAGACGTCCATCCCTGACGGCAAGTTCCCGGGGAAGGGTCATCTGCCCAAACCACTGCCGGTCCTCATAGCCGGTGTTTTTGCAGGTATCCCAGTTCTGCATCCACCCGATCATCACCCGCCGGCCATCCGGGGTCAGCAAAGTTTGCGGAGCGTAGAAGTCGATACCGTAGTCGATCGCCTGATGATATTCGGGGGTGAAACGGCCGGATTTCTCGTCAAAGGTGCCGATCTGGCAGACCGTACCATTGCCGTTGTGATACTCAAAGCCCTCCGGCAGCATATCCTGGGGACTGACAAACAG
>OCTW013428393.1_pt1 | contig 10882 bp, 10 predicted proteins | sample 1539671 | NCBI WGS metagenome assembly OCTW01 (sample SAMN02144230, study PRJEB22623) | gut metagenome | biome: sheep rumen | host: Ovis aries | place: New Zealand | reverse complement strand
CCTCAGCGGGCTTGCGCAGGTGAACGGGCGCAACGCCGTCACCTGGGAATCGAAAATCGCCTACGACCTGCAGTACATCGAGAAAATCACCCTCCTCGGCGACATCAGGATAATCCTCACCACTCTCGGCAAGGTGTTCAAGCGCGACGGAATCACCGAAGATGGTTCCGACACCGCCACCGACCTCGGCGACTACCTGCTCGCAAGCGGCAAGATCACCCGCGAACAGTACGACCGCGGACAACAGGAGGCCAGGCGCCTCATCGCGGAGGCGTCATGCTAAGGCTTCCAGGAAAGGATTTCTTCTACGGGGATAGAATAGTGGCGGGAAATAACCTCGGCGGAGACACCGTCGCTGAAAAGGCCCTTGGCCTTCTCCCTGTCCCTTTCGGCAAGTTCTTCTTCCTCGACCTCGGCGATGGACTTGTAGCCGTAAACTTGACTGCATTTAAGAAAATCCATTTTGAACTGCTCCCTGGCATCGCCCTTGAACCACTGCTTCAAAAGCGTGCAAGGCGAGTGCAGGAAAAATATGCTTGCATATTTTTATTACCGAGCCGCCGCCGCGGACGCTTTATGCGTCTAATATATAAAAGTTTGAGAAAGAAAGTCCTCCGCCTCTTCCCGCGGGAGAGACTTGAGTCCGGCCATGGCCGCCCTGAGGTGCTTCTCCAGGTTCTCCCCGGTGAATACATACTTCAGCGCCACCAGGGCAAGCGCGATTTTAGGCGATCAGACCAGTTGCTGGATAAGCCCGGAGTCAGGGTAGCTCTTGTGCTCCTCGATGATCCCCACGAGCAGTTCTGCCTGCCTCGGCTCCTCGCTTGCGATCTTGACGGTAAACGCGAGGTCGCCTTCACCGTGGGAAACCGTATCGCTGTAGGCCTCGGATATTTCCTGCAGGGTGTCGAGTCTCACGGTCTCGAGGAACTGGGCGAGGTTCCTGTTCTTCCGTGCTGCAAGTTGCAGAAGTTCCGCCGTTCGCGCCGGGTCCTTGAGCACGGACCTCACGTAAGAATCATGCGAATGTCTTTTAACCATAATGCATCCTCCTTCGTTTTGGGGGGCGAATTTACAAATTGTCCCCCCGGAAGAGTGCAAACAACTGTTGCTTTTTTGAAGGGCGGCCCGGCGCTCCCGCACCGTCACGCTCTATTTTGTGGGGCTCCGCTTCGCCTGGCGGCTCGCGCACCCCTCACAAAACCGAGCCTCGCTTCACTCGCCGTCATCCCCGCGCACCATCATGTCATCCCCGCGCGCCATCATGTCATCCCCGCGCACCATCATGTCATCCCCGCGCAGGCGGGGATCTCCTTGCTCGTTCCGCGAGTCTCGGCACTTGCGTGTAACGATCGTTGCCGCGAAACTCTGGAGGAGGCCGCCTGATGCTCTACAAGCTGGCACACATTCTCCGCGACAGGTTCGGGTTCCTCTGGAACATCGTCGAATGGTGCAATGCTTTCGTGTTCGCGCTCACGCATGGGAGCGCCCTCCGGAAAATCCCCGGAATCCTGGAAGAATGCTCCGGACAGTTCACGCTCCGTGTGGCTGCCCCCGCCGACGCAGCCCCCCTCGCCGCCTTCTTCGCCGAACAGCCCGAAGAAGCCTTCAAGTTCTTCAAGCCCCACGCCTTCGACGAGAAGACCCTCTCGAAAATCATCAGGAACAGGGCGTTCCTCACGTTCCTCGTGCTTGACGGCGAAAAGATTGTGGGCTACTTCTTCTTGCGCTGTTTTATGAACGGGAAATGTTTCAAGGGCTACATGGTCGCAGACGCCTACAGGGGTAAGGGAATTGCAAAACTCGAGGGAATTGCCATGAACAAGGTCAACAAAATCCTCGGATTGCGCATGTTTGGCTCGATTTCTCCCGAAAATATCGCTTCCATGGCGGCCGCCAAGTCCGTGAACGAAGTCAAGATACTTGAAACGCTGGAAAATGGCGATTTTTACGTTGAATTTTTGCCGAAGGCTGTGAACGGATAATGAAAGTCTTGATTTTGGCAAATAATTCCGTCGGTTTGTATAAGTTTCGCAAGGAACTACTCGAAGCGTTGCTCGCAAATAAGCATGAAGTGTTTATTTCTTTGCCAAACGGCGATTTTATCGATGATATGCAACAGATGGGGTGCCATTTCATTGAAACCGAAATCTCTCGCCATGGCACGAACCCGCTAACGGACCTAGCCCTAACCAAGAAATATTGCTCCATAATAAAGTCCGTAAAGCCCGATATCGTATTCACATATACCATCAAGCCCAATGTCTATGGGGGCATAGCATGCCAGTTGTGCAAGGTCCCGTATGTCGCCAATGTGACCGGCCTCGGAACCGCTGTAGAGAATGGAGGCATTCTCCAGAAAATCACCCTGGCGCTCTATAGAACCGGTTTGAGAAGGGCGAAACGGGTTTTCTTCCAGAATCAGGCAAACCAAGATTTTATGCTCCATCATAAAGTCGTGACGAGCACATATTCTTTGCTCCCCGGCAGTGGCGTAAACCTTGAACGCTTTGCCCCGCTCCCGTATCCCGATGAAACCGACGGAATCCACTTCGTGTTCATCAGTCGCATTATGCGTGAAAAAGGCATCGAACAATACCTCGCCGCCGCAAAACATTTCTCTTCCACTTGTCATCCCCGCGAAGGCGGGGATCTCCCTGCCCGTGCCGGCAAAATTCACTTCCACATCTGTGGTTTCTGCGAGCCCGAATACAAGGGCAAACTGGACGAATACATCAAAAGCGGCGTTGTAATCTATCATGGCATGGTTCGCGATGTTCGTGAAATCCATAAGATTTCGCATTGCACCATCCACCCGAGTTTTTATCCTGAAGGCATCAGCAACGTCCTCTTGGAAAGCTGTGCCAGTGCTCGCCCTATCATTACTACGGACCGCAGCGGTTGCCGCGAAGTGGTTGATGACGGCGTGAACGGCTATGTCGTTAAACAGCGCGATAGTGAAGACCTTATCCAGAAAATCGAGAATTTCCTTGCACTAACGCACGAACAAAAAATGCAGATGGGGTTTGCGGGTAGGGCGAAAGTGGAAAAGGAATTTGACCGCAAGATTGTCGTGGATGCATATATGAAAGAGATGGAGAATATTTAAGGATGGATGGTTATAAGAACTTTATCAAAAGTGCCACTTTACGTAGGAAAATTCTTAATTTTATGAGATTTGTTCCCGATTCTATTATGCTTAAGTTGCAATATAGAATCAAACTTCATCGTTCACTAAATTTGAAGCATCCGCAACGCTTTACTGAAAAAATCCAATGGTACAAACTGAATTATCGCAATCCTGTCATGCATCAGTGTGTTGACAAATATTTAGTGCGTGATTTTGTAAAGTCCAAGGGTTTAGAAAACATATTGATTCCGTTGTTAGGAAAATATAGGACTATTCAAGATGTTGATTTTGACAATTTGCCAAATAGTTTTGTTCTAAAAACAACCCATGGTGGCGGTGGCTTGAATGTCGTTGTTTGTCCTGATAAATCAAAATTAAATATTGAAAAGATAAGAGAAAAATTGACGTTTCCGCTTCATAAGGTGAAGTCTAGGACGCTGGGTCGAGAATGGGCTTATTATGGTCTTACTCCGGGCATTGTCGCTGAAAAACTTTTGGTGAATGATGAAAAACCTGAAGCGGGAGTTAATGATTACAAGATATTCTGCTATAATGGTAGGCCTGAATATCTTGTAGTTGATATAGATCGATATATAGGTCACAAGAGAAATTTCTATAGGGCTGATTGGACCCGTATGGATGTTTCAAGTGATTGTCCGCAAGCCGATAGAGATATTTCTAAACCAGAAAATTTTGATGAGATGCTTTGTATTGCGGCAAAACTTTCGGAAGATTTTCCGTTTGTTCGTGTTGACCTGTATAACGTCAGTGGCAAGATATACTTTGGTGAATTGACTTTTTACCCATGGAGTGGGTATGTTCAGTTTACACCGGATGTAGTAGATTTTGAATTAGGAAAAGATTTGTGATTAAATAGGAAAATTATTAGTAATTTTTTTTGAGTGGCAAATGCAAGAAAAACCAACATTTAGTATAATCATTCCTGTATATAATGCGGAGAGATATTTGAAACAGTGCTTGTCTTCTATACAAAAACAAACTTTTGCTGATTTTGAAGTTGTTTTAGTAGATGATGGCTCTAAAGATAATTCTTTGCAAATTTGTAATAGTTTTGCTGAGGTCGATTCTCGTTTTAAGGTGTATCATCAGGGAAATGAAGGAGTTGTTAGTGCTAGAAAAAAAGGATTTGATGAATCATCGGGTGAATATATTTCCTGTATTGATAGCGATGATTGGGTGGATGTATGTTGCTATGAAAAGGTAAAGGCTATTATTGATTCATTCCTTCCAGATATTGTTTGTTTTGGGATTGTCTATGAAAATAACAAAGAATCAAAACCTGTTCCAATGAAGGAACATTGTGGCTTTTACGATAAAGAAAAAATAAGGCGAGAAATTTACCCATCCCTTATTCAGACAAAGGATGCGTCATATTTTTCTCCAAATATGGCTTCAAAAATATTTCGAAGAAATGTTTTTGAAAAAAATATATATACAAATAAAAAAACAAGGATTGGAGAAGATGGTGCATGCACCTTATGCTGTGTTTATTCATCAGACTCTATTTTTATAATGAAGGAGTGCTTTTATCATTATAGATATAATCCTCTTTCCGCGACAAACAAGGGACAGATTTACGATTGGAATGGACCTTACTTTCTGTATCAATTTATATCAGAAAAAGTAAATCTCGATGAAAGTGATTTTGAAGCGCAGCTGAACAGAAGAATAGCACATAGTTTATTTAATGTCGCGTTGTCTCAATTTAATAAAGATAATCTGAGCCTCAAGATATTTAAAGACATAAAAAAACAACTTTATTCCGATCGATATAAGAATTTTATAAACAAAGCTTGTTTTTCAGGATCGTTTAAGGCTAAAATTATGGAAATGATTTTAAAATATAAAATGATTTGGTGCCTATTTCTGATTTCTAAAATGAAGTGATATATGGAATTGCTAATAGGATACATATTTTTAGTTTATATTTCCTTTTTTGTGTCTAAGTTTAAATTTGGGCGCTTTCTTACTTTTTTAAGTTCTTTTGTTTCTCTGTATAGTTTTTTTGCTTGCTTGTCTATGATGGGCTTGTATGGTCTTAGAATTCCCTCTGCAGACATCCATTATTTTAATTTTACATATTTGCTTATTGTTATAGTTATCGTCACTATTTTTGCTAGACCGATTTATAGTAGTTTGATTTCAAAAGAGGATGAACAAATAAATATGCTTATCCCGTACATTCTTGAATGCGTAGGATTGGCGTCGATTTCTTATCTGTTTGTTCAAGGGATGATATTGTTTGTTTCTACAGGATCTTTGACTTCCGTAAGGGCGATGTTTTTTTCTGAGAATTTGTTTCAATCTGATTTGATGTATATTTTTTTAAAGACTTTTCCTACAGGCATTTTGAATGCGATGATTATTTTTTTTGTATGGATGTATTTTAATCAGATGAAAATGAAGTATCTTTGTATAGCTTTTGTGAACGCAATTGTAATGGCGTTCTCTAATGGTGGACGATATGCGTTGGAATTATTTCTTTTCTCTGCCTTTTTATTTTATTTGATTGAAATTCATAGTAAAAATACTCTTTCACAAAATAGCGCACGTGCAAAGAAAGTGGCTGTTTCTTTGGCTCTGTTAATGCTTACTGTTCTTGTTGTGTCAACAATGGCTCGAAATCAGTCTTTCCTTTCTTCGTTAGGCGTTTATTTTGCAGGAAGTTTTTCTTTTTTAGATCTTATTTGTAGTTCCCCGAATTTATTTGCGTTAAATGACCATATGTATGGATATTTAACTTTTGGAGCAATTTTAGAACCCTTCGTTTTATTGCTGAAATTTTTACACCTGACGGATATGAAAATTCCATCGTATTACTTCAATATTTATTGTCAATCTTTTTATAATATAGGTTCTTCCAGTCATATTTTGTTTAATAATAATACGACCGTATTATATTATTGGCTTAGGGATTATGGTTTCGCGGGTATTATTATTGGATCTACTTTTTTAGGTGGGTTGACAACTTTTTTTTATAATAAGATGCATGAAGGAAAAGTTTTCTTTAAACTTGTCTTTGTTTATTTTTGTGTGGTCCTATTTAATAGCGTTATGACATATCAGTTTTTTGGACAAGCCCCTTTTGTCGTTATTTTAACTCTTTATCTATGCACGAAATCAACGAGAAAATGTAAAAAATGAATGATGAAAAAATATCAATAATTGTTCCTGTTTATAATATTGAATTGTATCTGAAAAGATGCGTTAAAAGTTTGTTGAACCAATCGTATGAAAATTTTGAAGTTATTCTTGTCGACGATGGAAGTATTGATAATAGTGGTGTGATTTGCGATGAGTTTACTCAGATTGATTCAAGAGTTAGAACCTTTCATAAAAAAAATGGGGGGCTTTCAGATGCCCGCAATTTTGGCATTAAGAACGCCACGGGATCTATTTTGTGCTTTGTGGATGGCGATGATTTTCTTCATGAAGAATATCTAAATGATTTGTACTCGATAAAGAAAAAATTTAATGCGAATATTTCAGAATGTGCTTGTTATAAATATTTTGAATCAAAGTCTGGTTTCTATAAAGATGATTGCCGCGAAAAAAAGGTTCTGAATCCAAAGGAATGGCTTCTTGAAACTAATTTGGGAGAATTTCTTTCTGTTGTTGCTTGGAATAAATTGTACGATAGGAATTTATTTGATGGTGTTGAATATCCAATAGGTCGAAATTTTGAGGATGAATCTACTACATACAAAGTAGTGTATAAGAGCAAATGCATTGCAAGGACTTACAGAAAACTTTATTATTATAGACAGCGTGAAGGGAGTATTACGCAAGATGTCCTTTCGGCAAAAGTGTTAAATCAAAAGATTTTAGCTCTTAACGAAAAATGCGACTTCTTTATTGAAAAAAAAGAAGATGATATTGTGTCATTTTGCCAAGCAAAATATTCTATTTTGGTTATATCAAATTTTGATTATTGTAATGATATATATGAGAATGACAAGATAAAGAATGAATTCTATCGTGATGTAAAAAAACGATATATGACTTGGGTGAAGATGGCGAGATGTGTACCTTTAAAATACAAAATATATATAAAATGGTTCCTTCTAAAGAATAGGAAATATGATAAGGAAGAATAGTTTGCTATAAAGATTGTATTCGTTGTTTATGAGCATGATTTTAAAAAATAGAATTGTGAAAAACGCATCATGGATTGTTGCATGTAAAATAGTGCAATCTATTTTGTCATTTGTAGTAACAATGCTCGTTGCTAGATACTTAGGTCCTTCAAATTATGGTGTCATTAATTATGCGGCGTCTATTGTTGCTTTTGTTGTACCTATAGTGCAACTAGGATTGGGAAATATACAGGTCCAAGAGCTTGTTGAAAATCCCGATGATGAAGGTAAAATTATAGGAACAACATTGCTACTCTCTTGTATCAGTGCATTTGCGGGTGTTGCAGGAGTAGTGTCTTTTGTTGCAATTGCAAATGAAAGTGAGCCTGAGACGATAGCTGTGTGTGCTTTATATTCAACAATTCTATTCTTTCAAGGGGCGGATTTAATTCGGTTTTGGTTCCAGGCTAAATATATATCAAAGTATGCCTCAATTGTGAGTATAGTCGCTTTTGCTTTTGTATCGATATATAAGATAGTTTTGTTGGTGTCCGGAAAAAATGTATTGTGGTTTGCTCTTGCGAACCCTATTGATTATATAATTATATTGATTGCTCTTGTCATTGTTTACAAGAAATTAGGAGGAGGAAAACTCTCTTTTTCATTGAATGTGGCAAAAAGAATGATGGCGAAGAGTAAATATTATATTATCGCAAATTTGATGGTTGTCGTTTTCACACAGACAGACCGTGTTATGCTGAAAATGATGCTAGATTCTTCGGCTACAGGGTTCTATTCTGCCGCATCAACATGTGCACAACTAGGTAATTTCGTCTTTGCAGCAATTATTGATTCTGCGCGTCCTGCAATTTTTGAAAAATATAAAAAATCAAGAAATGAGTTTAAGTTTAGCATGATAATGCTGTATTCTGTTATCATCTATTCTACGTTAGCTTTTGGTCTTGTTGTGACGCTTTTGGCTAATCCTATAATTACAATTGTTTATGGAGAACAGTATTCTCCTGCGATTGTTGTGTTGAGGGTGGTTGTTTGGTTTCTGCCTTTCTCTTTTATAGGATCGGTTAGAAATGTATGGCTACTTGCGGAGAATAAACAAAAATGGATACCCATTATCAATCTTTCTGGAGCGATTGCTAATGTCGCGATGAATTTTGTATTGATTCCTATATGGGGGATGGTTGGTGCGGGGGTTGCATCTCTTGTAACGCAGAGTTTTTCGAATGTCTTTGTCTCTTACATTATTCAAGATACAAGAGAAAATGGCAGATTGATGATAAAAGGACTTGATATACGTTTGTTTACGGAACAGATTAAACGGTATTCAAAGAAATAGGTGTTTTTATGACAAAAAAAAGCATTTTAATAACAATGCACTATGTGGATAACTATGGTTCCGTCCTACAAACATTAGCTTCTCAGTGTATCATTCGTGGATTAGGTTATGATTGTGATGTACTTGATTATGTAAGAGAAAATAATACTCTTGCATATGAGGTGAAAGAAGCTTATTCTCGATATAGAAAATTGTCAGGATTCTTTGCGTTCCCTCCCATTTCGGCTTTATTAGTTGTAAGGTTTATTCTAAAGAAATTAAAAAGGAAATCGGTTTTTGATTCCTTTCGAAAGAAATATATTAAATTGACTCGTAAATACAATGGATATAAATCGTTAGTTGAAAATTGCCCCAAAGCTGATTTGTTTGTTGTCGGCAGTGACCAAGTTTGGAACTATATTTATAATGGAGGCTTTTTGCCTGAATATTTTTTGGCATTTGTTCCTGAAAATTCAACTAAAATTGCTTTGTCTTCCAGCATTGGAATTGATTCTCTGTCGGAGTCAGAATTAAAGCAATTCAAAGATTATCTACAGGATTTTTCATTTGTTTCTGTAAGAGAAAAAAGCGCTGCTGAACAGCTGTCAAAAGCGGGTGTCCTTCAGCCATTCTTTACACTTGATCCAACCCTTTTACTTAGTGCTGAGGAATGGAAAAAAACGTTAGAAATTGATGTATCCGTCGAGAAATATGTGTTTGTTTATCAACTAAATTACTCGGAAGAAATGATTTCTTTTGCCCATAACTTAGCTGCAGAAAATGGATGTAAACTTTGTGTTGTTTCTAGTCATAAAATAAAAAAGCGAGATGGCGTAAAAAATCTAATACTTCCATCTGTGAAACAATTTGTTGAATTGATTGTAAAGGCTCGTTATGTTGTTACAGATTCTTTTCATGGAACGGCCTTCTGTGTCAATTTTTCAAAAGATTTCTTTGTGTTTTATCCGCCCCGCTATAGTACGAGATTGGAATCGATCCTGTCATTAACGAAAACTACACATAGACATGTTGAATCTCAAAATTGGAGAGATGTTAAACCGATTGACTATGAAGCTGTTGGAAATATTATTTCAGATGAAAGAGAAAAATTTTTTAAGGCGATTAAAGAGGCTTTGCAACCTGTTTTCTAGAGGGTTATAAAATGAACGAAGAAAAAGTAACCATTATTGTCGGAATATATAATTCGGAATCTTTTTTACGAAAGGGGCTGGAATCAATACGAAATCAAACATGGACTAATATTGAAGTGTTGTTGATGGATGATGGTTCTCCAGATAATAGCGGCACCATATGTGATGAATATGCTGCGATGGATAAACGTTTTATTCCAATTCACAAAGCGAACAGTGGGGTTTGCGATTCAAGAAATAAAGGGCTTGATCTCGCTACAGGTGATTATGTTTGTTTTATGGATGGCGATGATTGGCTTTCGCCAGATTTTGTTGAGTATATGATGAGTATTATTCATAAAACAAATACTCAGATGGCTCTTTCTGATCATGTTTTTACTACAAGAGATCAGGTGCAGATTGCTTGCGATGAAATAGAATGTCGAGAAAGCAATCGCGTTATAGCAGATATCATTTATCTTAATATGGCTTTAGGGCCATGGAATAAAATGTATAGCTTAAACTTGATAAGGAAACACAACATTAGATTCCCGTCACGATGGTTCGCAGAAACACTCCATTTTGCCAATGCTGTAGCTTTTTATTCTAATAAGGTTGGTGTTGGACATAGAAAGGTGTACAATTATCGTCTAAATAATGCAAACAGTGGTACAACAAAATTTAATGTAGATACTAGGTTGTCATCCTTGGCTAATGTTTTAGATTTGAGAAATTGTTTGTTTGCCAAGGATAAAGATGTAAGGAATGCTATCGAATGGCATGTTTATGACAACTATTATTTGTTGTTACTTAATATAATTGCATCTGATTCGGTAAATAAATATGATTCGGAATACCGTGAAGCGAAAAAATATTTGAAAAAAAATTGGTTGAAAACCTTAATTCGCAGTGAGGTTGGCTTTAAACGAAAGGCTTTAATAATTTTGGAAGCTTTTATCCCGATGCTTCTTGCTAAAAGAAGAATAAAGAGATTGAGTAAAGCCCTTTCTAAAGATACAATGGTGTAAATACGTCTTTGATGCTTACGGTTTCTTCCAGCTGACCTTCAGAAGAACCCTGTTGTCCAGGGCGAGTCCGGCGGACATTTTGTTTCCCGCATTCCGCGTTAGGGATCGAAGCCCGAAGGGCCGGGAGGGCCGCTCGTATCCTGCGCTCGGCCCTCTAGGCGGGG
>OCTW011548280.1_pt1 | contig 10882 bp, 9 predicted proteins | sample 1539671 | NCBI WGS metagenome assembly OCTW01 (sample SAMN02144230, study PRJEB22623) | gut metagenome | biome: sheep rumen | host: Ovis aries | place: New Zealand | reverse complement strand
TATTTCGTGAGATTTTTTTCTTTTCTCCGTCTATACTCCTTTATTGAACTCCCTTACCTATCTTATGCGTTTCGTTCTGCAAACTTGCAATGCATCAATAGCCTCAGCCAAATATTTCTTGCAGTTTCTCCACTTCGGCATATAGTTTGGCGGGATTCTGTTTCTTGAGTTTGGCAAGATTGAGCAGTTTCCATTGGACAGAAGGGTAGTTTTGGAAATACTCAAACTCATAATTCTCCCACAATGGTTCTACGGCTTCAAAACTCAAGAGAAACTGTTTGTCGGCGTCTGTCATCAACGAACGTACATCCGCTATCAATTTAGCGCGTGTTTGCTCAAAATCCTCATAAGAGAACTGAAAATCCGTCATACCATCAAACTGGTTCGACATCGTATCTCGTTGGTCAATCAAAGTGGGAGCAAACGACTCATGAATAGGACGGTCGCTACCTAAAAGGCAAAAGATGAGTCCTTCTCGAACTTCAGATAAAGGCACATCCATATACTTGACATCAAACAAGTCTCGCGGGTGTTGGCGCGATAGAGCTGCTGCTATCTTGCCTCCATAGAGAAGTGTCAAAGGAACGATTTGTGCCTTGCAAGAAAGTCTAAACTCTGTCTTAGCGTTATTACACAAAGGCAGTGTCAATATATTTCCTCCAACAATACCACGTTTGGTTTGATTTACCTCAACTTTTATTTGAAATCCATGATATTCACAAAGAAGTTTGCACGTTGCCAATTTGGGTACGATATGTAGTCCGGGTATGCCTTTCTTCGCTTCTTCGGCTATGTGGAGGAGGTGGTTGTTAATATCGTTGAGACTCTCCTCACGACCGGCTAATGGCATGTAAGTCAAGTCTATATCCACCGAATATCGCGGCATGTCTTTGACAAAAAGATTGATTGCGCTACCTCCATGAACCGCAAACACGCCTTCGTTCATCACATAAGGCATGAGACGGATTAGTAACCCCACTTTGTTTTGGTACACATCATTCATATTCTGCTAAATCGGTTGGAATAGTCATGTCATATTGCTTGATATATTTGCCTTTGGGCACTATCATTCGGCGTCCGCTTCCGAAATCTATTTTTGTCTTATCTATATCATCTACCCACGTAAAGCCTGTTTTTTCAGCCATGTACATAAACAAGCGTTTCGCCTTGACAGAAGTACATCGCTCCAATAACTGTTGTACTAAGTCCGAACGCAAGGTGGCTAACATCTCCATAACATAATACACGTCGAGTAGCGAAGAATTGATACTCGGCATGTTTAGCCATTCAAGCATTGCCCTTTCCGGTGATGAAACCAACAATGGGCGACTATCCACCATCTGCGTTTCTACACCAAGCAGATCCTCGCCCAGAAATGAGGTGGTCTGGTAACGGACTGTCATGTCCCATTGACCAAGTAGTAACCATTCAGGCAGTTTGTGGGTATTGTCCGTAAAAAGAAATGCGACAGGCTTACCCATTGGAACATAATGACTATAGCCTCGTAGTTCGATAGCACTTCTTGCACCCACAATACATTGTTTGTTCAACTGCGTGTTGTAGCAAGAAATGGCACTATAGAGCGTCGGATGGCTTCCAGCAAACTTATACACGCCGCGTGCTATCCGCTCCAACCAACCGCTTTGGACGTATTCAAGCTGCCGTTTACTATCTATTCCTTGCTGGTTCATCCAGCTTCCGAGCAATAGACCATCCAAGCCTGTCTGCTCTGTTATTTGCTTAATTTTTGTCGCCATAGTAGTGAAAATCACCGCAAATTTTCGAAAATCTACGCAAAGATACAACATTTTCTTCAATTATGCAAATATTTACGAACATTTTTGCAAGAAAAGTGTCTTTTCGTTGAAATTGCCTAATTCTACATGATGATTCCCACCCGCTTGAGTGCACCCCGGCTCCCCTACTTGGCTATGCAGTATTTCTTTCCGAGCACTTATACACTCTGGGTGATTGATCATGTTCAAGCAGGGATGATTGACGGAGTGCAGTCGCACATAAATGAAAGACGCAAAACGCTAACATAAGCACAGGGCGATAAGCAGATAGACGTACAGCGCCACTTCACCGAGGGCGAGAAGGGTAGTTAAAATCTCTTGCATGGTTGTGTGATTTTGAGTGTTCAACATCAGTCATTCGTTAGCGTCCGAGCGAGCGGACACAGCACGATTTCGACCACAAAGATACAACAAGAAAGTGCTATATCTTGTCATAATCTCAAAAAAAATGCACCTTTTGCGTATTTTTTTGCAAAAGGTGCAAGGTGGTGGTGGAAAATATACAAGACAAGCATACCGCAAATGATATGCTAATAATGTTAGGCTATTTAGCAATCGTCAGAAAGCTCACATTCAGCGACAGTGCTACGGCTTGCATGGTCTTTTCTATCCTTTCATGGGATAGCTCGCATTGCCAAAGGACAATCACTTGCCAACCATTTTGGAGAAGTATGTAGTAGTTCCGCTTGTCGCGTTGACGATTGTTCTCTATTTTGTTTTGCCAAAATGCTGTGTTTGTTTTCGGCATTATGAAATATTTGCATCCTTCATGTCCGTGCCAGAAACAGCCATTGACGAAGATTGCCGTTCTGTACTTGCGCATCACTATGTCCGGCTTACCAGGTACACTCTTTACGTTCAACCTGTATCTGTACCCGTGCGCCCAAAGCCATTTCCGAACCAGTATCTCCGGCTTGGTCGCCTTGCTGCGTATATGCGACATGCTGCGGCGGCGTTGTTGTGGTGTTAGATGGTCGGGCATGGTCAACTATAATTTTAGTCTCTTTTAATCATATCGCCAAGGATGTGCAATTGAGGATGATAGCCATTTCCGCCCTTTGTAACAAGTGAGAGATTAAGTTCCGGCAAATACACATCTGCATTTAGTACATTGTATACAAGGTACAATTCTGCATCCTTTTTGTTCGTTGGGGTATCGCCGATTTGGTTGCAGGGGACTAAAGTAGGTCCGGCTTGTTCCAACATAAATGCCTTTTGCTTATCACCTTTATTATGGATAACCAAGTATCTTGCTCTCGTAAATCCTTCAACCAAGTGCAATACTGCACCTTGGCCTTGCAATGCGATACCAAGTTTCCTATTTTGTTTAACCTTATCAATAAGGCCATCGAACCGAGGACCCTCAGCCACAACAAATAGAGCCAAATCATTCGGATTAACTGTCATTCCAGCACCTTGTGTATAACCCAACTCACGAAGTTGGTCGGTTGGATCTTGACCAATTGTGTATGCTCCTTGTTTTGTTACAAAGAAATGCTCGCCAAGAGTTTGTAGGATGCTGGCATTATCGTGCTGAGGATCTTCTTGATCAAGAGCTAGAACATACATTTCTTTATTGTCAAACGGAGCATATACTTTTCCGATAAGTGACTTTAGATTCTCCTGCATATAACCTTCCGCAAATGTGGTAGGCTTTGGCGCAAGTGCATAGAAATTGTATTGGTTTGCAAGAACACTTTGAATCTTCTTTCTGAAAATCTTACGCACTTTTGTTTTCCACTCTGCTTTCTCGGCCGCGTTATTGCGAGCATACATTCGCACGATGAACAAGAAATTGACATCGTAGTACAGCAGCAATAACGAATCACGATCGAAAAGTCGATTATCGAAGTGACTTTGCACAAAGGTCTTCTCGACACCATCTTCAATGCGAGGATGGATATTGAGGTCATTTCCTTCGCTATCTATTCCTCGGTTGTATTGCCTCAATTCATCCACATCGGCAGACAAGAAGAAGTTCGGAATAATGTCATAGCCTTCGGTAGCCGAATCTGGACGTAAACGCACACGGCGGAACTCGTCAGATGTCTCGTTATACATACGTCTGCCTTCGGCATTATTCTTCCACATGTCGATGTTCCATTGTATGACATTACGGGCATATGTGTATTGCTTAGCAATAGAAGACTTGCCAAGAGGCGTTGACATCTTATAGTACTTCGAATCGCCAATATAATAAACCTCGCGTTTCTCTGCCTCGGAAGATGTGAGTGCGAGATCCGTGTAAAGGTGATCGACTCGTTTTTCATCGTCTTGCTCTGCCAAACCTTGGGGTATCTCATCGTGCGGCGTGCCGATCAAGTCATCAATCATCGCCTCGAAAATAATGTTATATTTCTTTGCAAGCAGATACTCTTTATTGTCGGTGTTTACTGCCAATAGATAACTGCTATCAAAGAAAGCATAGCACAAGTCCCAAAGGAGCAGTGTCTTATCGGAGAAATACTTGTAACGTATCTCGCGCAAGCGTGTGCGACCATACCCATGGCGGTACATATCGAACTGCGCCTTCGTCAACAGCTCATACTGCAAACTAATCGGCGTGCGAAAACCATACTCTTCGTTGATGTAGTTGAGTATGGAAAAGAAGATGACAAATAACTCCTCATCAAAATTGATTTGCCGTTTCTTATTGACCGGATTAAGATACAACGGTACATTGTCCTGCAAGTGTGCCGGTGTATTGGATATTGTTCTCGTCCAGTTGATTTTGTTAAAACCAGAGTGGATGTTCTTCACTATGTAAAGGAAGAAATCTTGGTTCTCGTTATTGAACTGGATAAGTGACAGAATGATATCGAGATATGTGTTAGCTTTGTGACGTGCTCCTGCACCAGATTGAGGAAGACGACGGTAATAAATAGCCTGCGATGAGCGATTCTTCTGATGATAAACCGCGATAGTACGATAAATCCATACAGCAAACTCATAGAGGAACTTGCGATATTCCGGCGTGAGGTGTTTGGCTTGACCTAGTGGCGTTATAACCAATGCGGGGTCAAGCGTAATGCCATCACCAATAACCAACTTATCCTGTTCGTTAAGTAGCACCTTTGGCAAAATAAACACACAGTCTTTGATATGCGGCTCGTAGTAATAGCCGACATAACTGACGCTGACCATTTGGTCAACATCTTGCAACTCACTGATACCGCGAAGGACGTCTTTGACGGTCTCAGCCTTGTACTGATGTTCCTCAAAGATGATATACATCGCTTATTCCTGCTTGGAATTGTTGTTCCACTTCATTACATTGTCAATGAACTGCCGAACAATGGCCGGTACGACTTTTCCATTCTCATCAAAGAACTCGGTAAAGTTGAGTTTGCCGATTTTCTCTTTACCTTCTTCATCAATATAGGTAAACTTAAACAAATCGGACTCCACATCGTCCATTGCGTAGGTCTTGAAGATATCATTCCACAAATAGAAACAAACCTTAGCAACAAAACGATCATATTTGATGACATCAGCATCGTTTGCTTTAGCAAAGAAATAACCGAGCTGTTTGTCAGCGGAGTTAGTCATCTTGTTGATGATACCATTAATTTGCTTCAAGAACTGCCACCAATCAGTACCGTCTTCTATCTGCCAATCGAAACTCTGATTATTCTCATTTTTAGCAGGTTTGGCAATCTTAATGTATCTCCACTCCCAACGACGTTTAAACGCACTATCGATAGGGAATAGCGATTGGTCAGAAGTGTTCATAGTCGCCCAGATATAGAGGTTCTCCGGTAAACTAAGTTCCTCACCAGTCAATACTTTTGTCGGCATTTTGGCAATATGGCCTTCAGACGAGAAAGTGTCACTGATAAATTTGCCAAAATCCGTATCTGGCTTTATGGGGTATTCGGAAATGTTAGCTTTGCGGTCAAGTAATTGGAACAGATCGCCAAAAATTTGAGCGCAGTTACCACGATTAATCTCCTCTATAACGAGAAATACCGGATCTTCAGTTTGCCATGCGCGAACATATGCCTTTGCAAAAGCTTGCGGTATGAATTCATAAGTGATTGCATCTTCAGTTACAACATCACCATTTGTTCTGACAACATCACCGGCAACATTACGGACAGGGCGTTTTACTTTAGTCGGTTTATAACTTCCGACAAAAGTGGAGTAGTCACTATCAGGATGGAATGTCGTGCGAAAAACATTGTCCTCTGATAATGTTTTGGTAATATCATTAATTGTATGACTTTTTCCAGTTCCAGGTGCCCCAAAATAAATTACTTGTCTAGGTTCATCCTTAACTTCGTCATAGTCGTGTCCTGTTTTGTAATTCCCGGAGTGAGGCAATCGACTAAGATATGCATTTCTTCTTTCTTCGGTACTGTTGTATGTAACAGGAGTATCTCCTAGTTCATATGCAGCGAAATGCAGTTCGTCCTGATTCTCAATATTTATCTCGTGAATAAACCATGCGGTATCAGGCGCCCATCCTAACGTAGCGGGAATCTTATTATAGCATTCTTCGTTAATAAACTCTCCTCGATAAGATATGCGGGGATTGTACTTTATGGTACGTCTGCCAACATGGTGATCACCGACTAGTTTCTTCACGATAAGCAATAAGAAACGAGCATCGTCGATACGCTTGCCATTAACATAAACTTTATCAAACAGACTAGCTATGACAAAGTCATAGTCATCTCTCTGATTGCCACCTTTCCCAAGAGGGCATGCAACTTGGTCTAAGTCAGGGATGGCCTTGTAGACCATACCGGTAAAAAAGTCAGACAAGTCCTCGAATGCAAATTTGTAGCCTTCACCTTGTCCAAGTTCAGTACCCCAGGCAGGCGTTCCTCCACCGCCTGCAAGATTAGCATTGAATGATAAAGAACCTAAATTGAGAATCATAGCTGCTTAAATATATGGGTTAGTAATATGCCAACAAGATTTACATCCCATCCATTACCAGCACGTTTGGATAACTGGGAGTATGATTGACCGGCAAAATTGATTTCACAATCTTTACAATCGCGTGAGATACGGAATCCCATCAAACGGAATTGTTCGTGCACAGACATTTTACGAACTATTTCCAATCCATCCTCTTTTGGGACTTCAACTACACGCAAACTATTATGTTCCGGTTGTGTGATAGTGATACTATATCCGTCAGTCTTGATCTTCTTGTTATAAACATCGAAGCAGAGAGGAGTATCCACAACAAAAGAATCAATATTGTGTTTCTCTTTAAGATGGGCTATTTGAGCCTGAGACAGATAGAGATACGGAGCCGGTTCCAAATCAAGGAAATCTGCCATGCGTACCGGAGAATCAATCTTTTCCGGACGAATTTCAAAACCTTTAGGTAGTCCGCCTAATCGTGCAAACATCCAAAGACGTTCACGATTTTGAGGAACGCCATAGTCTCTTGAGTTTAAAACGGCTTTTGCCAATGGCTCGTCACCATATCCCATTTCACGCAAGTCCTTAATCAGTTGATCGTGAATGGGTTGGAATTTTCCATGTGTAAAGCCTTTTACGTTTTCAAGGAAAATATATTTTGGCTTTTTTACTTTGCATATGCGGATAATATGGCTCAACATTACACCGCGACCATACGGATCATCCGTGCCTTTTTGCATACCGGCAGATGAGAATGGTTGACAAGGAAAACCGCCCATGAACATATCAAAGTCTGGGAACTTTGGATCATATGGGTCAATTTTCGTAATATCTCCCCAGTTAGTCAATGGAGAGCCATCTGCTTTGTGGTGATTGGCATCAAATAGTTCAGAGGCGAACTTGTCAAACTCCGAATAGCCTACTACTTCGATTTCCAAGCCAGGAAGATTTTCCTTCAGACGTTTCAATCCGAAAGAGCCACCTCCGTAGCCAGCGAAACCTTCAAAGATTCTAATTTTTCCTTTATTCATCTGTGCTTTAAATTTTTCTCAAAATCAAAAAACCGAATAGCGTGAACTATCCGGTTGATCTCTGATGAGAAAAAAGCACAAGCAAGCGGGGCAAACAACAGAGTCGGCAAACTTGTAGGAATACCCCGCTCACCCATGCTGCAACACGGATAGCGGGGACATATAGCTCCTTCCTACTAATTAAGTTTTGCCGACTCGTTGTTGAAGGTATATGCCTGAGTTGCTATGCGATAAATATGTTAATTTTTAGTTTTCAGTATTCAGATATCAAAAGTCAGATATCTGTTGTCAATCATTATTTTTTATAGGGTTAATCTAAAAAGATCCAACTGTTAGCGACATCGCTAATCTTGTCAATATCAGGCTCTTTCTTGCCATCATCACCCATGCGGATGAGTTCCGGAATCGGATAAATGCCTTCATCTTCTGTGCCTTGCAATCCGTCTTCGGCGGCAGCCTTGTAGGTCATGTCGTCATGATCCAGATAGACGTTCAGCACAGGCATAGCATAAGCCTCCTGATTATTCAGAAACTCCTCTACTTGCTCGTAGATTCGTTCTTCTAATGCTCGAATGTCTTGCCAATTAGCCATAATTTACTTCGTATAGGTACATACACAAAAAGCGCAGGACCTGCATTTTTGCTTGTCCTGCGGTTAGAGGCCTTCGCATTGCCTATCTCAGTCAGATACAAGCAACACAGAGCCTACGCTGCATAAGTATATAGTACACCCTAACAGGTGCAGTTATATACCCAACGCAGACATCTATTGTTGCATTGTTTTGAACTGAGTTTTTGAAAGTTGCGAAGTTTCTAACCGCCAAAACAAGCGTCAATAAACGCCTTTTATGTCATTTGTCAGTCCCCTCTCGGGAAAGACGCTACAAAGGTACGAAAAAAATATCAAAAAAGCAAATCATATGAGAAGAAATGTGAGAGAAAGTGAGTTTTTGAATGGAAATTAGTACTGGAGCGTAAAAAAATAAACAAAAACCCATAAAACCCTTTGAGTACTTTAGAAGCCTTACTTCCTGCACAAATTGCTACTAAAACCTGCTTATAAGCAAGCTTACAGACAGTTTTTACCACCAATTTGTACAACTCTGCGAGTATAAAGCACTCAAAGACACAAACACAAAAAACATGGTTTGATCAAATCAGTTCGCTCTATATGTTTTAATAATATGCTTAAATACAATCATTTACAATGAAGTAATAAAAATTTATTGGGACACGAGTGGAAAAGTCAATGCTCCGTGATAGCCATCTGCTCATAGAACGCACGTTTGAGCGGCTCACGAATGGGAATGAGGAGTGTAAAATGCGACCACGGCAATTGTCGCATCAGTGTTGCGACAATTTCAAAGTCTTGATATTCAGTTGCAAACTGCGCTAACAGATGTCGCTCCGAGCGAAATAAAACACATAGTTGTCTGGTACCCCACTGTTTCAACTTATGGGGACCCCGCAGCCTTCGTTTTCCCCAGATAAATTGCTACTAAAATCTGCTTGTAAGCAAGCTTACAGACAGTTTTTACCACCAATTTGTACAACTCTGCGAGTATAAAGCACTCAAAGACACAAACACAAAAAAACATGGTTAGATCGAATCCGTTCGCTCTATATGTTTTAATAATATGCTTAAATACAAACATTTACAATGAAGTAATAAAAATTTAATGGGACGCGAGTGGAAAAGTCAAATGAATAGAAATATTCACATTTTCACATTTCCACACATCTGCGTGGGTTGGGAAATATGGATAATAATTATAATATATAATATTATATTATTATAGAAAAAATTGAAGATACAGCGATGCGTGGAAATGTGAAAATGTGAATTTTGTGGTGCATTTCTCTTTGCATTTTTTTGCATTTTTTTGCGGAAAAATTTGCAAAACACAATTTGTTCATCGTATCTTTGCAGTCGCGTTCGGTAATCGAGTCGCACAGATGACGCACACATAAGCGTGATGTACGCGAAGGTCGCGAGATGGTCGCGTTGCGTTCAGCAATCAGCCCGCACAAATGTCGCTTGGCGATATGAAATAGGCTGATGCTTCCGCTCTCCCCAATAAGAAACAAAGAAAGGAGTGATATGATAGCAGAACTGATCATACCGATAGAGACGCTGAGAGGAAAACTGCGGAAAGACGGGTACTACTTCAGGATGTACAATGGAAAACAGATTGTGCAGCGATGCCCGAACCGAAAAGGACATGTGAAGACCGAAGCGGAGCAGGCGAACCAGAAGCGGTTCGCGGAACGGTACAGGAGAAAGAAGGTGGGTCAACCATTATCGACAATTGCCGACAAATAGGATGCCGGCATCGCATGAGTGAACTGTACGGATCACACGGATTACACGGAGGCGATTGAACAGGATATCCGAAAGATCAGTGGGATCCGTACAGAACAAAAAACGAACACGGAAACACACGGAAAAACACGGAGGCAGAGGGGCAAAGATTCCGTGGCACTCCGTGAAGATCCGTGTTCGAATGTAGGTCAGCGGCAATGCGACTGGATGAACGAGAGTATAGCCTGGTCGATCTGCTCGCGGTCGGCAAACTGGCGCAGGTATCCCCAGCCGTGACCGCCCGTAGGCACGACTACGAGTGTAGCCGGCACATGGTTGGCGGTCAGCGCCTCGAACATCCTCAGCGAGTTGGCAACCTTCACCGTCCGGTCGTCCTGACAAGCCACGATCACGCACGGCGGCGTATCGGCAGTCACCTGTCGTTCAGCCGACCAGCGTTCGCGTTGTTCCGCTGTGGGGTTCTGCCCCAGCAACTCGCGGCACGAGCCCCGGTGCGTCAGTTCGTCAGCCATCGATATGACGGGATAGATGAGCACGCCGTAGTCGGGACGCGACTTGGCATCGGCAAATTTCGTCACCAGACTGGCAGCCAGATGTCCGCCGGCAGAGAAGCCCATCACACCTATATGCTGCGCCTTAAGGTGCCACGCATCGGCACTGTCGCGTAACATGCGCATAGCCTGCATTGCATCGGCGAGAGGGATAGTCTCGTGTCCGTTAGGCATACGGTACTTGAGCACGGCTATCGCTATGTTGCGAGGTAAGAAGTAGTTGGCAACATCTATGCCCTCGTTGCCGGTGGATGTAAAACTGTACCCTCCGCCCGGGCACACCAGCAACACCGGACACGGCGA
>OCTW011615218.1_pt1 | contig 10883 bp, 6 predicted proteins | sample 1539671 | NCBI WGS metagenome assembly OCTW01 (sample SAMN02144230, study PRJEB22623) | gut metagenome | biome: sheep rumen | host: Ovis aries | place: New Zealand | reverse complement strand
CCCTCGCTGCGGATCTCGCCGTCCGCGCGCCAGTGCTCGGCGAGCGTCTGGCTCGTGGCGAAGTCGTCGGAGAAGACGGAGATCCCGGCCGCCGGAGCGGACGGCGCGGCCGCGGCCGCGAGCAGGACGAGGGCCGCCGGGAGGCGGGCGTTCCGGAAAGTCGCTTTCATCGGGGTGCGTTCCATCGGTTGTCTGCGGAGCATCCTACCACACCGTCCCGAGGGGCGGCTAGGTATGCCGGGGCCTGAAAGCGGTAAAACCCCGCCGGCGTCAGACGACGAACGCCTTCTCCCAGCGGCGCGCGGTGTGGTCGCGGAAGAAGACGCCGTAGGAGGCGCCGCCGTACCACTCGACGACCGCCGAGCGGATCGCGTTGCCGCGGCGGTTCTCGAGCGAGGCGACGTCGAACTGCGTGACCGCGGAGCCGTCGATCCCGGAGATCTGGCGCAGGCAGTCCTTGCCGCCCCACTGGAAGTCGCCGACGTGGCAGTGGCCGTAGAAGTGCGCGACGACGTTCTCCGGCAGCGGCAGCAGCGTCCCCATCAGGTCCGAGGCGCGGTTGCCGCCCGGGAAGGCGTAGTGGCTCATCGTGAAGACGGGTTTGCCGAGCGCGGCGATCGCTTCGCGCGCCCGCTCCGCGGCGCCGGGGTCCGGGTAGTCGATCCGGTTCTCGCCGTCGGTCGCGCCGCCGTGGACGCAGAACCACGAGCCGTCCGGCGCGGCGTGGTCGGAGAAGATCGCGAGCGCCAGGTCGCCGAAGTCCGCGACGAGCAGCCAGTCGCGGACGGAGGGCGTCGTATGCCACTGCGGTTCGCGCAGCACACGCTCCCGCATCGGGATCGTGACGCGCCCGCTCCCGCGTCCGCCGCCCCACCGGTGGTAGTCGAACTCGTGGTTGCCCATCGCGTACCAGACGGGCGCGTCGACGCGCGCGAGCGCCTCGACCTGCATGTCGGCCATCTCGCGCAGGTGAGCCGGATCGGTGCCCTCGGTCGTGTCGCCCAGATAGCAAACGGCGTCGACCGGGAGACGCAGCCAGAGGAAGTCCTCCACGCCCGCGTGCATGCAGCGGCGGGCGTTCGCCGGATCGCGCTGCTGCAGGTCGGAGATGACCCAGAGGCGCCGGCGCGCGGGACGGAGCAGGCCCGCGCGGAAGTCCGCGGGCGGCGTGGCGGGGTGCGCGCTCATTTCGACTTCCTCCGGTAGAGCGCGGCCGGACGGTGCCCGGCGCCGCCGCGAACGCCGCCCGCCGGCTCGACGAACGGCCGGATCTTGCGGCGGAAGTTCGCGGGATCGTCGGCCGAGAGCCCGAACGCCAGGAAGACCTCGCGCAGCTCGGCGAGCGTGAAGGTCCGTGGCACGAACGCGAAGGCCAGGCCGCGCGCGGCGTCCGCCTCCCGCAGCCGCGCGAGCGCGCCGGCGAGGATCTCGTCGTGGTCGAAGGCGAGCCGGCGCCCCGGCTCCGCGAGCGGGCGCCATTCGGCGGCCGCGGCGTCGTCTCCGCCCCGCACGCCCTCCGCGCCCGCCGTGACGATGCACAGATACGGGCAGGAGAGGATCCACCCGCGCGGGTCGCGCCCGGGCGCGCTCCGCGGTGCGAGCGGAACGAGCGCGCTCGCCTCGAGGCCCGTCTCCTCGCGCAGCTCGCGCCGCGCGCACTCCTCGAGCGACTCGCCGGGCTGCAGGAAGCCGCCCGGCAGCGCCCAGCGCCCCTTGAAGGGATGCCCGCCGCGCCTCACGAGCAGGATCGCGGCGCGGCGGCGCTCCGGCGCGCGCCAGTTGCCCGTCGGCTCGCAGCGCAGCGTGAGCGCGACGATGTCCGCCGCGACCGACGGCCGCGGATAGTCCTCGACACGGTATCCTGCGAGGAACTTCGCCTCCTCGCCCGCGCCCGCCGCCGTGTCCTTCGCTCTTCTCGCGTTCAACAGCTTTCCCTCCCAGGAATGGTTTGCGTTCGACAAGCCGTTGATATTATTGAATTGAAACTATGATGTCAAGCGAGCGTTTCCATCGATTGCGTTTCCTTCCCGCGTATGGTAGCATTCATGCCATGAAATGCGTTCTCGTCTCCTTGCTGGCGACCATAGCCCTTTCTGCGGGTCTGGCGTCGGACCGGGGCGTCTCGCCGTCTTCGCCCTGGGAGATGGCGGTCGAGACGGAACGATGGCTCGTCGACGGGGCCGGCGCGAGATTTCTTCCGGGCATGGAGGATCCCGCCCGTGACGGGGACTCGTTCGTTTTTGTCGACGAAACATGGCCGCGCGCGTTCCAGGCGCGCATCGGCGATCCGGTCTTTCTCCGCGTGTCGTCGACAACCGGCTGCTATGACTTCGAGGATGCCGACGGCTCCGTCTTCTGGACGGTTGTTCCCTACGCGCCTCTTACATGGGACTGGATCTCGCCGTTCCGCTCGCCGCTTCGCCCGGACACGCAGAACCTCTACTCCCCCTTCCGCCTTGTGCGCGAGTGGAGGCTTACGACACCGGAAATCGAGGAGATGCGCACGGTTCCCATGCGCCGCGCCCCTCTTCGCTCCGCTCCGCCCGGCCCCGCCACGAACCTGTGCTTCACGGCATTCGCCATCACGAACGACGTTCTGTTCTTTACCGTGGACTGGCCGACGAACAACGTTCTACCTGACGATACGCTCGATCTCTATGGAAAGTCGAATCTCCTTTCCAGCTCGTGGTTGTTTCTATCCTCCCACCCCGCCACGAACAAACCGGCTGTTTTCTCCGTCCCGATGTCGGAGCTCCCCTGGCACGACGCCACGCCCCTCCATGCCCACGACGAATCGTGCGGCATCTCGACGAACATCGTGCTGTCCCCTCTTGACGGAACGACCGTCTACACCAACGTCGTGTACGAGTGCGGCGTCCCCGATCCGATTCGCCCCCCGGGATTCTTCAATGTCGGCACGCACGACGACACCGACGGCGACGGCCTTCCCGACGCCTACGAACTCCTCGTCACGCTCACCGATCCATTGGACGGCGATTCCGATGGCGACGGACTCTCCGACCAATTCGAACTGGCGACAGCGGGAACCGATCCGCACGATCCGGACACGGACGGGGACCTTCTTTGGGATGGAACCGAATGGCTCCTCGGAACGAACCCGCTCAACCCCGACACGGATGGCGACGGTCTGGCGGATGGTTGGGAGACGGGGTCCGTCCGGTCGTGGGCGGAGGACGACTCCTGGATCGACACGTCGGGATGGACGAACGCAATCGTTCTCCAATTGGATTCCGAATCCAATTTCGCGGAAATCGCGATTCCGTTCCCGTTCCGCCTTCTTGGCGTCGCCACGAATCTCTCCGTCAACGCCAACGGGGTTGTCATGTTCTCCGTGAACGACGATTCCATCGGATGGGGCTTGGACTACAACTGGGAAGCGCGCTGGCTTCCGGTTCCTTCCGCCGGGGGCGCCACGGTCGCCGCGTTCTGGGACCATCTGGATGTCGGCGCGGAGCCGGCGTCTTCCGTCCGCTTCGCGTGGGACGGGGAGACGTCGAACCGCATCGGTGTCGTCGAATTCGTCCATGCCGGCTTCTACGACGGAGGAACGAACGACCTCGTTTCCTTCCAGGTCGCGTTCCGCGAGGACGCTCCGGATTCCGTCCAGGTCTCCTTTGGAGACGTCTCCGGGCTCGGCGACGGCGCCTCGGCCACGCTGGGCGCGCATTCGGGGCGCGAGATCCTTCCGTTCTCGTACAACGAACCCGGCGCCGTCTTTTCCGGACTCGTCATCGAATACCGGTTCGGTCTCGGAACGGACCCCCTGAAGACCGACACGGACGGCGACGGGCTGGACGACGCACGGGAGGTCGCATCCGGAACCGATCCCAGGAGGACGGATTCGGACGGCGACGGACTCGCCGACGGCGTCGAGGACGCCATCGGTACGAATCCTCTCTCCGCGGACTCGGACGGCGACGGTCTCGACGACGCATGGGAATGGGAACACGACGGCTTCGACCCGCTCGATCCGTCCGATGCCGCCGCGGACTGGGACAACGACGGTCTGTCCAATCTTTCGGAAAAGAACGCCGGAAGCGACTGGAACGATTCCGACACCGACGGCGACGGCATCTCCGACGGCACGGAGGCTTCCGCGGGAACGTCGCCCGTCCTTTCCGACACCGACGGCGACGGTCTCGACGATGCGGCGGAGGCGTTGCTCGGAACGAATCCCTCCTCGAGAGACTCCGACGGCGACGGATGCACGGACGCATGGGAGGTTCTCCACGGGTTCGATCCGCTCGACGACGCGGATCCGGACGGAAACGCGGATCCGGACGGCGACGGACTCTCCAATGCGGAAGAGGCGGCACACGGGACGAACCCCCTTTTCGCAGACACGGACGGCGACGGTCTCTCCGATGCCGCCGAGGTTTCCGCCGGGACCAATCCGCTCCACCCCGGAGCGGGCCCGAACGCGCCGGACGCGGACGGCGACGGCGTATCCGACGCGGACGAGGTCGCGCAGGGGTCCGATCCGAACGACGCGGGCGACGGCGGACTGCCGCCCGCCGCGGACGGCTACGTCGACGTTCCGTTCCGCGTGACCGGCGACTGGGCCGCCTGGCGGATGAGCATAGACGGAATCGGGACGGACAGGCGCTCGTTCCAGTTCCACACGGACGCGCCGGGCGATTCCGAGGCGAAGACGCTGCGGCTTCTCCGCGGAAACGCTTACCGCGTCACGCTGGACTGGCTCGGCTCGGGCGAGCACCGGGATCCGTTCTGGTACTGCTGGGAGGCGCAGTTCGGGCATCCATGGACGCCGGCCGAACCGTGTTTCGCGAACTACAATCCGTCCCGGCTGCACGGCAACGAATGGATCTGGGGGGAAGGATGGTTCGCCGACAACCGGGACGGTCTGCTCACCTCGCACGTCCACATGAAGGACGGCTACGGCGGCAACCTCGCCGAGGGCAGGGAAGCGATCCTCTACATCCCGGACGCCGACCTATCCATCCACCGCCTCGGCGAGCCCGACCCGGTCTCCCCGACGCTGGAGGAAACGGAGGGAAGCATCGTCCGAATCCTCGACCCGAACCGCGGCGAGACGCCCGGCTCCGGCCGGGCCCGCGGACTCGCGCTCCGCATCGACTCCGTCTATTCGGACGCCGGCCTTACGAACGCGACCGCGACGCTCCGCCTCCGCAAGACGAGGACCGATCCGTGCCCGGGGCTTGTCCGGCTCTACCGCGAGACGCCCGGCGGCGCGCTCGCACTCCTCCTCTCCAACTCGGATGCCGCACCGGAGGCCCAGGTCGCGTGGCAGCCGGGCGAGGAGACGCTCTGGATCGAGTTCGACCGCGCGGGCGTGATCGACATATCCCTAGACATTCGGATGGACGGCGTCCTCGTCTACCGCGACACCGTCCGCGCCGTCGGCATCCCCGCCGATCCGAACCCCGGCCGCATCCTCTACGTCAACCGCCGGACGACGGCGCGGTCCCCCTACCGGGACTTCGCGCACGGCGCCGATTCGATCGAGACGGCCATCGACGCGGCCCTGCCCGGCGACAACGTCGTCGCCGCCGCGACGCCCTACGGCGAGTTCGGCGTTCCGCTCGGCTCGGACATCGTTCTGGCCGGGCTCGGCGGGCGCTTCTCGGACGACCTCGCGGTCCATCCCGTCGGATTCGACTTCACGCGCGCCGCGGACATCGGCGTCCACGGATTCGCCAGCACGCTCAAGGGCGACGGCGTCGAGGACACGACCGTCGCCGGCTTCCGCATGCGGCGGTTCCTTCCCTGCGAGAAGAGCGGTGGGGCCGTTCTGCTGGAGAATTCGGACGGCGTCTCGCTCGAACGCATCGACTTCCGCGCCAACGCCGCGACCGAGTTCGGCGGCGCCGTCTGCCTGTCGCTCTCCTCCAACGTCGTGATGACATGCTGCATCGCCAGTAACAACATCGTCGACTTCGACGATGGCGGCCGCGCCGTCTACGACCGCGGCATGGGCGGCGCCGTCGCCGTCCTCGAGTCCTCGCTTCTCGTCACCAACTGCCTGTTCCAGACCAATGTCGCACAGGTTACGAAAGGCGGCAACATTCCAACTGCCGGTTCTGCGGGAGGCGGAGGAGACATATATTTGAGGGAAGGCTCACTGTGTCTTATAGACTCTTCGTTCAGACATTCCAGAGCTGGTTTTGAAATTGAAGGCAGCGCGGAAATCGGGAAAGACGAGTTTACGGGAGATGGCGGCAGTATTCTTGTTCATGGGACGAACCCCACCACCTTGCTTCATGCAATCTCGTGCAGTTTTCTCCATACGCGCGCTTTTGGCAATGGCGGCGGGGTCTCTTGTTCCAAGGATTGTTCCGCATCGGCGAGGGCTTTCTTCGTTCTTGAACCGAATTATTCACTCCATGATTTCGAGTGGCCTTTGCTCTTATCTGGATTAAGTCCACGGCCTGACAATCTCGGCGGCGGAGGAGGCATTGTATTCGACAGTTGCACATTCGACCAATGCCGCGGAGGATGGCAGGGCGGAGCAGTTTCGATCAACGGAAGACTCTACTCCGCCCTTTTCAATGATTGCGTTTTTCTGACATGTCTTGGCGGCTCCGTTCATCTTCGCGACGGAAAGGGCGGCGCCATCGCCGTCTGCGGCGGCTTGCAGCGGGCATATGAACCGGAGGACCATGTTGTCGTTTCCAATTGCGTTCTGTCCAATTGTTCCGCCACGGGCAATGGTGGGGCATTGTACGTCACGATCCGCGGTCTCCTCGATGTTGTCAATTCCTCAATCACGGGTTGCAGAGCTTTGAATTCGGGAACAACCTTTGAACACGACTGGCGGAAGGTAGCGGGAATGGGTGGAGCAATCCATGTTTCCGCCGGGGGAGTTTGCAGGGTGTTGTCTTCGGCAACCGAAGTCGTGGTAATGACGAACAACAGGGCGAATACAAGCGGTGGAGCTTTGTCCGTAAAGTCCGGGCGATTGTATCTGGACGGAAACGTTTTCCTTTCTGGAAATGTAGCGAATGGAGCGGCTGTAGACGGATACGGTAATGGCGGTGCTTTTTTCGTGACTTCGTCGCTCTTTGACGACCTTTACCCGGCGCCCGGTAGCGCGGCCGCATTGCTTTACGACGAACACGGATTTCTTTCGCGCCTGTCGGGACAAGTGCAAGTCATCGGCAATAGCGCGAACCGATGGGGCGGAGCATTGTATGCCGGCATTTCCGATCCGTGGATCAAGCAGGAGATCGTCGAGGATCCGTCCGAACGGTGTTCCTCAAACATATCTTTGCCCGGAGCCCTTCTGGAGAACAATTCTGCTGGCATGGCCGTTCTTCCAACTCTTCCCGTTCCGGCTCATGTCGCGTTCGAATATGTGAACGGATCTTTGAATCTTTCGGAAACGGCCATCATTGGAAACGGCACCAATGACATCGGCATTCTGGAATCTGGTTCGACCCACGCCAATACGAACGGAATGTCGTTCCTAAGCGTTCTCGTCCCCCATTACGAACAATGATTTGACATGAAACAGAAGTCCCGATTCATCCATGTTTTTTTCGTCCTGCTGGTTGTTCTGGTTTTTAAGTGGAACTGCCTGAACGGACGACATCCGCCGGAGACCGTCAAAGTCGGCCAAGATTCCTGTCCCGATGCGATTGTTTCTGTTGTACCGTCAAATTCCGTTTCATCTGTCAACACTGGAGAGATCATGCTCCGGTATAACGAAACGAAGTCGCCGAAGACTTACCGAGGCGTTCTAAAGACAGAACTTGTTTCCCTTCCGTGGACACCGACAAAGGCTCTAGAGTCGGAGCATGAGCCGTGGTGGGGACAACCCTTTGATTCCATGTCTTTCTGGAAAGATCGACCGATCTGGCTAGATGACGAAGCCAGATCGCTAGCTTTGCGCCGCGGCAGACATTATCCTCCCGTTCCGCCACAGTTTGCATCGGGAATCCCTCAAAAAGTGTTAGTCTCCGATTCCTCTACGCTTGAGTGCAGGATGCCACGAACATACTATACGGAAGAAGAGGCTCGTTTCTGGAACAAGTTTGCCAAATCGCATCCACATCCGCCGGAAGAAATCGATCGGTGGCTGCAGCATTGGTCGGAAATGCGCGTTCGCGCTGAACGAATCGGAATTCCTCGACTCCCGTCGGGAAAGGAACTGAAAACACCCGGCTATCTGAATCGGAAAGAACCTCGCGACACCGTTGAATTTGCCCGAAGCGATGCTGCATCCGTTTCGTTGCCCGTGGAAGCCGCAACGGAAAAGGCCCTGTATTGGGAGTACGTTCGCGGAAAACGGGATGAATACGAAACAATGGTTCATACTGGTAGAACGATCGAGAACGATACTGGTCTAAAAATCTTAATCACCGATTTGGAATGTCCGATCGAATTGATTCGGCAACCCCCGTCCGACGAGGAGCTCCGCGTTACGCGAGGCTGGCGGATCGACTATCTCCTCCGCCTGCGTCGCGAAGGGACGGACGAATCCTACATCGAGGCCTACAAGAAGGCTTGGAGTCTATCGGAGGACGATTTAAGGGAGGAGGAGAAGGAATGAACGCGGCCCGCGAATCGGAGTCCGACGAACTTCTCGACATCGTGGACGAGGACGGCAATCCGACCGGCGAGACGGTCGGACGGGAAGCCGCGCACCGGGACGGCATCCGGCACCGGACGTCGCACGTGTGGCTCGTGCGGTCGGGACCCGGCGGACGGATGCAGGTGCTCGTTCAGAAGCGCGCGGCGGACAAGGACTCCTTTCCGGGCTGCTGGGATGTCTCGAGCGCCGGACACATCCCCGCCGGCGACGACTGGGTGACGTCGGCACTGCGAGAGCTGAAGGAGGAGCTTGGCGTCGAGGCCGGGCCGGAGGACCTGCAGTGGCTCGGAAAGCACACGGTCAATCACGACGGCGACTTCCACGGAAGACCGTTCCACAACCGACAGGTCAGCGCGGTGTTCGTCCTTCGCTGCCAGAAGCCCGCGGAAGAATTCAAAATCCAGAAATCGGAGATCGAGTCCGTCGAATGGACGGACATCGACGACTGCATCGAGGTTGTCCGAAAGAAGGCGCTTCCGAGCTGCATCCCGATATGGGAGCTGAAGCGGATCCGGAAAAAGGTCTGGCTCTATCCGCCCTCTGCAGGTCCGTACCGCGACAGGGGATACAGCGCGCTGAAGCGCTTTTCCATCGGGCTCGCGTTGAACGTCCCCCTTTGGTTCCTATCCATTTCCGCGTGGCAATGGCTCAACCGGGGATTCTATTACGATGAATCCGCCTTTGGGTTGTTTCTTCTCGTCCAACTGGCCGCTGTCCCCGGAATCGGTTTTCTGTGGGGGCTTGTCCATCCGCGCACCTATCGATATGGCCCGGGCTGCGGTCCCGTGGGCGGCCTTATCCTGCTTGGACTGTTCGGAGGATGGCTGACATTCCTTGCGGCAGTGCTTTCGTACTGGTGCTATGCGGACATCACATTAGCCATTTAAAGACCACCACAATCGGCGAGGTAATACTGAACAACAGAGTCGTCTGGGTGGTCTACAAGAAGGCGTGGGACCTTTCGGAGGACGACTTGCGCGATTGAGGGAGACGGGGGGCGGGCGTCAGACGACGTCGCACTGGATCGAGCCGAGGACCGCCAGCGCGTGGACCTTCAGCTCCGGCGTCACGTCCGCCGTGGCGTCCGCGTGGACGACGATCGGCGCGTCCGGGAAGCGCGCGCGCAGGATCGCCGCGTTGGAGAGCACGCAGATCGACGTGCATACGCCGCAGAGGTGCAGCTCCGCCGGCTCGTCGCCGATCCGCGCCGCGAGCGCGTCCGCGAGCGCGAAGCTGCCGAACGTGGGCTTGTCCACGACGATCGCGCCCGGCGCCTCCGCGAAGGGCCGCAGCGCCGGCGCGATCTGCCAGCCCTCCGTCCCCTCGAGGCAGTGCGGGACCGGGAGCTTGCGCCCCTCCAGCGTCTCTGCGTAGTTCCCGTGGTGCGTGTCGCGCGTGAACGCGACGGCGTCCCATCCGCCCTGTGCGAGCAGCGCGCGGACGGGCTCCGCCGACGCCGCGCATTCGGCGTTCCCGAGGCTTCCCGTGAGGAAGTCGTTCTGCATGTCGATGACGACGAGGATCTTTTTCATGGGTTGAAGGGTTGAAAAGGTTGAAGGGTTGAAGGGGGCGAGGGATTCGGAACGGGCGGTAAACTAGGGCGCGGACGGGGCGTTGTCAAGCGCGGCGAGGAAGCGGTCGAAGAGATCGGAGAGCTTTGCGCGGTCCTTGATGGCCGCGAGCCAGCGCTCCGGAATGGCGCCGACGCCGTATTTCGCGCCGGCGAGCTGGCCGCAGACCGCGCCGATCGAGTCGGCGTCGCCGCCGAGGTTCACCGCGGCGACGAGCGCGTCCTCGAACGACGCGGTCGTGTTGAGCGCCCAGAGCGCGGCCTCGACGGTCGAGACGCACCAGCCGGAATTGTCGACCGCCTCCCGCGTCGCGTACTGCGACATGGCCGCCGTCTCCCCCGTCGCGGCGAGCTCGTCGAGGATTCCGGCCATGCGGTCCACCGTCGCGCGGACCCTGCGCGAACGGTGCGTGAGGTCGCTGCACTCGTGCAGGATCTCCGGCCGCCCGAAGGCGCGCGCCGCGAGCCAGCTCGGCGCGAGGCGCATCACGCTGCCGTTGCCCTGCGAGGACTCCTCGCCGTTCTCCAGCGAGCCGCGCTCCTCGATGGCGGAGACGCTCTGCCATGTCGCGCTTCCGACGTCGAACGCGTGCGGCAGCGACGAAAGGAAGCCTTTGCGCAGCCAGCGCACGAAGTTGTTCCCGACGTCCGCCCGGTCGAACCGCCCGAGCCGCGCGACGCTCTCCGCGACGCACAGCGCCATCGAGCCGTCGTCGG
>OCTW011554608.1_pt1 | contig 10883 bp, 10 predicted proteins | sample 1539671 | NCBI WGS metagenome assembly OCTW01 (sample SAMN02144230, study PRJEB22623) | gut metagenome | biome: sheep rumen | host: Ovis aries | place: New Zealand | reverse complement strand
GGCGGGCTGGTGGACGGCCTGATCTCGGCGCTGCCCGAGCTGATCCCGGCCGGCATCGAGGCCATGGTGCAGCTGGCCGTGGGCCTGATCGAGGGCATCCCGGACCTGGTGGCCAAGATCCCCGAGATCGTGAGCGCGATCTGGGACGGCCTCACAGCCGTGGACTGGCTGGCGCTGGGCGAGGAGATCCTGGGCGCGATCGTGACCGGGCTGGGCACGCTGGGCGACAGCCTGCTTTCCCTCTTCGGGACGAGCCTCACGGACATCACCGGCATGAGCTGGGACGACGTAGGCAGCGCCATCGAGGGCGGGCTGGGCAGCGTCGGCGGCTTCCTGACCGGGCTCTTCGGCGACGCGCTGCCGGTGATCACCGGCTTCGACTGGGCGAGCATCGGCGGGGCCGTCGAGGGCGGCATCGGGCAGATCGGGAGCTTCCTTTCCGGGCTCTTCTCCGGCGGCAAGGCGGACGTCGAGGCGCTCAGCTGGACCGAGATCGGCATGAAGATCGAGAGCGGCGTGCGCGGCGTACTGGGCACCGGCGCGAGCTTCCTCTCGAGCGCGTTCAGCACCGCGCAGGGCGTGATCCAGTCGATCAACTGGTCCGCCGTCGGCGACGTCATCAAGGCGGGCGTGGACGGCTACATCGACGTGGGCGGGGCCTTCCTTGCGGGCGGCTTCGAGGCCGGCAAGGCGGCCATCGAGGCGATCGACTGGGCGGGCCTGGGCCAGACCGTGGGCCAGGCCGGGAACGACCTGATCGCGCTCACGGGCGAGACGCTGGCGGGCGGCTTCACGGCGGCCCACGCGCTGATCAACGGCATCGACTGGGCCGGTCTGGGCCAGACCGCGGCCAGTGTGGCCAATGGCCTGATCAGCGTCAGCGGCGAAGCGCTCAGCGCGCCCTTCCAGACGGCCGCGGCTGTGATCGAGGGGATCGACTGGGCCGGCATCGGCAGCAGCATCAGCGAGGGCCTGGGGCGCGCCTGGGGCATCCTGAGCGACCTGGGCGGCAGCGCCCTGAACATCGGCGAGGGCGTCGCGGGCGCCGCGCAGGCGGGCACGCAGCAGGCCAAGCAGTGGCTGCTGGGGCTCTTCGGCGCGACCGAGGAGCAGCAGGTCAGCGAGGAGGGCCGGAAGGTCGGCCAGAGCATCGTCAAGGGCGTCAACGAGGGCGTCAGCGGCACCGTGGGCGACCTGGTGACCAGCGGCGGCGACGCCGGCCAGGCGCTGCTGGACGGCATCATCGCCAAGACCTCCGACAGCATGTGCCAGGCCGTGGGCACGGCCTTCGCCCTGAACGTGGGGATCGGTGTGACCAACAACACGGCGCGCGCGGCCGAGGCCGCGACGGCGCTGGGCGACGCGCTGCTGACGGCGGTGCTGGCCGTGCTGACGGCCGAGGCCGGGCAGGGCGCCGGGGACGAGTTCATCGGCGGGATCGAGAGCGGCATCGAGGAGCGCAGCGGCGACGCGGAGGACGCGGCCGACGAGGCGGCCGGGGACGTGAAGAAGGCCGTCGAGGACACTGTGAACACGACGACGGGCCGGAACGCGGGCGCGGCGCTGAGCAGCGGCATGGCCGCGGGCATCCGCAGCGGCATGGGCAGCGTGGGCACCGCGGCGACGTCCCTGAGCATTACCGCGAAGGCAAGCCTGCAGACGGCGGTCGGCAGCGCGGGCTTCAGCGGCATCGGCGCGAACATTGCCCAGGGCGTGGCCAACGGCATCCGCGGCAGCGCGTACCTGGCGGTGGCCGCGGCGCAGGCCATGGCCGACGCGATCAAGAGCAAGATCCGCAGCGTGCTGGGCATCGCCAGCCCGAGCAAGGAGGGCGAGTGGCTGGGGCAAATGCTGGGCGAAGGCCTGGCCGAGGGCATCGAGGAGAGCGTGAGCCGCGTGGAGCGCGCGACCGCTACCCTGGCCGAGGCGGCGCAGGCGGAGCTCGGCGGTCAGGCCGAGGCGCAGCTGAACGTGCGGGCTGGATCCCTGGGCTACACGAGCCTGGGCGGCGGCATGCTGATCGACTACGACCAAGTGGCGGACGCGGTGGTCCGCGCCATCGACCAGACCGGGGCCGGGCAGCGCACCTATACGCTGAACAGACGCGTGATCGCCGAGGAGACCGAGCCCGACGTGAGCCGAGCGAGCTGGCAGCGGAGCAGGCGGAGCGTCAAGGGGAGGACGCTGCTGTAAGGAGGTTTTATGGACACAGTACAAGTCTACGATCAGACGGGGAAAATGCTGGCGGTGCTGGAGAACGCGGACCAGGTCGGGTATGAGCTGAAGCACAACGACCTGTGGACGGCGAGCTTCGAGCTGCCGACTCCGGACCAGAAGAACGAATACTGCCAGGCGCGGAACCGCGTCAGGATCCGCGACGGGGCGCGCGACCTGGGGCTGTACCGCATCGTCGGCATGCCCTCCGGCGAGGAGACGGAGGACGGGGGCGCCAGGCGCTACGAGCTGGAGCACGTGATGGCGACGCTGTTCGACGACGTGCTCTTCGGCTACCACGAGGTGGGCGGCAGCGGGGTGTATACCGCGGATGTGATCCGCTACATCCTGGCCAGGCAGACGACGCCGCTGTGGCAGCTGGGGCGCTGCGACTTCACTGATCAATATCAGTACCACTTTGAAAACGTGAGCCTGCTGAACGCGCTCTTAAGCCTGGGCGAGGTGCTGACGGAGGAGTATACCTGGGAGTTTGACACGGACACAACGCCCTGGACGATCAACTTCGTGCGCGCGGACCAGAGCGCCGGCTGCGGGGTCCACTACGGGCGCAGCCTGGTCGGCATCGAGAAGACGATGGACGCGAGCGCGCTGATCACCCGGCTCTACCCGCTGGGCTACGGCGATGGCGTGAACCAGCTGACGGTGAGCGGCGTGAACAACGGCCTGCCCTACATCGACGCGGACACGGCCGGGACCTGGGGCACGGTGTGCAGCGTATGGACGGACACCAGGATCCAGGACCCGGCACTGCTGCTGGCGCGCGCCCGGCAGGTGCTGGAAGGCTACAAGAACCCCTACATCACGTACACGGCGCGGGCGATCGACCTGTACCGCATCACCGGGCAGAGCTGGGACGACTACATGCCGGGCAAGAAGGTGCGGGTGATGGACTCCGAGCACGGGATCAGCCTGGACGCCAGGATCGTGAGCGTGGCGAAGCGGGACGTGCGCGGGGAGCCGGGGGACGTGGAGATCACGATCGCGAACGCGCCCAGGGACGCGGCGGAGCAGATCAACACCATCGCGGACCGCGTGGGCATCGGTGAATTGTACAGCCAGGGCGCGACAAACCTCTTCGCACAATCCTTCCAGGACAACGCGGACTCGAGCCACCCGGCGGTGATGCGCTTCTACGTGCCCAGGGGGCTGGTGAGGATCAACCAGCTGCTGCTTTCCTGGACACTGACGGCCTTCCGGGCCTACGAGACGGCCGCGGCATCGGGCGGCGGGAGCACGCAGACGAGCTCCGGCGGCGGCAGCGTGGTGGCGACCACGCAGGCGCAGGGTGAGTTTACGGTGACCCTGCCGTCCAGGACCTCCACGGGCGCTATCAGCATCAGCGGCACAACCAGCGAGGCGGGCGGGCATATCCATACGGTGGAATCCCATAACCATACGGTGCCCGCACACAGCCACGGCATGGCGCACTACCACAGCGTGGGCGCGCACACGCATCCGAGCGGGAGTCACACGCACACGATCGCGGAGCATAATCATTCGATCGGCAGCCACCGGCACAAGATGAACAGCCACACGCACAACATCGCGAGCCACACCCACAGCGTCAAGGCGAGCGGCGACGAGACCTACGGCAGCGGCGTGCTGACCAGCACAGGACCGAGCCCGGAGAATACGGAATACACGACGCCGACCTGCGGGAACACGGCGCTGACCACGGACGCGGCCAGCGGAACCACGGGAGACAGCGCGGCCTTTGACAGCGGTCCGGCCAGCAGCAGCGTAACCGGCGAGCAGGCGGAGACGGTGACTGGCTACGACGCTCCGGACACGGACCTGCAGGGCGCGCATACGCACACGTTCCGGGTCGAGAACATTCCCATCGGCCTGACCGTCCCGGCCCTGGAGGTGGACGTGCCGGCGCACGACCATTCGGTGTCCATCCCGAGCCACACGCACACGGTGACGATCCCGAGCCACGGGCATGACATCACGTACGGCATCTACGAGGGCGGGACCGCGAACGGCGTGAGCATCTACGTGGACGAGAACCAGGTGCCCGCGTCGAGCCTCGGGCGCTACGAGGTGGACGTGAGCCCCTGGATGGCGAAGGACGAGGACGGGAAGATCACGCGCGGGGCCTGGCACGAGATCCGCATCGTGCCCGACGGGCTGACCCGGATCGAGGCGCAGCTCTACGCGCAATGCTTCGTCCAGAGCGTGGGCGGGGGCGACTATTGACCGCCCATGGACATATATGACAAAACAGGACAATCCGAGGGAGGGATGCCAATGGAGACAAGTTTGCTCGTCAGCCTGGGCGCGCTGCTGGTCAGCGGGCTGGGGCTGCTGCTGTCCGGCCGGAAGGAGAGCCGCCAGGACGCGGCCGGGGCGGCCCGGGTCGAGGCGAAGCTGGACTCGATCGGGTCGGGCGTAGAGGACATCCGCGTGGAAATGCGGGCCGTCCGCGGCCGCGTGGACACGCTCTCCGAGCGCGTGAGCGCGGTGGAAGCCAGCTGCAAGTCGGCCCATCACCGGCTGGACCAGCTGCAGGGAGGTGGGCACGGTGCGGAGTGACGACATGATCATCCTGGTGCTGGCGGTCGTCATCCTGCTGCTGGTCCTGCTGAAGTGGGCCCGGGACAGGCGCGCGCAGCAGACCTGGGAGCAGGCCGTCAACCGGCGCCTGGAGCTGATCGAGCAGCGGCTGAGGCTGCTCAGGGACGACTGTGAGCACCGCATGGCCGTCATGGACAAGCGCGTGACCGTCTGCGAGCGCATGCTGCGAGGCATGGACGCGCCTGTGCCCAACGGGACGATCAGAGACGAAGAGGAGGATAATTGATATGGACTGGAGAAAGTGGTGGAAGGCCGCGGGGATCCGCGCGGTCAGGACCTTTGCTGAGGCGATGCTGGCTTATATCGGCACCGGCGCGGCAGTGCTGGGGGACGTCAACTGGATCGCGGCATTGTCCGCCGGTGCCTTCGGCGCGATCAGCGCGCTGCTGCTCGCGCTGGCAGGGCTGCCGGAGGTGAAGGCGGAATGATCCGCACAAAGGGCTGGACGGGGAAACTCGTCCAGCCCTCTTTTTTATTTTGCGCAAGAAAAAACCGCGAGTGTATAGGGAGCGGGTCACGCGGATAATGAAATGCTCCGGAGAAAAACAGAACCAAAGTTTGAAAATTCGCAGCGGAAATTATATAACGCTGCCATCCTTCCCCGCGATCGACTACCCTCTCCCCCCTGGGTCGAAAAATAAAAACTGGGAAACGGAGCACCGGCGAAGGGCCAAGCGTTTACAGCGCATGGTGTTTTGAACTTCCGGGGGTAGGTGTCATCAATATTACAGATTATTACATAAGTTACAGAAACAATAATATAACTGTAACGTTGTCCGGTGAGCGCTCTAATGAAGGAATTTTATAACGATACAGTATTACAGTTGTTACAGCATTATTTTACAGGCCGTATATTTTCACGGCCAGACGCCTCGCGTCCCTACGAATCAAAAGGCCGAGGGTTCGAATCCCCCAGGGCGCGCGCGAATGAAAAAGCCTGAAACTGTAACGAGTTTCGGGCTTTTTTCATTTGGTGATAAGGTTGCGGATAATGGGGATTGTTAAGGAATATGTGGGAGCGCGGGCGCCTGGGGAGAATGAAAAAGGCCTGCTGCTGCAGGCGCTTTCAAATGGGGGTCGTGGGAGTAAGATGATCAGCCAGGGACGCAGCTGCTGCTCAGGGGACGAGCGTGTCCAGGTAGGCGGCTGCGTCCTGGTCACGGGCGGGCAGGGCGTAGGCGTAGGTGCGGAGCGTGACGCCCGGATCCGCGTGGCCCATGCGCGCGGCGACGGCGACGACGTCGATGTTATGGGCCAGGAGCAGCGAGGCGTGGACGTGGCGCAGGTCGTGGAAGGTCAGGCCCTCGTAGCCGTGGGCGTCGGCGAAGGCGCGGAACCACTTGCTGGGCGTGTCGTGGTGCAGGCGGTCGCCGCTGCGGCCGTAAAGGATGTGCTTCGCGCCGTGCCAGGGCGCGCCCGCGTCCTCCGCGTCGAGGGCGTCAGCTGTACGCTGGAAGCGCTGGCGCTGCAGGATCGGCAGCATGGCAGCGGGCAGCGTGATCAGGCGCTCGCCTGCGTCTGACTTCGGCGCGGCGACGAAGCTGCCGGTTTCCGGGGTGTACTTGAGAGCCCGGCTGACGTTCAGCGTCTGATGGTCCCAGTCGAGATCCGACCAGCGGAGCTCCGTGACCTCGCCCAGACGCAGGCCGCAGAGCATGGCCAGGAGAACGGCCAGCAGCAGGCGAGGATCCTCCGCGGCGATCTGGGCGAGCAACTGCCGGACCTCGTCCTCGGAGAGCCGGACCTTGCGCTTCTGGTGCACCTTCGGGCGGGCCACTGCGTCCATGGGGTTGTGTTCCAAGTAGCCCATGCGGACGGCCGCGGCCAGCATCGCCTCCATGCAGGTGTAGTAGTGCAGCACGGTGTTTGCGCTCAGGGCCTTCGAGGACGGCCGGCGCTGATCCGAGGGCGAGCGCGGCCTGGCCAGCTGCTCGTCCGGCAGCGCGGTCGAGCGGCGCGGCGAGCCGCGGACCTGCAGCAGCCAGTCGGTGAGGATGGGCGGCGTCAGGTCGCTCAGGGGATAGTCGCCCAGGATGGGCAGGATCCGCGTGTCGAGGAGATGGCGGTAGTTGTGCACCGTGACCGGCGAGCGATCCGGCGCGACGTGCTTCGTTAGCCACTCCTCGGACCAGCTTTGGAGCGTCCACGTGGACGCCTCCGCGGCCAGGCGGCGCTCGAGGGCGTGCAGCTCGCGCTCCGCGTCGCGGCGCTGGACGGACTCCGGGTGCGCCGGATCCATGCGCAGGGGGACACGGACCAGCTGCGGCCCGGCCGCGGTCTCGACGGTAACGCAAACGCGCCAGCTGTTTTTAGAGCGGTGTTCAATATAACCCATGGGAGCCTCCGAAAAAAAATATACAGGGGTATACCCCTCTTATTTTGCTGTAATACTGTAACAGCCGCGGAAAACGGGACGAAAACCAAAGTGAAAGCAAGGAAAAGCGCTGTTACACGCCCCGCGCCGCAACCGTAATTTACCTGTCACAACGTTACAGGAAAGTGTAACGGAACGAGGGCGGGCGGGCCAGCGTCCCGCCCCTACGATAGCTCGGCCTTTTGAGCCATGGACGCAGGGAAAAGCGAAAACGCCCACGGCGCAAGGGCTTCCGCTGGCGGGATATGGGGTAAATGCCCGCGCGCGCAGCCCGGAATGGAAAATGCGGGGGTGTATGTTGCAAAATGCTGTAATAACTGTAACGGAGTAACGCAAAAGCCGCCCGCGGGCGCGGACGGCTTTACAGCACTTACTATAGCATGGATATAGCATTGTTATGGCGTATACCTGATGGCAATATCGCATCCGTAATTATAGCCATGTCCGCCGCCAGTGACGGAGAAGCCGCTGATGGTGGCATCAGGATGGCGCAGCGCTTCCTGCACGGCCTGCACCTTGACGGCCGGGACGCTGCCGACGGTGTAGCCGTTGACAACACAGTAATAAGCTGGTTTCCCTTCCCAGGTGTAGGGGCGCAGCTCCACGTCTGCGGCCGTCTGGCCCTCCGGAACGTATGGCGGATCCATGAATTTGATATGACGAAGGATTGTCTGGCGGTCGGAGCCGTCATCGTTTTTGAAGGTGACGCCCGCGGCGCTGAAGCTGACAAACTGATAGCCAGGCTTAGCGGCTGATACGGGTGCCGGCTTCGCTGCGGGCGCTGCTTTGAACATGCGCAGGCCGATGATCACCAGCACCAGCGCGACAGCGACGCCGCCGACCAGCGCCTCGCTGCTGCCTTCCTTCGCGCTGGCAGCGATGCAGGCAGCAGCGAGAACGAACAAGAGAGCTCCGATCAATTTCTTTTTCATTGCGACCTCCGTGATTAAAGTGTATAATAGCGCTAACGCGCGAATACATGCGGAGCGCTCGGCGGAAAGGAGACAGGCATGGAGCGTGATGTTATGATGCACCGGATCGCGATGATCCTGACCCAGCTGAGCCGGGAGCAGCTGCTTGAGCTGCTGCAATATCTTGACCAGCTTGCAGGCCATCCAGAAAATCCATCACCCGACCCAGCGCCGGATCAGAGAGGGCCTTGACGCGCTTCAGCGCCATCGCTCTCAGCCCATCGTCATCGACGGTGGGCTCTTTTTCGTTTTGGTCATCATGGCCGAGCAGGTAATCTATAGATACGCCGTACAGATCAGCCAGAATGACGGCGGTCTGAAGCCTTGGGACCGTCTCGCCTCGTTCCCAGGCGAAGACGGACTGCTGGGTAACGCCGAGCTTCTCACCCAGCTCCAGCTGGGAGAGACCCATGGATTCGCGGAGTATTTTGAAGCGGTTCTGAGCCATCGGATCACCTCCTGAATATAGTATACAGTTAAAAACTGTAAATTACAAACAGTTTAAATTTTAATTTACTCTTGACATAACAGTTTATAACTGTTATTATATGCAAACCGGGAGGGGGTGCGACATGAGAAAAAAGTTGAGAGAAAGAAGAACGCACGCGGGTCTATCACAGGCGAAACTGGCAAAGGCTGCGGGGATCACGCAACAGAGCTACCAGGCGATCGAAGCCGGAGACGTCATGCCGAAGCCCCAAACCGCAATGAAAATTGCAACAGTTCTAAACTTTCCCTGGACCGAGATCTATGAAGAGGAGGACAATGACGAATGAGCAGGGGTTTGATCGACTACTTGACCTATGCGTACAGCTTCCTGTGCAAGGGCCGCGGGCGGCTGGAAGCGGAGCAGATCCGCGCGATCCAGAAGGGCGCGGACACGATGACGAAGGCGGCGCCGGTGGTGCTGAGCGAGGAGGGCCAGGGCAGCAACGAGCTGGCGCTGGACCTGGAAGAGGCCAACATGATCAACGGACACATCGAGGAGGCCACTATATGGCTGCTGTCCCTGGAGAACGTGTGAGCAGGAGCGTGGTGCTGCCGCTGGAAGCGGTGACCGGTACCGGCTGGGGCCACGGCTGGATGGAGACCTGGCTGCCGGCTGAGGAGGCCGGCACCAAGGAGGACGTGCACGAGCTGGTGGAGATCTGCTGGTGCCGCGGCGCCACCCTGGAGGTGGACGAGTACGGCGCGGCCAGCACCGGCACCGTGGCGACGCTGGCGCAGGACTATGACCGGCCCTACGGGGTACGGATCTGGAGCATCAAGCCGACGCCTGCGCTGATGCGGGCCATGGCCTGGGGAACGAACTGGGGGCAAGGATAGCCGGAGAGGGGGCCGCTGAGAATTGAATATCAAGGAATTCCTCCGGCGGTTCGACCGAGTGAAGGGGCCGTCCGGCAGCGGCGAGTACATGGCCAAGTGCCCGTGCCACGACGACTCCACCGCGTCCCTGAGCATCGGGATCAAGCGCGAGGGCGGGCGCGACCGCATCGTCTTCGACTGCCACGCCGGCTGTGACGGGCGCGACATCCTGAAGGCCGTGGGAGTGACGACGCGCGAGCTGTACGATCCCGAGGATCCGCCGCGGACCGAGCGGCTGAAGGACGGGACGAAGGTGCATACCGTGAAGAAGCCCGACACCCGGAAGCCGCAGGCCAGCGAGAGCAAGCCGCAGCGGGAAGAGAAGCCCGGCTCAGCCGGGCCGAAGTGGGACCTGAGCCGGCCCGCGAAGGTGTACAGCTACACGGACGCGAGCGGGAACGAGCGCTTCCAGGTATGCCGCTTCGAGACCGAGTACGAGGGCAGGCGCGTGAAGACCTTCCGGCAGCGGCGGTACGCGCCGGACGAGCCGAAGGCCAACGCGACCGGCTACGTATGGAGCGTGCCCGAGGAGATCCGCGACACGACGCTGTACAGGCTGCCCCAGCTGCTGGACGGGATCCGCGAGGGCCGCACGGTGTACCTGGTCGAGGGCGAGAAGGACGTGGAGACGCTCGCGCGCCTGGGCCAGGTGGCGACCTGCAACCCGGGCGGAGCCGGGAAGTGGCGCGACGGGTACACGGCGCTGCTGAAGGGCGCGGACGTGGTGATCCTGCCGGACAACGACCCGGAGAACAAGGACGACCCGGAGAAGGGCCGGACCGGCCAGAAGCACGCCTGGACTGTGGCCTGCGCGCTGCAGGGCGTGGCGAAGCGCGTGCGCGTGGTGGACCTGACGCTGTGCTGCCCGGAGCTGCCGAGCAAGGGCGACATCAGCGACATGGTGGAGAAGATGGGCGACCAGGCCGCCATGGACACGCTGGCCCGGGTGCTGGCGGTGACCAGGGACTTCGACCCGGACGGGCCGCAGTACTGGCTGACGCCGCTGGAGCAGGCCGCGATCCTGTACGACCACGTGCAGGGCTACGGCGTGGACCACGGCTGCATCATCCAGTACCAGCAGGGCGGCGGGAAGAAGCCGCTGACGGACTTCGTGGCGATCATGCGCCAGGAGGTGGTGCGGGACGACGGCGCGACTCAGACGCTGAGCTTCACTCTGGACGGCTGGACGCAGACCGGGCAGCCGCTGCCGCGGGTGTCGATCAGCGCCGAGGAGCTGGACCGCATGAGCTGGGTGACCGGCAAGTGGGGATCTCGCGCGAGCGTGGCCCCGGGCAGCACCAACGGCGGAAAGGTCAGCTGGTGCATCAAGAAGGTGGCCCAGAAGACCGCGCAGCACGTGA
>OCTW011527241.1_pt1 | contig 10883 bp, 10 predicted proteins | sample 1539671 | NCBI WGS metagenome assembly OCTW01 (sample SAMN02144230, study PRJEB22623) | gut metagenome | biome: sheep rumen | host: Ovis aries | place: New Zealand | reverse complement strand
CAGATTATTGCAAGAAATGCCGTGGCAAAAACCATATTCTGTTTATTGGTTTTTATTTTTACTTGTTTATTATCTGGTCTTATTGTTTCTGTTTTCACTTGCTTATTCTCTAATATCACTTGTGTATTATCTGTGATTTCACTCTCATAAAACATCAAACCGGAGCTGTTACAGTTCAGGTCAGGATACCGCTGTTCCTTTATCAAAATTGAAAATAAATAAAAGGATTATAGCTGCCGGATACTATATTCATGCCGGATAAAAGAAGTATCAACAGCAGGCCAATGTCTCTTAAGACATTTACAAAACCCTCACTACGCTCTGCCTTCGATCCAACTCTCACTCCGGTCTCCACTATATCGCCGTCTATGAACCTGTCGAAAAGGATGCCCGGCATTCCTGCAGAAAGAAGTATACCCACTATCAGCATAAGCACTGTCCATCTGTCGAGATACCACATGACGCTAAACCCGGGTTCACTTCCAAGCGCTCTCCCCAGCATAGTCTTAAGGTACCAAAATGCCTCCCTCAAGGAGTCTGCTCTGAAGAAAATCCATCCGATGATCACTATAAGAAGTGTATATATATGCTGCAGGATTCGAAAGACAATCCCATTCCGCATCACTATATCCTCACCGTCACTTTTGGACATACCATCCCGGCATTTTCGGGCAGTTCCGTTCTGTCTTCTGAAACTTCTCTCAAGAAGCATAAACGCACCATGCCAGATACCCCAGAATATATAGTGCCAGGCTGCGCCATGCCAGATACCTGTCAAAAGAAAAATGATAAACAGATTTCTGTATGTTTTGACAGCACCATGTCTGTTACCCCCAAGAGGGATGTACACATAATCTCTGAACCAGCTCGACAGAGATATATGCCACCTGCGCCAAAATTCTGTAATTGACCGTGAAATATACGGAAGATTAAAATTCTCAAGGAAGTGAAATCCGAACATCCTTCCAAGTCCTATAGCCATATCAGAATAACCGGAAAAGTCAAAATATATCTGAAGAGAGTAAGCGACAGCGCCAAGCCATGCGATAGCAACAGTATTGTTCTCTATCCCCTGCGCAAAGATACTATCCACAGTCACCGCCATCGTATTGGCAATCAGGGCTTTCTTGCCGAGACCTAGGATGAACCTCCTCGCCCCCTCCGAGAAATCATCTATAGTCACATGTCTGTAATCTATCTCTGCCTGAACATCCGTATATCTCACGATAGGTCCGGCAATAAGCTGTGGAAAAAGCATTACATAGAGAGCAAGCTTAAAAAGGTTCCTCTGTACCCCGGCACGCCTCACATAAACATCACAGGTATATGACATTGCCTGAAAGGTAAAAAAGCTGATGCCTATCGGAAGTGCGATCTCCCGAAGTGGAATGCTCTTTGACAGCACCTTGTTGAGGGTATCAATAGTAAAATCAAAATACTTGAAGTAAAAAAGAAGAGCCAAATTTGCAAGAATAGTTACAAAAAGACATATTTTTGCCGGAATAAACGAAGCTGACATTTCTTCCGATTTTCTCTCCTTCGACTCAACCTCAGGACGCCTGCCATCATGTCTCCTAAAACTGTCTATCCCCAGAGCCCCCACATAATTTATGAATATACTGAGAAGGATAATCCATACATAGTTGAGCTGTGACCACGCAAAAAATAAAAGGCTCATTATGAGCAGCCAGTAGTTACTGAAAAACTTCCGACTGCCAAAGACCCTTTTATCAAGAAGTATGCTGCTGTAGTAGCCTGCCAGAGTGACAGGCAGAAAACAAAACAAAAACAGAGTTGAACTAAAAACCATCCGTAAAACTCTCCAAATACTTATTCACAGAACTATCATCTCTTCTCATCAAGATACAGTCCCAAAGCATCCTTTGCAGCATTCCTTACACCCTCTGAAGTATAAGTTGCTCCGGAAACTCCATCTATCTCATAGCTGTCCTTTTTCACCAGCTGCTCCGATAACTCCTGAAGAGCAGCACCGCCAATATCCGGTGTCTCGTCACCTCCATTGATATCAGCATCTATGATATCATCACCCTCCATCTTGATCGTTACAGTGATGGTTCCGCCAAATCCCTCGGCACTGCCCATGAGGATCTTGGTCTCAACTTTTTCTGCAGTTGTCTCTGTCTCAGTTTCAGTTTCCGCTTCTGTAGTTGCGACTGTAGCAGCTGCTTCTGTAACCTCTTCAGTCTCCTTATTTTCTTTTTTACCATTGCACGCTGTCAATGCAAGCATCAGTCCCATGCAAACTATCCATAATGATTTCTTCATATAAACTAAGTCCCCCTCAAAAATATGTTCTTCTACCACTATGATGCCAAAAATAATCTCTGTTAACAAGGCAAAAACCTTACAAAAATCGGACAAAAAAACTCCTCCGGGCATCCATTACGAAATACCTGAAGGAGCTTGTTTCTATTTCTTTCCAATCACTCCGCAACTATCATTTGCGACATCGGAAATCTATAAACATTTATGAAATTAAATTACTTAGCAAGTGCTGCCTTTACAGCATCCTTAACACCGTTTGATGTTAATGTAGCACCTGAAACACCATCGATATCAGCTGAACCAGCCTCAACGATCTGCTTCTGAAGCTCCTCAAGAGCCTTTCCACCAACGTCAGGAGTCTCGTCCTTGCCCTCAATAGTAGCATCTACGATCTTGTCTCCATCCATTGTAAGAGTTACTGTAACATCTCCGCCGAAGCCCTGAGCTGTTCCTGTAAGTGTCTCAGCTGACTCCTCAGCTGCTGCTGTTGTCTCCTCGCCTGCTGCTGTTGTCTCCTCAGCTGCTGCTGTTGTCTCCTCAGCTGCTACTGTTGTCTCCTCAGCTGCTGCTGTTGTCTCCTCAGCTGCTGCTGTTGTTTCCTCAGCTGCTACTGTTGTCTCTGCTGCAGCTGCTGTTGTTTCCTCAGCTGCTACTGTTGTCTCTGCTGCAGCTGCTGTTGTTGCCTCTGGAGCATTGCCTGAATTGCAAGCTGCGAGTGCAAGGATAAGACCTGCTGATGCTGTCATCATAACTAATTTCTTCATAATAATTCCTCCTAAGATTTGAACCATCATCCCTAAGATAATTTATACACGGATGACAAAACATTAGGCATGTAAGAATCTCATCTGTAGATATAAGACAACTCACATAACCTCAAATCAAGGTCGTATATTACACTTTCAATTTTGGAATGTCAAATTTTTGACACCAAAAAAGCGTAACAACGACCTTGATTCTTAAGAGATAGGATTAATAATTATTATGTTTTTTTAACAATTTATAATTCCAATTAACCTGATTATTCGTATTTTTTCACAAATGTATACACAACAATTCTTGCAAAAAACTTTCAAATTATTTATTTTTCGATTCTAATGATATTTTTTCTTTTTTCTTATTTTTTCCACTCCGGGCGATGCTTTTTACTCTCATAGAGCCTTTCATCAGCCTGTCTCTGCATCTCGATAAGATCTTCATTTTTTGTCATCTTTCCGTAGGCGCAGCCATAGCTGCAGGTAATCTGATGATCGACCCCTTCAATCCTGATGCTCTCCACCATACTTAACCAGCTTGCAACCATTTCTCTTATTTGCGCAGTATCATGATCCGGAATGATGACCATAAGCTCATCTCCACCAAAACGATAGCTGTATTTGGATGAGAATGTTTCGATCAAAGCATTGGCGATCGACTTCAGAACTTCATCCCCTTTGAGATGTCCGTAGGTATCGTTGTATTGTTTGAAGTAATCAATATCAACCATCATTATGAACAGGTTGCGATCCTTGTAGCTATTATAGTCATCGCTCAGAGCCAGTCTGTTGCGTAGTCCGGTCATTTTGTCCCTTCGGGATTCCATGCCCAGCACCAGATTGATCTTTTCAAGATCCACCATTCTGCTAAATGCATTAACCTTAAACGAATATCTCATATATGTGCTTAAAAGGCATGTCATGGCAAGACATATATAATTGACTGTAATCATTCCTATAGCTTTGTCATACCTGTACATCAGATAATAGAAAACCACAAATGGAATAACCACAACCGGCGTTGAACACCTCGGCGGCAAAGTTATGAAGCATACTATACTGAACATAACCAAATATAGAATTATGGCCTGAATGCCTTTCGTATAATGAAAAATCGATATCCTTACGCCCCATGATATGATAGCAATAAGGTAAACCGTCTGAATGATAGTTCTCTTAACACTATTGTTCTTCTGGCGTTCAGCAATCCTGTCACATACAAGGTACAGCATATTTATCAAAAAACCCATACCCGAATAAAGAATGCTGATATCTCTTAAATAATGTCCGTTTCCGTGTACAGCAAAAATACCTATCGCTGTCACCTCTGCCAATAAGAATGCATAGGTTATTATTCGTAACACCTTTATATTTTCTTCAAATGCCCTTTGGCTTATTTCCTTATCAGGTATGCCTGTCAAAAAAGCACAAATATCCTTAATATACTTCATATTATCTTGTATTTTCAGCAAGTTATATACAAAAGATCAACGACATGATAAACTACCCGTTTCTCATACAGTAGTCATTTCTAATATCGGCTGACTATGTATATTTATTGCAGCGAAATCCAAAATATAATATTTAATTAATATTTATTTTGACAGAGAAAAAGCCCCCGGCATTGCCGGGAGCCTGTTTTTGATTTCGTCATCTGACAATCATCATCCAACGTATGCTACTGCACTATTGCCTGCGATTCTACCGAATACGATGATATCAGCTACTGCGTTTCCGCCAAGACGGTTAGCACCGTGAACACCTCCGGTAACCTCACCTGCTGCAAACAGACCAGGGATAACCTCTCCGTCAGTATTGATAACTTCCGCTGCAGTATCGATCTTAAGTCCACCCATTGTGTGATGGATTCCAGGAGAAACCTTGATAGCATAGAATGGAGCTGTTGTAAGATCATTGTCACTTGAGAATGAAGTACGTCCGAACTCAGCATCTGTCTTGTCTGCCCAGATCTTTGCCCATCCGTCCATGGTCTCCTTAAATGCATCTGCAGGAACACCCATAGCCTCAGCGAGCTCTTCATAAGTCTCACCCTTTACTGCATAGCCTGAGTTGTAATATCCTGTGTAAACTGATGATGCGTCCATCATCTTCTGATCGAGGATGATCCATGCACATCCGTCTGTCTGTGCGATCTCTGCTGCAGAAACCTTATCTCTTGTAGAAACCTCATCATAGAAACGCTTTCCTTCCATATTTACAAGGATAGCACCGTCTCCACGGATACCTTCTGTGATAAGGTGAGCATTACCGTCAGCATCTACCGTTACAGTAGGATGGATCTGGATCTGCTCCATATCAACTGTGTCAGCCTTAACATCGTCGGCTGTTGCCATATCGATACCCTGTCCGAGAGAACCTGCTGCATTTGTTGTTACAAAACCTTCAAGATCCGGATTGTATTTAACTACTCTGTCGAGATCTCCACCGAAACCACCTGTTGCAAGAATTACGGCCTTGGCATTGACAGTAACAGTGTTTCCTGTCTCGCCTTCAGCAACTACTCCTACAGCCTTTCCGTCTTCCATGATGATCTTGTTGGCTGTTGTGTTGTAGTAAACGTCAATGTTGTCCTTATCCTCAACGTTCTTGGTAAGGATAGGAACGAGGTAAGAACCAACTGCTGTTGTCTTGCCTTCAGCATTAACAGGTCTGTGAATACGCTTTACAGAAGCTCCGCCGAATGCTCCTACTGATGGAAGCTCAGCATCGTGCTCCTTTAACCAGTCAACAGCATCTGATGTGTTCTCGCACAGAGTCTTAACAAGGTCAAAATTGTTGATTCCCTTACCGCCGATCATAGTATCAAGCTCGAAAAGCTCTACAGAATCGAAATATCCTTCAGGCTTTGCCTGATACTCATCCCACTGCTTCTGAACAGTAGCTGCAAGCTCTGTGATGACTTCATTGTCAGCCCATGACTCCTTGGCTGTTGCAAGAGTCTTGTTTACACCATCAGCCTCGCCGAACTCATTCTCATCCTGTGTAGCTGTCTTGGCAGCATTGAGACCACCTGTTGAACGAACAGTATTTCCACCGCCCATTGACTGTGACTCGAGGATAACAACATTCTTGCCGGCCTCTGATGCAGTGATAGCTGCTGCCATACCGGCACCACCCATACCAACAACTACTACATCAGCCTCAACTGACATATCCTCTGCCGGCTCAGCTGCTGCAGCTTCTACAGATTCAAGGTCCTCAGGCTTTAATCCTGCCTCAGCAAGAGCTGCCGTAGCTGCTTCTACGATAGCCTTGGATGTGATTGTAGCGCCTGATATCGCATCAACCTGGATTGTATTTCTCTCTATCATCTCAGCAGGAAATGCCTCGATAGCCTTAGAACCGATACCATCTGTCTCTCCCGGTCCCTCAATCTTTACATCCGCAATCTTGCCATCCTTAAGTGTGATAGCTACCTTAACAGGATTGCTCTCTCCGCCCTGTCCGATTGCAGTACCCTCATAAGTACCATCGGCACCTGCACCTGCTGCGTCCTGAGCAGCCTCTGTTGCTGCCGCTGTAGTTGCAGCTTCTGTCGCTGCCGCCGTTGTCTCTGCCGGCTTTGAACCACAAGCTGAAAGTGCTGATGCTGTCATAGCACCTGCAAGAACCACCGCTGTAGCTGACTTACCAAAGTTTCTCTTTTTCATAATTTCATTACCTCTCTGATGAACAATAATGTCGCTCTGTCAATTATTATCGACTTAAAACATCTATCCCATAACCATATCATCCTCAGAAAATAGTTGAATCTGCATCAATAGCTGATTTTCGGACTTTAACAGCTACAGGATGATTAATGTTTTGACATTAAAAATCAATCATTATTGTCATTATTTAGTCAATCTTTCGAAATTATCTTACCATTTATATATACATAATACAATCAACTTTCGAAATTTCTTCCCTTTTATCGCATTGCAAGAGAAAATCTTTCTTTTATATCTCCTATGATTTATCCGTTTAAATGCTGCTTTTTTCAATATCATTTCAGAAAAATAAATCGCAAATGACTTGCAAAAGTATTGACTTTATACGTTATCAAAGTTAATATAACGCTTGTCGCAAATTTGCAATTAGTTTGCAAATTAATTATGCAGAATTTTTACATTATATTAAGGATAGAAAAGAGTGAAGATGCAGCGTCATTATCGTTCTAAAGGAAGTCATCTTATTGAATGTTATTCGAAAACACATAAAGAATCCTCCTTCAGTGCAAAGCAGATTGTAGATTATGCAAAAGAGTGTGATGTCAAGATAGACATCGCCACAATCTATCGTAATCTGGAAAAAATGGTGGCTGACGGTTTGCTTTTAAAGACCAAGAGTCAGGAGTCTGACTCCGTCATATATCAGTGTGTTGACGAGCATCATGATTGCCACAATCATCTCCACGCGAGATGCAAGAATTGCGGCAAAATCATCCACCTTGAGGACAAAACGACTGAGATGTTCATAAATCATATGATGGAGCATTACAATTTTGCTATAGAGGCTGACCTATCGTCCATTTGCGGTCTCTGTAAGGATTGCCGATGATCAGCAGCCTGATATGACATCAGAAAATGAGGATTAATTATGAAGCAAAATAAATTATTTACAACACTTTTATCACTTACAGTAGCAGCCAGCGCCCTTACAGGATGTAACTCAACAAGCACTCCAGTCAGCACTACTGCTGCGGCAGAAAATAATCCGCAGACAACTACAGCTGAGGCAGCCACAAAGGCCGACTCCAAGCTGGCAACTGCAGCTGCCGCAGGCGGAGAAAAGGTTTCCATCGTTTGCACCAGTTTTCCGCAGTATGACTGGGTGCGTCAGCTTACAAAGGGCCTTGATGATAATTTTGATATCACATATCTCCAGAATACAGGTGTTGATCTCCATAGCTACCAGGCAAGCGCTGAGGACATCATGAAAATTGGTTCTTCTGACATGTTTATCTATGTCGGCGGAGAGTCAGATACATGGGTGGACGGTGCACTTGCCAATGCTGTTAATCCTGACCTTATCGCCATCAATATGCTTGAGGAGCTGGGAGATGATGTAAAGGAAGAGGAATTAAAGGAGGGTATGCAGCATGATCATGAGGCTGAGGACCATGACCATGAAACCGAAGATGAGCACGAGGAGGCCGAGGATCATGACAATGATCATGAGGACGGTGAGATTGAGTACGACGAGCACGTCTGGTTATCTCTTGAAAATGCAGCCGAGTTCACTGAGGAGATTGCTGACAAGCTGGAGACATTAGCACCAGACCAGGCTACTGCAATTGCAGCAAACTGTGACAGCTATGTAGCAGAACTTAAAAAGCTTGACTCAGAGTATGAGACAGCTGTTGAGGCATCACCGATCAAAACAATCATATTTGGTGACAGATTTCCATTCCGTTATCTCGTAGATGATTATGATCTCGACTATTATGCAGCATTTGTAGGCTGCTCAGCAGAGACAGAGGCAAGCTTTGAGACTATCTCTTTCCTTACAAGCAAGGTAGATGAACTCCAGGTTCCTGCCATCCTCACAATCGAGAATTCAGACCAGAAAGTAGCCAAAACTATACTTAACAATACAAAATCCAGAAACCAGCAGATCCTCGTTATGGATTCACTTCAATCTGTATCACAGGAGACAATCAATGGTGGCAAGACATATCTTGGCACCATGCAGGACAATCTCGAGACTTTAAAAGTTGCTTTAGGTGTAAACGCCTAATCAGCAATCTAATGATTTTAACTTTTTATGCATGGAGGCTTAATAACTAATGGCATACATCACATGTACAGATCTTTCTGTGGGCTACAACCAGGATCCTGTTGCCAGTGGAATAAACTTTGAAATAAATAGGGGCGACTACATCTGCGTAGTTGGTGAAAACGGTACAGGAAAGAGTACATTGATGAAAACTCTGCTCCACCTGCAGAGCCCATGTGAAGGTTCCATCACTTTAGGTGACGGACTCACTCCTAGAGAGATAGGTTATCTCCCACAACAGACATCGGTGCAGAGAGACTTCCCTGCCACTGTTCAGGAGATAGTCCTGTCCGGAACCATCACAAAGGGCTTTGGTTTTTTCTACTCAAAGCAGCAGAGGCAGCTTGCTGAAGACATGATGGAACAGCTCCATATCACCCATCTTGCATCCAAGAGCTACCGTAACTTATCCGGTGGTCAGCAGCAGCGTGTTCTCCTGGCGAGAGCTCTCTGTGCCACCACCAAGTTACTCGTCCTTGACGAACCTGTGAGTGGCCTGGATCCGTCCGCTACCTATGAGCTATATCAGCTGATTGCTGAGCTAAATGCTCAGGGCACCTCGATCCTTATGGTAACCCACGATCTTAATTCGCTGCAGTATGCATCCCACGTTTTACACGTAAAGAAAAACAGCAGCATTTTCCAAGAGAGAGAACTCTATGTTCAAAGCAAACATTATCAACAGGTAAGTCAGGAGGATTCCGATGGATTGGATCAGTAAATTACAGTACTATATGGAATTTCCATTTGTAAAATATGCTCTCATTGTTGCTATACTAACCGCACTTTGTTCATCACTTTTGGGGGTAATACTTGTACTCAGGAGATTCTCATACATAGGTGACGGTTTGTCCCACGTGGCGTTTGGAGCATTGGCAGTTGCTTCTGTACTCAAAGTAACTAATCAGATGTACATCATACTTCCTGTTACCATCGCAACTGCGGTACTGCTTTTGTGCGGCGGCAAAAATAAAAAGCTGACAGGAGATGCGGCCATAGCCATTTATTCCGTAGGAGCCCTTGCAATAGGTTACCTCCTTATGAACACCTTTTCCACATCAGCCAATATTTCCGGTGATGTATGTACTACACTTTTTGGATCAACATCAATACTTACACTGACTGAAGATCAGGTAATAATGTGCGCCGTACTTTCCATAATTACCGTAATCATATTTGTGCTTTTCTATAACCGCATATTTATGGTCACCTTTGATGAGAACTTTGCCAAGGCTTCCGGCATCAATACATCATTTTACCAGGCACTCATCGCAGTCATCACCGCTATGGTAATAGTACTTGCCATGAATCTCGTAGGCTCACTCCTAATAACTGCTCTTCTGGTGTTCCCGGTTCTGTCAGCTATGAGAGTATTCCAGAGTTTCAGAGGCGTTATCATTTACTCAGCAGTTCTTTCAATCTGTGGCGCAATTACCGGTATTCTGGTTTCGATACTTGCATCAACACCAGTCGGCTCCACAATAGTCATATTTGACTTGATCCTATTTATTATTCACTGTTTGATAGGAATGGCACGAGGCGAATGACCTTATAGAAAAAACTACAATGACAAAAAAGATAAATAGTCGTTGAAATACGAAAAAAAGGCATGTGAGGGATTTCCTCACATGCCTTTTTATATTTAATGCTAATTCCAGGTTTTAAATTACTTAAGAGTAACCTTAGCACCCTCAGCCTCAAGCTTAGCCTTGAGATCATCAGCCTCTGCCTTAGGAGCAGCCTCCTTAAGGATCTTAGGAGCAGACTCAACAGCCTCCTTAGCTTCCTTAAGACCAAGACCTGTAGCCTCACGTACAACCTTGATAACCTTGATCTTGTTAGGACCAACATCTGTAAGCTCTACGTCGAACTCTGTCTTCTCCTCAGCTGGAGCAGCAGCTGCACCTGCACCTGCAACAACAACGCCTGCAGCAGCAGAAACGCCAAACTCTTCCTCAACAGCCTTTACAAGGTCATTAAGCTCTACAACAGAAAGCTCCTTGATAGCTGCGATAAACTCTTCTGTAGTTAACTTAGCCATTTTAATTTCCTCCATTTAGAAAT
>OCTW013406078.1_pt1 | contig 10886 bp, 9 predicted proteins | sample 1539671 | NCBI WGS metagenome assembly OCTW01 (sample SAMN02144230, study PRJEB22623) | gut metagenome | biome: sheep rumen | host: Ovis aries | place: New Zealand | reverse complement strand
TTTTCCCCTGTTCCTACGTATATCTTCGATAAAGGATTCCCTTTTCTTGCTTTTTTTCGTCTTTATCATTCATCATTGGAATATTTTTCGTATATTTGCACCCGCAATCCGCAAGGAGTGCAAAGACATATTGCTCAATAGACTCTCTATCGCCACCCGAGAAGAAACGAGCAAACATACATTATTGGGGCTGCCCCTCTAAGGGCGCAGATTTCCCATATATGTATGTGGCTTGTGGCGAGCCGAGAGTCGTATGGCGAAGGTCTGCGCCTTCTTGTATATGTAGAACTTAAATATGAAAGAGTATGAGTTTTGAATCTATCATTGGTATTATTGCAAGTTTAATTACAATTTTTCTTGCAGTTAAGGGCGCTATTATTGTGGCAAGGAAATGGTTCTTGAAACCTCCCATTTCTACCTTGTTTACTCAACTGCTGACTCAAGAATTGACAGACAAAGAACGCAGAGTGATTCTTAAGAAGCTTAATGGCTATGACCTCATCAATAACAGAATAAAGGAGCAATACATACAAAATTTTGCCTTAGAGAATCGTAAACAGGAGGCTTTGTTATTCGATATATGCGACAGCAATGACATAGAGCCGACAATCGAAATATGCAAAAACCTAATAGGTAACAATATGCCATCGCTGAGAACCAAATATTTAGAAAAAAGGCAAAATAAGAAGGAATCAACACCTCCTACAGATTCTCAGACAATTGATTCTGGCGAAACCGACAAGTTCTCTGTGGAAAGTGGAGTGCAAGTTGTATATATGTCAGAATTGTTAAAGACAAATTACCCTGAGACATGCAGTCGTCTTATTAAGATACTTGAAATGCACGATGTCAAATACGCATTCTTGAAGGGGACGAAAGATATTTGGTGCCGAGACTACATGCCCATCCAGACAGAATCGGGTAAATTTATACAATTCAAATACGACCCGAGCTATCTCAAAGGAAATAAGGAATGGGAAGCATCCCGTTCAGATGTTAAGGAGGTATGTAGAGTGAATGGGATAGAAGCTCAATTCTCTGACATCAATCTTGATGGTGGCAATGTCCTTATTTGTGATGGCAAGGCAATCTTATCTAACAGAATATTCTCTGAGAATTCTAATTGGGACAAAGAGAAACTCGTCAACGAATTAAGCAAGCTTTTGGAGTGCGAGATAATCATTATTCCAGCAGAAAATGATGATATGACAGGACATGCCGATGGCATGGTGAGGTTTGTAAACCGAAACACTATACTTGGCAATAAATTGGCCGATGAATATAAGTATTGGCGGGAAGGAATGGAAAAGGTGATTGAGCAATATAGCCTCAAATATATAGATGTTCCGTTCTTCTTGCCGAAAGACCCCAAGCATCCTCATAGTGCCATTGGTATTTACGTGAATTATCTGGAAGTCAACAATCTGATAGTTCTGCCTGTTTTCGGTAGGGACGAAGATAAACAAGCCGTTGATGTTTTGAGACAAGCATTCCCTGATAGGGTCATTGAAACTATCGATTATAACGATGTTGCACAGGAAGGTGGACTTCTGAACTGCACGACATGGGTAGTCCGCTAAGTTTTTCCGTTTATTATCTTTCGGCACATATTCAAAGACAAACAAAAACCAAGTTATTGATATGAAGAAGTTTATTCCTTTTATCGTATGTGTGATTCTATGCTCTGCGTGCGAGCAAAGCAAACAGGGAATAGTCCAAGACCTATTAGAAGCTGAGAACAGCTTTGAAAAAGAAAAAGTCAATCAGTTCCTATCCGATAGTTTTATGTTCTTCGGACCTGATACGCTTAACAAAGAGGGATATTTGTTTAGAATGGACTCATTAAAGTCTATTGAATGCCAATCGACAATATTGAAGATTCAAGTCTTAGATAGTATAGTAAAGACAGAGGAACGAGAGCTATCTATCATTGATTCGCTTTTGGAAGTAAACCCTGCCATTATTCGAAAAAAGACATACAGATTTATTGATGACAAATTGCAATCTATTACCGTTGACTCAACGCTGTATCTTGAGGAATATTTTAAGTCCTTGCATGAAAAAGTGATTCCGTTTACTTTTTATGTTAATGATCAATATGACATTGAAGACGATAAAGAGATATTTGCCAATATCAAGAAGTATCTCTCGGAATATGTCAGTCTTCCAGCCTCAGATAAAAAGGAATATAGGCACTATGCCCACCTTCAAGGAACTTATGTTTCAAAAGATTGCACTTTCTATCGGAAATTAATATTCAGGGGTAAGAAAACGGTAACGATTGTTGATGCCATTTTTGGAATGTCTTTTGCATCAGGCTATGAATTGGACGAGGACATCATTAGGGTAAAGACAGACAAAAGCGATTTGTTGTTTGAAATTAAAGACAGCCAAACACTCATCGGCGAAGGATTTGCTAAAGGAACATTTAGAAAAGTAAATTAGAGTCCTTGCTTCGTCAGAAAACAATTCGGGAGGCCGCCGCTAAATCGCTAGCGCCAGCCTCCCGAATCTGATTCTCGTCTGTAACTTTATTCTTTTATGCAGCCATTCCGCGCTCATAGAGGTATCGCGGTGCGAAGCCTATCTCGTCGTTCCAGTCGACGGTGAACGGGTCGAGGCGGAACGACTTGAAGTAGTCGAGATCCTGTAGCTTGCGGCAGATACCCTTCTGCATCAGCGGCGTAAAGTCCACCAGCCGCACCTCACCAGTGTTGAACGTCAGGCGAAGCGTATAGTCGCGTACGTAATCGGCAGCAACGACTTTGAGCAATGGATTGTTTGTTGTCATATTCTTTTCCTCCTATATTTATTCCAAAGGTGCAATCTTCTTGGCAGCCTCGGCCTCGGCTTCCCGCTCTTGTTCCACATTAATTATTTTATTGGAGGCTATGCTTTAATCTCTTCCAATGCTCCCGTTTCTGAATCAATGATAAACCCGCGAACCACGATATCCTTCGGCACCAACGGATGGGTTTTGATGGTCTCTACGGTCTTGCGGACGGATTCGGGAGTATCCTTGAATCCCTCCAACCACTGGTCGAGATCAATGCCACACTTGCGGATGGTGTCAAGGGTTTCATCCGTCACACCACGGGCAATCATCTCATGGTGGAAGTGGTCGTAACTCATGTGGCAGGCTCCGCAATGCGAGTGTGCCACAACCATGATTTCCTCTACACCTAACTCGTAAATAGCTACGATAAGGCTACGCATGGCAGAATCGAAGGCAGAAATCACCAAGCCTCCAGCGTTCTTGATAATCTTTGCATCACCGTTCTTCAGACCGAGGGCTGCAGGGAGCAGTTCGGTAAGTCTGGTGTCCATACACGACAGTACCGCCAGCTTCTTGTCGGGGTACTTGTCTGTGAGATACTTCTCGTAGCCTTTTTGTGCCACAAAGTTCTTGTTGAAGTCGATAATCTGGTCTATCATATCACAAAACATATTAAAACTAACGGCAAAGTTACTTCATTAGCCACAAATATGCTCTTTTTACAGCAATTATTAAAATAGTTTAGGATATTTGACCACGAAGTCGTTACCCATTCCATTATCTCTTTTTATTCGTAGGCATATACTAGCCCGTACTTCTCGTGTAGCTTCCGAAGAGAGCCGTCGGACTTCATCTGACGGATGACATTGTTCACCAGCTGCAGGAGATCCTCCTGACCCTTCTGCATCAAGACACCAATTTCGCCATGAGTAAATGGAGCGTTCAACAGTGGGGCTGCCAGTCGCGGGTCAGTCTGTACATAATAAGGAGCCTCTGTAATTTCCGTTATCATCACGTCGGCAGCACCTTCGGCTATGAGTGCCGGGATTTCCTCGTTCTTTGGGTGAACCACAATCTTAGCGTGAGTCAGGTTCTCGTTGGCAAACTTCTCGTTCAGTCCACCGGGATTCACCATGACAGTCACGCCGGGCTTGTCAATGTCTGCCAACGACTTGTAGCGGTCGGCCTCCGAAGCCCTGCACAGGATGGTCTTGCCGTTAGCCAGATAACCGTCGCTCATAAGCATTGTTTCCCGTCGTGTATCGGTAATGGTTATTCCGCCAATGGCGAGGTCGAACAACTGAGGTTCTGCCAATACATCTGCCGTCAACGTAGGCCAGGAGGTCTTGATAAACTCCACACCGACACCTATCCTTTTTGCAATTTCCTTTGCCATCTCAATGCCGAAACCCCAATATGTCCCGTCAGCCTCCCTAAAGGATAGCGGACGATAGTCGCCAGTAGTGCCAACGAGGATAGTGCCTCGATTCTGAATTTCTGCTACTTTGCCATTACCCTCATTTGAAGCGCATGAGGCAAAACTGGCCGTACCGCAAATGGTAAGGACAGCTAATAACAGCCAAACCCTATATTTTTCCAGTCGTATCATATCACAAATTCTATTAAAACACGCTGCAAAGGTACTTATTTTCCCTTTATTATTCGTATCTTTGCACCCAACATTACAATACTTTAAGAGAATCAAATATGAATAAGACAATGAAAAAAGTAATCAGCACAACAAAATATTTAGAAAGCGGGAGGAAAGCCATTACTGACTCTTCCTCCCGCTTTCCAATTAGCGTATGGGATCTATCATGGTCTTATTTTATCATCACTTTTTTGCCGTTGACGATGTAGAGACCCTTCGTGGGCTGAGCCACGCGAACACCCTGCAAGTTGTAGTAAACGTTGTCCTTGTGAAATGCCTCATGCATAAATCCTGTGCCGGCATCGGTCGTCAGCAGCATGCGCAGGCACTGGCAAAAGGTAGGTTCGATAGCGTACAAAAAAGGTCTGAAAACTGAAACATGATAGTATTCTAACTAACTACTTGCCTGACTCCTACTTTTTGATCGGATAGAGATAAAGCAGCCCAATCATGATGACGGCAATGATTGCCGGGAAGATGGAGAACAGCGACCATATCATCTCGTTCACGGCTACGGGGTCGGTGATGGTGATGATGGTCTGGTCTGTCACAGGGTCTGTACCTGAAACAAAGCCGGCAATGCCTAAGAAGAGGGCTACCAGCGAACCGCTGATGGCAGTGCCGAACTTCTGCGACATCGTACCGCTGGAGAAGATAACACCCGTCGATGAGGTACCGTTCTTCTCTGTGGCATAGTCAGCCACGTCGGCATACATCGACCAAAGCAGGGGCGAGTAAAGACCTATGCCTACGCTGGTCAGCACCACAATGCCTACCAACACCCAGATGTAGGCGGCATCCATAGGCACGAAGAAGAACAGAATGCTGGTCACCACGCAGATGACTGCTGCCCACATGAATGCCTTGCGCTTGGAGCCTACCCACTTGGTGAACACTGGCGACACGCCTCCGAAAATCATACAGGTCAGCTCACCGAAGGTCATGAAGACGGTGTAGTTGATAATCAAGCCGCTCACCGTCACGTCACCATGCAGACAGTATTCGAACATATAGCCTGCCACGGCATAGCGGAAACCGTTGAAGAAGTTCATGCAGATACCGATGAGCGTCAGGTAAATCCAGGGCTTGTTGCGGAACAGGTCTGCAAAGGGCTTCAGCGAGAACTTCTCAGCACGAACGGGCTTCAGACGCTCCTTGGTGAGCAGTCCGCAGGCCAGCGTGCCCAGCGTGGCAATGATACCAAAGAAAGCTCCCAACACAGCATACTGGTGCTGCTCAGTACCCCCCACCATCTTCTGCAGATAGGGGAACGACAGCAGCGTGATAAAACCCATGGCGTATGCACCTACCATACGGAAGGAGGAGAACTGGTTCTTCTCGTTGTCGTCGGCAGTCATCACGCCCAACAGTGAACCGTAAGGTACGTTGACGGCGGTATAGACCACCATCATGAGCAGATAGAGGGTATATGCCCAGATGCGCTTACCTACAGGACCGAACTCCGGTGTGTATAGCAACAGGGCGAAAATCAGTCCCAAGGGTATAGCACCAAAGATGAGCCAAGGGCGATAGGTGCCCCAGCGACTTTGGGTGCGGTCGGCCAGAGACCCCATGATAGGGTCGGTCACCACATCGAACATACGGGCTATGAGCATCAGCATAGCCGTATCGGCTACGGTCAGTCCGAAGACGTTGGTGAAGAACAGCGGGAAGGCGATAGACATCACCTTCCACGTAATACCACCCGCTGCGGCATCGCCCAGCGCATATCCAATCTTTTCTCTTAGTTTTGCCATAAACTGTAAACCGTAAACTGTAAACTATTACATGATGACCTCGATAGTGTGATGACCGGGGGTAGCCTTGATGATGGTACCTTCGACGGGGAAACCGTCGAGTATCATGCGGCTAACACCACTCTGCTTGCCATTGGGGTTCTTCACGGTGATGTCGAACTCAGCACCACGCAGGGTACGCTTCACGCTATACTCCTTGAGCGTAGAGGGAATGCAGGGGTCTATCTCCAAACCGTCGAAGGTGGGCTTGATGCCTAAGATAAACTGCGTAATGGTCAGCCAGTTCCAAGCGGCAGTACCCGTAAGCCACGAGTTCTTGCCTTCACCAGGCTTGGCGGCATCCTTACCTGCCACCATCTGGCAATAGACGTAAGGTTCCACCTTGTGCAGCTGCTGGTCCTGAATCCATGCCGGACAAATCTTGGTATAGTGTTCCCAGGCATCGTTGCCACGCTTAGCCACCGTCTCACCGATGATGACCCAAGGATTGTTATGGCAGAAGATGCCAGCATTCTCCTTGTAGCCCGCAGGATAGGTGCTTATCTCACCCATCTCCACGTGATAACGGGTGAAGGCAGGATGGTTGAGCACCATGCCATGAGGGCAGTCGAGATACTGCTTACATGCATCGAGTGCCTTATCTACCATGCCATCCTCTTTTCCGATGCCTGCCATGGTGCAGAAGCCCTGTGACTCAATGAATATCTTGCCTTCTTCGTTCTCGTTACTGCCAATCTTGTTGCCGTAGAAGTCGTAGGCGCGCAGATACCACTCACCATCCCACCCATACTGTTTGACAGCCTCGACCATCTGGTCGATGCACTGCTGGGCGCGCTGGGCCTCACTGTGCTTTGCGATTCTGTCGCAAAGCTCTACATACTGCTTACCCGTGAATACGAACAGACCGGCTATCATCAGCGACTCAGCCTTGCTGCCCACGCTGTTGTTTTCCGTAGTCTGGAACGACTCGTTGGGATCGTTCGAGAAGCAGTTCAGGTTCAGACAGTCGTTCCAGTCGGCACGACCGATGAGAGGCAGTCCGTGAGGACCGAGGTTGTTCACTACATGGTCGAACGAGATGCGCAGGTGCTCCATGAGTGTCACCTCCGTACCGGGCTGATTGTCGAAGGGGACCATCTCGTCAAGAATAGAGTAGTCGCCCGTTTCTTTGACGTATGCCACTGTACCGAAGATAAGCCAGCAGGGGTCATCGTTAAAACCGCCACCGATGTCATTGTTGCCACGCTTGGTGAGGGGCTGGTACTGGTGATAGCAGCCACCATCGGGGAACTGTGTGGAAGCAATATCTATGATGCGCTGACGGGCACGACTGGGCACTTGATGGACGAAACCCACCAAGTCCTGATTGCTGTCGCGGAAACCCATGCCACGACCTATGCCGCTTTCGAAGAACGAGGCAGAACGTGAGAAGCAGAAGGTAATCATGCACTGATACTGGTTCCAGATGTTTACCATGCGGTTCAGACGCTCGTCGCTGCTCTTGACGGTGAAGCGTGATAGCAGGTCATCCCATAGGCGGCACAACTCTGCAAAGGCGGCATCGACAGCCTCAACGGTCGCAAAGCGCTCTATCACAGCATGCGCCTTCTCCTTATTTATAATAGTATGGTCAAGGTCGCCAAGCGAAGTAATGAGTGTTCCCTTGGCGGGTGAATCGCTGAACTCATACTTCTTCTCCTGCTCGTTCTCGGCATAGCCTAACACGAAGATGAAGTCGCGACTCTCGCCAGGCTGCAGGGTTACCTCCACATAGTGTGAGGCAATAGGACTCCAACCATGAGCAACACTCATAGCCGGTTTACCATTCATGACGCACTGGGGAGCCTCGAAACCATTGTAAAGGCCAATGAACGACTCACGGTCAGTATCGAAGCCATCAGCCTTGGCGTTGGTCAGGGAGTAGTAGGCATAGTGGTTGCGGCGCTCCTTGTACTCGGTCTTGTGGTAGATGGCGGTGGTCTCAACGGAAGAGCCGTTGAGCACGGTCTTTTCTATCTCCACCTCGCCGGTAGACCAGTTACGCTGGAAGTTCTCCATATCGGTAGCGGCATTCCACAAACACCACTCCGTGAAGGAGAAGAGCTTCAGTGTCTTAACGCTGTTGGTGGTGTTCTTCAAGGTCAGCTTCTGCACTTCTGCCCAGGTCTTCAAAGGCACAAAGAAGAGCACGCTGGCCTCCACACCGTTCTTGCTGCCCGTAATGCGTGTATAGTTCATGCCGTGTCGGCACTCGTAACTGTCGAGGGGAGTCTTGCAGGGCTTCCAACCTGGATTCCACACAATGGCTTTTGGCTCTTGGCCATTAGCTGTTGGCAGTTCCTCTCTAATATAGAAGTAACGGCCTCCGGCATCCATAGGCACACCGTTGTAGCGATAGCGCGTGATGCGACGGAACTTGGCATCTTTGTAGAAATCATAGCCTCCACCTGTATTGCTAATCAGCCCGAAGAAGTCTTCGTTGCCTAAATAGTTAATCCACGGAAACGGGGTAGCGGGGTCTGTGATGACGTACTCGCGGTTTTTGTCGTCGAAATGTCCGAATGTCTTCATAGTTTCTTTTCTTTTTCCTTATAACGTAATTACGAAATATCGTTATTTCGAGTTATTTCTCCATCAGCAAAGGCAGAATTACTTTTTCCATGACGGCATAGCCCTGGGCATTAGGATGAACCCCATCAACACTGTGACCTTCTTTCAGCGAACGGTCTTTGGGTGACACCAATGCCGAATAATAGTCTGCATAGGGAATTTGGTGTTCCTTGGCATATTTCCTGATACGGGCATTTAGTTGCGCTATCTTTTCTTCGGGCTCGATGGATGGTCGCCAGCTGAAGCGCTTGGCAGGCAGAACGGACGAGAGGATGACACGAATGCCGTGCAGCTGAGCCAGCTCGACCATGGTGACGATGTTGCCGAAGGTGACATCCTCGTCATACATGCCCGTATTCTCAGCAATATCATTGGTTCCGGCATTGATAACCACTGTTTTGGGCTTCAGGTTGATAACATCCTCACGGAAGCGCGTCACAAATTGCGAAGAGGTTTGTCCCGAGATGCCACGACATACAAAATGGGGATGCTTTTGCCAAAACTCTGCATGGCGACGGGGCCAGAAGTCAGTGATACTATTGCCAAGGAAAACAACCCGCTCTGGGTCTGCAATAGCTCTTTGACGTTCGTTGTCGGCATTGTAGCGGGCTATCTGCGCCCAGTCACGGTCACCGGTATAGTTCAGCAGTGCATCCATGGAACCTACTTCCCATTTAGTAATAGCCGACACCTGTGGTATCAGCGTCATGGCAATTTTTCGCTGTCCCTGACGGTTGGGATGCCACGAAGCACCGAGGTCGTAGCCATAGTGGATGATGCCGGGCATGGGCTGTGCCATGTGTACGTGCGCCATCCCAGCCACACTGTCGCGCAGCACCTGTAAGGCGGCCAACAGGTATTCACTAGCTGAATGGGGTGTGATACACAACACAGGCACATCGCCATAGTGCTTTTGCAGGGAACGAAGCAACTTAAGATAATTGCCCACATACTGTTGGACTGTGGGAATAACGCCAGGCGAGTAATCGTTGGTACCGAGGTTGACCATCACCAGGTCAGGCTTGTATGCCTTGAAGTCGTAGGCAATGGTGTCGTGGTCGTCAAAGAGACGGTCATGACGTGTCAGCAGGTTTTCCTTAGTCTGCTGCTCCTGGGCGTAGTTGCGGACTAATCCCTTACCCGAATGAGCCACCAAAGCATAGTCAGCATTAAAGTAGCGGGCTATCAGACAGGCATAGGCGTCGTTGCAGTTCTCGGTCTCCAGACGGAACGGGTCTTCCGCACGATTTGTCTCTACGCCAAAGCCACAGGTATAGCTGTCGCCATAGACCTCGATGAAACGCTTTTTGGGCTGCACCTTCTCCAATGATGCCTTGTCATCAACACTGATACCAAAAATGGTGGTACGGCTATATTGCCCTTCGGTGCAACGCTGCAGACAGACGGTATGGCGTCCGCTACGCAACTGCTCTCCCAACAGCACCTCATGGCTCTCACGTCCAGAACTCTTGATTTTCCGCTTCCAGCGGCCATCGATGAAGATATTATAATAGGCCGTATCGCTCTCGGCGATGTGCACGCTAACCTGGCGACCGGTAAAGGCCACCTGCATATAGACACCCGTCCAGTCGAAGCTGACGCTGCCGTCATTGTTATGGAGCACACGACCCGTGAAAGAGATGTTCTGATCACTGGCCTTCACGAAACGCGAGGCATGGGTTGCTACTGTCAAAAAGAGTAATGCAGAAGCAATGAATAGTCTGGTTTTCATCTCTGGATTTCTTTTCTAATTCTTATTCTAAACAATGGAAGAGCAAGTCGGTCTTATTGTCCTCAATCAGCTTTAGTACCAGTTCGCCGAACAGCGTATTCTGCCAGGCAAACCAAGGGCGCGTGTAGCGATGAGCGTTGTCCTTGTGAAATGCCTCATGCATAAATCCTGTGCCGGCATCAGTCGTCAGCAGCATGCGCAGGCACTGGCGTATCTCTACATCATCATTTGATGTAAAGGCTTTCATGATGATACTCATCGGCCACACCATGTCATAGCCCACATGCGGACCACCGATGCCCTCACCCGCCTTACCACGGAAGAACCATGGGTTGTCCTCGCTCCACACAAAACGGCGGG
>OCTW011562113.1_pt1 | contig 10887 bp, 6 predicted proteins | sample 1539671 | NCBI WGS metagenome assembly OCTW01 (sample SAMN02144230, study PRJEB22623) | gut metagenome | biome: sheep rumen | host: Ovis aries | place: New Zealand | reverse complement strand
AAGGGATATAATCACGATAGCTGACAATGTCAATAGAATGTCTTTCTTGTTAATTTCTATAGTCATATCAAAGATTTATTTTGAAGTTTTGCTTATTTCGTTGTCAATCTTGAAAAGATGAATGTGACGAGGGACAGTCCCCCTGTCACCTCAGATATGTGATGTCATTAATGTATATCTTGCCAATCATCATCAGGAGAATGAAGATGACTTTGGCAGAAATGTATTAGCTAATCTTCTATCTGGTATGATAGATTTAAATGGTGTTAGAAGGAATAGGTGAGTTAATTGCTCACCTATTATATTGTTTATTCAAATTTCTGATTTTTTTGCAGAAGGTCGTTAATTTTAGATACATATTCAATTTCTATTTTTTCTGTTTTTCCTCCATAAGGGTAAAAAGTTATTTGACTTTTAATAGCTTTATTAAGCTCTTCCTCCTCTTTTTCTACAGCCTCTTTTTCTTTACTGCTTAAAGCTTGATATTCCTTAGATTTATGATATTTAGAAATATTTATTGCCTCTTTTGTCAGTTTTTCCAAAAGACCATTCTTTCTATAATACTCTTCGTAAAAATCCATATCTTATTTCTCTTCTACTTTTTAACCATTTCATTTTTCTTCCTTCAGCCATCAGACATTAGCCATCAGACTTAATACTTCATTTGTCAGTATCTGTCCCTGTGACATCCCTGCAGGTCTGAGATATTTATAGGTGTACTCCATATCCTACTATTTGAAAACAAACTGTAGAATGGCAAGTATTATTATTCCAGCAACAATCAACCAACGGTTAATGTTTGCCGATTTTAATGTTTCTTCTTTAGATTCCTGTATAGCGCTAATTACTTCATCCTTAACCTTGTTAATTGTCGAGGTGATGCTGTTTGTAGATGATTGCACCAATGTGTCAATGTTTTGACATATGGTCGTCAAACTGGTGACATTACTTGCCAGAGCGTCTGCTTTACCGCTAACGTCATCTATCTTTTCATTCGTTTGATGTAGAATGGTCGAAAGTGAGTTCTCGGAATCTGCTATGGCTTGCATGATAGCCACTTTGCTATTCTCTATCTTTTCATTAAGACCAGATACTTTAGTTTTCAGATCTTCCAAAGTGGCATCCTGCTCGTCTTGTGAGTCTTTCAGCTCTTTTAAGATCTCATTAAGAGCGCTTTTCACGCTTTCAATTTCTTCCGTTGCCTTCTTGATTTGTTCACGCAAAGCAACCAATTCAGTAACTCTTTCTGCAAGCTTGTCATTCTGCTCGGTAAACTTTTCTAATGTTTTGTTTGTATCATTCTTGAAGTCCAATGTAGCCTTATTGACATCTACTTTGAATGCAGAAATGATATCAGTACACGTCTGCTTTATACTGGTAATAGCAGACCCAAATTCACCATGTAACTCAGATTCTCTGCCCCTTAAAGAAGATTCCCATTCTTCAAGGCTAGTAGCAAGTTTCTTTACCGCTGCCACATATTGCGTAACCATCTTCAAAAGATCGTTACTTGCATTTACTGACTGCATTACTTGCGACCTAGCGGAATCAAGTTCACTTAAATTCTTCTCAAGCCTTTCTAAGGCAGAATTTATGTCATGTGCCATAATTATATAGTTTTAAATTGTTTCGTCTGAATCGTTTGAATTCGTCCTATTATCTGTTTTTATATTATTGTCGAGGAATCTGCTGGTAATATCATCCAACTTTTTACCATGTATAAAGAGCATTACGGCATCCTCACCTTTTTCAATGATGTTTTCTCTTATGTAAATATCATCTTGATGAACTTTTGCTGCTAAGCATTCATTGAAGTGAGCCAGATTATCCCAAACTTCTTCGTTGTCTTTGTCATAGAGTGCCATAAAACCATCAATATATCCATTGAATGCATTTGACTTCAATGTTTCATTGGTTCCAGTTCCCAAGAATGTAATGCAGTATGTTAGCAACAACTGTAAGGCTGCATTATCAGGGTGTGCTCTTAAACATAGCAGTGTAGCACCATAGAGATGTTTTACGTTGTCTATTTCGCTTCCAGAACCATCGTTGCTAATGATTTCAATGTACTTTCTTACGACATCATAACCGTCACGACCTTGCTGGTCCGTGTCTTCTGTTAGTGAATAGTCTTTCCCATTCACCTGATATCCCATGCGGGCATATTTTGAATTGAAATAGAGGTGAATAAACTCCTTAAGCCACGTATCATTATGAGTTCTTTCCCTCTCCGAAATACTGTCTTCACAGGCAATACGCATATCCTCAATGGCACGGAAACGCTTTTTCTCCAAGTTCTCATAGACAAAACCTGTTAAATAGCCAAGACACTTGTCAAGATAGTTGCGACCTCTTTGTTCATCGATTTTGTCTACACGCATTTGTGCCTGTTCCAACGAATAGTACTTACGGAAGAAGTTCAGCATATACTGTTTAAACTCCTCATCTGTGCGATTCTTAATCTTCAGTTCGTAAGTCTGAGAAAGATAATCTATGGTTACATCTTCTACCAAACCAATACAGCACATGCGGTAAATGGCCTTGTCTGTATCATCTTTATCCCTCTTTTTGCAGAATAGGAAACGTAGTCTGCGATAGGTCGCCTCGTCAGCATGATAGCGAAGCCATCTGGTATCGCCAGAACATTTAGCCACCTTTGAAATTAGGTCTTCAAAGTCACCGATTTTGTTAAGAGCCAGCTTCCCGTATCGATCCTCGTTTATATCATTCCAGCCCTTAGACTGTGCTATTTGTGATATTTCTGTCTTTATATTCCGCTCAAAATCATCAGGGGCTTGCTGAACTTGGTTTTCCCATGATACTGTCACGAAAACATAGCCATCATCATCAGCCTGAGCCATTGCACTATAGATGCCTTCTGTTATGTCATCTACACCTTCAATTGGTCTAAGCAATGCCGCAGCAGAATGATCTTCATACGTTTCCAATATCTCAATGAGTTTTTGTGAGATATACTGACATGTATTATAATCAAACTCCACATAATTGTATGTTGGACGGAGGTTGTCTAATATAATATAGCCATATCGATTTCTGTTCTCTTCCTCAGAGTAAATGGTAATCGAGTTCCTTGTCCTATTTACTTTCAGGCAAACATCATTGTTACCGGTCTCTTCCCTGAGTCTTCCCTGAACTTCCAATGCATAACTGGGCTTTACATTTAGTATTCTATCGGTCATTTCCGATAAGATAACTTTTTCTTTATAAAGCCCCCTGAAAGAATTATTGTGGAACCACAGGTCAATATTCTTATCAACATTCTCTAGGAATCCATGGGTTCTAATGATATTCAGCAGAGCATTTGTCTGTTCCTCCGTTGCATTATTATGTCTGCATAATTCAGAGAAATCCTGAATAAGGACATATTTGGTAACATACTTTTCAAGCCAAACGGGATCATTATCTGTTCCCATAAAATAACGTATGTCATTTATCTTGTCAGCAGTTAGGTGTATAAATTCCGTTGGCTCATACAAGATATATGATATAGCATTTTTACGGTCACGGCCAGCACGGCCCGCCTCTTGAACATAACTCTCTATCGATGAAGGGTGATTGAAGTTGACCGTAAAACGGATATTTGGCTTGTCAATACCCATTCCGAAGGCTTTGGTAGCCACCATTAGGTTCTGGCGGTTGTCATTGAACAACTTCATATCACCTGATGGCTTATCACCTCCGATAAAAGTACCAATCTCTAAATATTCTTTGCTGCGTAATGCTGTTGAAATACCGCTTCTTGTCCCCCAAACATTATCTTGGACACCAAATGTACCATGGGCATGTGGACAGAATATAATACCTGCATTCTGGTACAGATTGTTATTATCCGATTGGTAGAAAGCATCAGCTTGATAACCAGTGATAATACACGAGGCATTAATTTCATTTAGAGACTGTATGTCAGATGGGACTTCATTCAGAAGGCTAAACAACACTTGTTTTTTTTGTTCAGCAACAACCTCTTGCAAGTCCCAATCTGAAGTGGCTTTAAGAATATAGCTTTCCGTTGGGTCTCTTAATTCGTCAAAATCTGAAGTAACGTTGATGATACGGTATGTGAGTTCCGGACGTGTATCACTCTCTGGACGTACGATTGTTTCACTGTCTATCGTAAGATTTCCTCCCAAAGTCAGTTCCCTCTCTACATCCGCAAGAACATCAAAGGATGCGGTTGCTGTAAGGCCAATGATTGACAGGGGGCGACCTGACCTCGTCTTCATATAATTAATCATGTTCCGTCCTAAATGAAGATATGACGGACGGAAATCATGTCCCCATTCGGAAACGCAATGAACCTCATCAATTACGCCATAAGAGAAATAGATGTGATTCTTTTCTGTCATGGTTATCAGACTGTCCCTGAAGTTTTCCATCATATAGCGCTCAGGCGAAAGCAATACCATCAATGCTGCGCCATTCTGCAGAAGGTTCAGTTTCTTGGCTTTTTCTTTTGCGTCCATTCCGCTGTGAACACATTCACAAGCATCAATACGAACATCTCGAAGTCCACGAACTTGGTCAACCATCAGCGATACCAGCGGGTCAACAATGATAGAAACACCTGGTTGTAAGAGGCAGGACAATTGATAGGTTAAAGATTTACCACCACCTGTAGGTAAAAGACCTATTGTCGTTTTATCTGCTAAAGTGTGGCTAAGTATTGGCAATTGTCCGGGACGGAATGACGGCTTACGGAAGATGTCTTGTAAGAAACAAGTTAGAACTTTTTCGCGCTCCTTAATATTCTTATAAGCGCCTGTACCATCTTTAGTAACAAGAGCCGGATATTGTATGTTTTCTGCAGAGCAAATCGTTCTATCCCGCTTTTGATAATGCGATGAACGGATAAGATAAAATGCCTTAGCGCTTACTGCAAGTGGCAATGCATCGATGTTGTCACGGAGCAACATCGAAATATCAATGCACAGGTCGTAAGTGCTCGAAGGAATGTCGCATACTGTTTTTTGCTGCAAATGCAATGGTGAATCCTTAAATTCCTCACTAGAAACAATGGTGAGCTTAATCTTTGGCAGTTCTGCTGGACAATTCGACAATTTGCACAAATGCATATACTTGTCCTTTAGGTCTTCTATTGCAACGGCAGCACAGGGTACATCCCTTTCTATAACAATGATGTTCCATTCTTCAGCATTAATATCTAATGCCGATGACATCATTGCTTCTACCAGTATTCTCTCAATTCGAGCGATTGCAAGGGGGGCAAGTACAATCTGAAGGGTCTCGTTCCATTGGCCAGACAACGTTTTCTTATAATTCTTTTTCAACGTCGTGAGGAACTTACTCGCAGAGGCTTCTTTCTCCCAGTTAGCAATGAAATCGTTATTATGTATCTGGTCTATGCGATAAGTATCCCAACCACCATTGAGGGACATCCTGTCTCTGCGCTCATCTCTGAGCCTTTGGAATATATTGGAATGATACTGTTTACCATCTAATTCCAAAATAAAACCTGTTCTCGAATCCCCGTAGGGAATTTCCAAAGCAAAATCAACGCGCTGTTCCTTACTGAACTTCCTGTCTGGTATATTGACAATTGAGGAAAGCGGACGCTGCGGTTCCAATATCTGTATGAGATATTCGCTTCCTGAGCCTTTAAGATATCGCTCGATAAAAGCTTTCTCAAAACTGCTTTCCAACATATCGCCATTGTATGACTCAATGTCAAATCTCGGATCAATAACGTGCAATGCATCGTTTATTTCATCCTTAGAGATAGTGTGATTCGAGGAGAACCTGATACTAGAACTTTCTTCTGTCTTTCTTGAAATATGGAAATGCTCAGAAAACAGCTCCTCAATATGTATGGGAGCCTTGGTCGGTAAACCTCTTGATATGATGTTGGCAAGAACTGCAAGTTTAGAATCGCAATCAGTATTATTGTCTAATGGGATATTTGATTTGACATCGAAAGACGACAATGAATGATACAATCCCTCCGTTTCGTCTTCAATATCCGTGTTTTTATATTCTTCCTCAACGGCATCCAATATGTAACCAGCAAAGAATTGCTGCTTTTTGTGTGATTCCTCGATACGCTTTCTGATATCTTCAACCGTTTCAATACGCTGGAAGTTTTTGAAGAATACTCGAAGAGATATTGTCCAGTCATTCTGCCATGCTCCTCTGTCCTTATTGACAACTGCAAACATCGTGTCTGGATCTGTTGCTGCAATGAACTCATCAACTCGTTTGTTGTTGCTGTAATATGGACCTACGCAAATAAAATAGTTATCGCCAGTAAAAGATTGCTGGAAGAAGTGAATGAACTTTGCCAGGTCAAAAGCGTCAACATCAAGAATATTACTAAAGAGATGAATCTTTAGGAATGTTGATGGAGTAATATCCTCTGTATTCAGAGGGTCAAACTCTTTAACGACAGTATTGACTGTATAACTTCCATAACAAGATATGACTTTTGATGCTCTATCAACAGCTTCTGCAGAAGGCTCTATTAAATTGATTGAACGTATTTCTGCTGCAATTCTATTGGCCTTCAGGAAATCAAGCAAACAGACAGTGGCAGTTCCCTGTCCACAGCCCCAATCATAGATTTCTACAGGTGAGCCAAAAAGATCCGATGGATTATGTATGCATTTAAATGCAGCATCAAGTTTGGCTTTGTGCATCTTACCAAAACTGCGCAGATACATATTCAGATGATCATCATCGTCTAAAATTCCGGTTCCACGCTTAAGGTCGTTATATAGCTTATCCAGCTTCATTTTGTCAGTAGGAAGCAGGGACATGGCTACATTTCTCATTCCGGTGAATGAGATTTGGCCTCTTTGACGGAATATATCTATGAAGTTTGGCATATGCTATTTCCCAGTTATTGTTTCCGAAAGTTTGTTTTCTTGGTGTCTTTTCCAATTCTGTAATGCCAATTCTTTTGTAGTATTAGCATAACAGTACTCACAGAGATGAGGACAGGTGTTGTATTCACCAATATCCTTAGATGCCATGCACTCACAGAATGGTCGTTGCCCCTTGTCTTTCTTATGCTTACTAATGAAGTAATGATTTTGAGGCAAAAGGATTGCTCCTTCTGGCAACTCTGGTTCGCCAAACAGTGTCGGTGCTGGAACATCTTCAATTTTCACCTTCATGAATTCCATCAGTTCCTTGTCATCCCATGCAAGGCGGGTGATAAGGTCACCATCTATACAGCGATTATGAAGAATGCCATACTTGGAAATATCTATCTTCTCTCCACATGTAGCAAGCTGAAAATTCCATCCTCTTTCATGATTCATTGTTGAGAGTTTTTCCGCAAACTCTTCCATTTGCTCAGTATCCCATTCGTGATAGGGAATGCCATTAACTTCAAAATTATGTTTGACCTTCTTGTACATGGCTATATCAGCATAACTGAACACAAACTTCTCTGTATAATCTTTCAGTTGGTCTCCGATATACTGTACTTTCCGAAGCAAATCATCCACAGATATGTCATCAGTCAAAATCATGGGGTCGAACCGCCAGATGACTGCCCCTTTCCCAAGCTGCTCAACAAGCAATTTGAATGTTTCTATACGTGTAGCAAGAGGAGGAACTTTTTCAAGTTTCTCTTGCTCATAGTCATTAAGTGTATATTGGATATAACACTTGATGTTGCGCTCTTTGAGTAAATGGAGATACGGCAATAGTGGGCGTGGATTTTTCGACCAGAAGACAATGAAGCGTGTGTTCTCATAAGAGACAAACGACTTCACCCCATTGAATGGATTCGTCCATGCTGAGTAGCCTTTCTCCAAGCGATGGAAGAACCAATCAGCATAGAAAGCTGGTATGTCAGTGCTTCTGCTTGCAGAGACAATGAGAGGAGCTTGTGCTTTCACAGGCTGCCCCTCAACGATTATGTCTGTATGTTGCCACGATGCCATAACTTATATCAGTATATAGTTACATTCTTTTATAAAGTTATAGGAGTTTTTAGAATAGTCCAACATTATTCTTCAGCCACAATAATTCACGTTCAATGGATGGATTATTTAATCCTAATGCCTGGGCTTTCTTCAAGCATCTGAATGCTTCATTATATTGTCCCAATGATGAATATGACATACCCAGATTTGAATATATCTGTGCATCTGTAAATGGAGATCCATTTTGACACACTTCATCCAAAGCGGCTTTATAATAACTTATAGCAGAATGGAAATCCTTGACACGAGCAGATTCTATCGCACGTTTGAACAATATAGCGCGCTTATCAGACTTGATTCTGAACCATTTGAGCCTCATACCCATTTCTACATGTTCTGGATCTATGTATCCTATTCGTTTTCCTGGCTCTGTAGGTATTTCATAACCACATTTTTCTGCAACATGTTGCGATACTTTGTTAGACATGCATATATCCAGTGACAAAGTCAAAATAGAAAAAGACCTAAATAAATACTCTGACAAAACATTTAATGCTCCTGTTGCATATCCTTGTCCTCTATATTGCGGTGCGACTGCGTATCCAATGTTCCATGCTACGTCATTAATTGATTGGATTCTAACAAGCTCAGCTGTGATGAAACCAACTTTCTGTCCTATTCTGTTATATATGACATAATTAATTCCTTGTTTTTTCTCATTACATACAACCAAATATGGAACAAATGCCCTCATATTTCTAGCGATGTCATCTCTTACGATATAATAAGACTTTATGTCTTCATCTAAAAATAGTGACTGGATGAATTCAGAATCATTTAATGACACTGGGAGCAAATATCCATTACTAAAGTTTATTTTTGATTCCATTGATTCAAAGAATTAGAAATTATCAAATAACTTGTAAAAATATACGATTTCTGTATGTTACCATATCAAATCTACACAATTAGATTTTTGAAAGATCTTTTTTGAATATCAATGGAGGTAAGCCTCCATCACTATTTTTAAAGCCCCTAAAATTTACCTTTTCAAATAGCCCATTACCTATCACTTTAATACAATCGTGGTTGTCTTGGTCAACCAAAGCATAAACGACTTTAGCATTCATTGCTATCTTCATCTCATGGAGTACTCTTAAAATTGCATTATATATTATACCCTGATGTTCAAGCATTTCCGAAATGTAAAAGTCTATTGTCCAAATCGCCAAATTAATTGATTTTTTGTTGTATAAAGGTGTATTAACAAATACCATCCCCATTGGGATGTTGTTATATCGTATGACATAGGTAACACCCATTTGAGATTCAGTTTTGATGATATACCCAGCAAGACGTTTTTGAGTAGATTCCTTATCTTTAAAGCCAAGATTGGGCAAAAATCGCTGGATTTTCTCGGTGTTGGCTAATGCAGGAAGAACATCTGCGTCTGGGTAATTTTCCAAAGAAAAGCCATCGTATGGAGCGAGCATTAGTTCTTTGCCCATAGCTCGATATTTGATATTCTCTAATTCGTAAAAGGTAGTTCTATGGTCTTCAATGATTTGTTCTTGCTCAATATGACTTGGAGCACCTTTTGACTGAATCTTTGTTTCAGTTGAAGGAGCCGATACAGAAGAACCGTTTTTATAAGGCATGATTTTACCCATATAGTTATTTATGAAATGAACAAATTTGGATTGCCCTGGGTCTTCGTCATCATAACCTACCCATCTTTTTATGACAGTATCGCTGCTGTCAATAAGTAAGGTCGTAGGAACTGACCGAATACCAAACTTAACTGACAATTCCTCTTCTTTATCTACATCTATGTAGGCATAATTATTTACGCCAGCTTCATTTATCTCTTTAATAAAACGTTTTGATGGCCCGCACCATGAAGCACTGAACACAGCGAGATATACGACCTCATCTCCTTTAGAACTATGATTCTCCCCAGCAAGTTCTGCCATTTTCTGAATATGATTAATTCTTTGCTGGACATATTTATGCCGAGCTTCCTCTTCAAGACGAAGCCGCTCTTGTTCTTTCTTTTTATTACCGAAAATATAATCTAACAGACCCATAATGATTGTATTTTTAATGTTCTTAAATCGCTTTTATTTCTTCATTCCTTCGCTCTTGCCATACACATTAGTATGCTTAGAGTATGGCTAGGAGCAGCTTAGAAGCAGCCAAGTGTATGGGTAGAGTACAATACCGGACTCAATTCCAAATGGGCAATAATGTTTAATCTGTCCAAACTTTGGGGTTCACTTCATCCCCTGTCACATTCGACATTATTGAATTGGTGCGACGGCGTCGCACCTTTTTCATCTATGGATTCATCCGATGGTGTCGGACTTATTCCAAACAGTTTGCACATTTTCTTCTTTAGGTTAATCTTGCTGCAATGCTCGTGCAAACTGAGAGCAGACAAAAAGTTTGTTTTTTAGTATGCCGAGGTGCAGCCGAGTATCGCAAATGGTTAAATCTCTGCATAGAGATTGCATCTTAAACGTTTGTTTTTGATGCTTTGAGACTTTTGTCTCATACCAATTTGCAAAGTTATGAAATTTTTCCTATATCTGCAAAAAACGGAAGATTTTTTTAACTTTATGATTAAAAATTTCAGGTTTAACTTCGTCGATAATCCCAAGTTCTCTCAGTTCTGGCTATGCTTTCCCACTGGGGTTACTCTTGCATGTCATCACTGGTCGCTTTGGGCTCATTCCAATCATTTTTAAGTGGAGTGTACAAAGGTTTTAGTATTCAAAAAATAAGTTTTTTGCGTTTTACCCCTCACCTCTCACTCTATATGGCTGCAAAGCCCATAAATACTGGGCTCACGCTGAGGGAGAGGTGCTTTTGACCACTCCCTCAACCTCTCCCTCGGCCCCACCCCTTCCCTCCCCAGTTAGGGAGGGTGAATTTTGTTTAGAGTTTATAGATGAAAGTGTATAGTCAGTTATAAAGT
>OCTW011550059.1_pt1 | contig 10890 bp, 9 predicted proteins | sample 1539671 | NCBI WGS metagenome assembly OCTW01 (sample SAMN02144230, study PRJEB22623) | gut metagenome | biome: sheep rumen | host: Ovis aries | place: New Zealand | reverse complement strand
TTATGTTTTAGTTGTTATTTCATATAAATTAATGGGAAAAAGAGAAGTTGGGGAACTTAGTGTATTTGATTTTATTATATCAATGTTAGTTTCACAATTAATCGCAGTATCTATTGAAAATTATAAAGAATCAATATGGTTTGTTATAATCCCATTAGTAACATTGGTATTCTTCCAAATAGTAATTGCTAAATTATCATTAAAAAGTAACAAATTTAGAAAATTTTTAGATGGTAAAGAAAGTGTAATTATTTCAAATGGTAAATTAAATTTTAATGAAATGATAAAACAAAGATATAATTTAGATGATTTACTTTTGCAACTTAGAGAAAAACAAATTAGAACAATAGAAGAAGTAGATTACGCTATTTTAGAAAATAATGGTAAATTATCTGTATTTGTAAAAGATGATAAAGATAAAAATGTATTTCCACTTCCTTTAATATTAGATGGAGTCATTGAAGAAAATAATTTAAAATATATAAATAAAAATAGAAAATGGCTATTTAATGTATTAAATAAGAAAAAAATAAAATTAGATAACGTATTTTATGCATTTTATAAATCAGATCAAATATTTATAATAAAAAAAGAGTAGAGATTGACATTATTTTGTCTTTATATATAATATTTATTAGTAAAGGGTGGTATTATGGATAGAGAAAAAATAAATTGGAAAGTTGAAGAAAAAGATATTAAAGAATTTATTGAACTTATTAATATTGAAATTCCTATTGATAAAGGACAATATGGTTACATATTTAATGAAAGAAAAATTAAAAATATGTTACCAAAAGATTATTTTAAAAATTTGGAAAAAAGTATAGTAGATATATTATTTAATAAAGATGTATATAAGAAATATAAGACAATATTAGAAAGTAAATTATCACTTAGTTATATTCCAAATTTTAAAGATGGCAATTGGATGATTGGGTATTCACCTGTAGAAATATATAATAATATTTTTGAAACACTTAATATAAATCAAAAAATTGATTATATAAATTATAGTGATAAAGAAATAGTAAGCAGAACAAAAAAGAATATAGATTTAACCTTAACGATAGAAAAATTAGGTATATTAAGAGATAAGAGTAAAAAGGATAAATTATTATTTATTGAAGATGCGGTAAATGCAATTGATAAAGTATTTATGTTTAATGGTTATGATATGGAATCAAGGATGCAAGATTGCGTTATTTATAAGAATTTACTTTATTATTTATCTGTAAAGTCTCTTGATATACTTGATGACACAGATGATATTAAATATGCTATTATACCTAAAACATATTATAAGGAAGTAACAACTATTGGTAAAGCAGAATGGCCTAATCAATTATTTATGGGTGATGCAGTATATTCTTATAATTTTAATAACTTTAATGATAGATTTAATAAGGTTTTAATTAGATATCCTATATTACTTGAAAATGAACTTGGTATTGAAGAAATAGGTGTTATGAACCAAATTGATATTGTTAAAGCTGATAATTTTATAGATGATGTTACATTAGTTTATAATAAATATGTAGAAAAAACAAAATGTAAAAAAACATATACAAAAGATGATTTTGAATTAAATAAAATGTTAATTGATAAAATAGAATTTTATAAAGATTTACTTAATAAAGTAGATGAAGATGGAAATAAAGTAGTAGTTTCTCCAATAAAAGGTAAAAATAATTTATATGGTTATTATGGTTTTATTTTAAATAATAATTATATTGTGTTAGATAAATTCTTTAATGTAAGATTAACTGATAATAAAATAAAACCTGCTAAAGATGAAGCAATATATGTATTACCACTTGATTTATTTAATGAATTACATGGTAGTAAAAGATTAATGATGAAATATATAAAAGAAAATCCAACCGGTAATGTTAAAAGATATTATCACACAAAGAAACATTCATATAAAGAAAGAATATTTAATATAGCTAAAAAAGAAGATGTTTCTGTACTTAAAAGTAATTGGTTCTTACCACTTTATACAAAATCTGAAGAAAGTAAATTAGTATTAAAAAAAGATTAAATTAATATCTGTCAATAAAAAAGGTTGACAGATATTTTTATTTGTGTTAATATTTATTTGAATTTAAAGAGAAAGGAGTGGGAAAATGAATAATTTAAATTTAAACGTTTTAAATAATTTTTATGTAGTCAAAAAAGGGGAAAATATTTATTTTCCTACTACTTTATAGTGCTATTTTGACTACTAATAATAATTAGTAGTTTTTATTTTATAAGGAGGTATATATGAAAAATTTAAAAGAATTTAAACCTCTAATAAAATTAATTAAAGAAGAAAAGGGTAAATTAATATTTGCAAGTATTCTTATCTTTATTTCAGAATTTGCAGAAATATTTCATGGATATATAAATGGTGCAGCTATTGAATCTATTACAAATATGAAACTTAAACAAGCTATATATTTATTATTAATATATTTATTACTTAGAGTAGTATTTGATGGTTTAGTTAATACATACGCATCATCTAGTTTGCAAAAAATAGAAAGTAAATTAACTAGAAAACTAGGATTTAATTCTTATAAGAAAGCACTTGATTTGCCTTCATATGCTTATGAAAAAACATCATCTGGTGAAATTATTAATAGAATTACAAATGATGCAGATACACTTTCATTTGCATTCGGTCAATTATTATCAGTAATGTCTGCATTAATCGGATCTGCTGTAGTACTTGTATATATATTTGTAAATTCGTGGATTATAGGTATTGAAATTACAATTTTTATGATTATATTTTATTTTATAACAGAAAAATATAATCCAATGCTAAAAAATACTCATAAAGAAAGAAAAAAAGGACAAGATAAATTTGCTACTTTAGTTAATGAATCAATTAGAGGAATTAGAGAAATAAAAACGTTAGGAATTAAAAATAATTTAATAATAGAAATGAAAGATATAATTACAGATATCTTTGATAAATCTAAAAAAGAAGTAGATATATGGAAAAAATATAGAATAACTTCTAGATTAATTAAAGCATTATTAGAAGTGGGTGTTTTTGTTACATGCGTAATACTTTTATATTATAATATGACAACACTTACATTCTTTATAGCTATGACATATTATGTATATAGATTTATGTGGCTTATTGAAAATATAAATGATTTTTCTATTATGTATCAAAAAACAACAGTTGCATTGTCTAGAGTAAATGAACTTTTAGAAAATAGATTATATGAAGATGAAAAATTTGGCGATATTTCATTAAAAGATGCAAAAGGGGTTATTGAATTTAAAAATGTTACATTTGCTTATCCAGATGAGGATACAATATTAAATAATTTTAATTTAAAAATTGAACCTAACAAAAAAATTGCAATTGTTGGTAAATCTGGCCAAGGTAAATCAACGTTATTTAACTTAATAACTAGGATATTTGATCCAATAAGTGGAGAAATTACACTAGATGGAATAAATATAAAAGATTTAAATGAAGAATCACTTAGAAAAAATATTTCGATAATAAGACAAGAACCATTTATATTTAATAGAACTATTAAAGAAAATTTAAAAATAGTAAATAAAAAAATAAGCTTGCAAAAAATAAGAACATATTCTAAGAGTGCTTATTTAGATGAATATATAAATACTCTTCCAGACAAATATAACACTAAATTAGGTGAAGGTGGAGTAAATTTATCAGGTGGTCAAAAACAAAGATTATCAATTGCTAGAGGATTAACAAAAGAATCTAAAGTAATATTATTTGATGAAGCTACTAGCGCTCTTGATAATAATTCACAAGAATATATAAAGAGTGCGATTGATAATTTAGTTAAAGATCATACTGTTGTAATTGTAGCACATAGATTATCTACAATAATCGATTCAGATATAATACATGTTGTAGATAAGGGAAAAGTAGTCGCAAGCGGTACACATAAAGAATTATTAAAAACAAGTAAAGTATATAAAAATTTATATGAAACAGAATCTTTAAATTCATAAGATAGTAATTGATTTACTATCTTTTTTTTAATATAATATATCTAAGAGGTGTTAAATATGTCTAAAGACTTTATAAATGTAAAAGTGGCAAAAGAATTAGAAGAAGAAAATATAAAAAAATATATAGTTTCTACAGATAAGGAAAATAGTGTAATAGGAGCACAAATTTTACCAACTTGTATTGGTATTCTATTATATTCTGAAGATAAAAAAATTGCATCTGTATTAAATATACCATCAAATATAACAGGTCATAGTATCAATGAAGAAGCAAATATAATTATGATAAATGTTTATAATTATTTACTTGATTTAAAACTATTAAATAAAGAAATAAAATACTTAGTAATCCCAGGCGCAAGTGAATGTTTTTATGACAATGGAAAAGTAAAAGACGTTTCAAAACAATTAAATCATATGTTTTCTAATGGTCCTGGTAAATTTACAAAAATTAAAACTAATAAGTTGGGATTAATAAATATGGAAACTGAAACAGTAAACTTTGTATTTGATGCTAAAAATAATGATTTTGTTACAAGAGATTATTTTAGCAAAGGTGTAAATTGTTATTTAGAATATAATAAAAATAGTTTTAAGAAAATTGATAAGAACAAAGGAAATATACTACTTCCTAATTATAAAAGAGATGAAATAGATGTATTAAATTGTAACTTACATGTGAGATTATATAAGGAAGAAAAAGATGAAGAAGCACTAATATTTTTTAATGAATTAAAAAATAAATTAGGTCGTGATCGTGCTATAAAAATAAAAAGAAGCTATTTTTCTAGAGCAGATACATTAGAATTAAAAGATGGCGAAGTAAAATTAAATAATATAAAAAATGGATATGTAATATGTGAAACTGATAAATATTATGATATCATTTCTAATGATAACTTTAAAAAATATCTTGAATATTTTGAATTTGAAGATATAAGTGATATATTAAAAGAAAATGAGAAAATAGAATTTACTAATAGAATATATATAATGCCAGATTTTTTTGATGAAAAAGAAGAAAAAAATGAAAAAACATTAGAAAATGACTAAAAAGTTAATACCGGTTGACAAATTTCAAACTAAAAATGGTAGAACGCAACTTTAACATTTGATATAATTAGTTGCGAAAGAGGTGATAATTATGACAATTTCAGAAAGATTGTATAATTTAAGAAAAGACAAAAAAATATCGCAAGAAGAACTTGCAAATGTATTAGGTGTTTCAAGGCAAACAATATCAAAATGGGAAACAGGTGAATCTACTCCTGATTTTGATAAAATACTTCCATTATGTGAATACTATGGTATTACATCAGACGAATTATTGTCTGGTAAAAAAGATATTATAGAATCAAATAAAAATGAGAATAAAAAATATTATGCTAGAAATTTGGCAATTTCAGTTGCACTTTATATTTGTTCTATAATAATGATAATATTTTTTGCAACAGCATTTGATTTAGCAGAACTTGGAGTATGTTTATTCTTCTTAATTAATGCCATTGCAACAGGTTTAATTATTTATAATGCTATTGTATATGGTAAAAAAATCGAAAAAGAAAATGAAAAAGAAAAAAAGAAGGAAAATACAACAATTAAACTTATATGTGAAATAATAGATATAATAGGTGTAGTAATTTATTTCTTAGTAAGTTTTACAACAGGGGCTTGGCATATTACATGGATTATATTCTTAATAGTTGCATTATGTCAAACTATTGCTAAATTAATTTATGGAATAAAAAATAATGAAAGTAAAGGAGAAAATGAAAATGAGTAAGACAAGTACAATTATTTTAGTTACATTATTATCAATATTAGTTATATGTTTAGTAGCTAGTCTATTTTTCCTTATTAATGGTGGATTTAATTTTAATTTTAATATAGAAAAAGCAAAATTAATTGATTCAAAGGAATTTGAAAGTATTAATGATTTAAATATAGATACTGATACAGCAGATATTTATATTAAAACAAATAGTGAAAATATGGTAAAAGTAGAATTATATTCAAATGATTATAAAGAAGAAAGTATAACAAATACTACTAGTTCTTTAAATATAGTATTGAAACAAAAATGTAGATTTTTCTGTTTCGCTAAAAGAAGCAAAATATATGTATACTTACCAGAAAACTATAATAATAATATGAATATTGAATCAACTACAGGAGATATTTTTGTAGATGACTATGCAAATTCTGATATTAATGTAAAAGTTACTACAGGAGATATTTTATTAAAAAGTATTAAAAATGCTACTATAAGTGTTACAACTGGGGATGTAAAAATATCTAGTGTTAATGATATTAATGCTACTACAACTACAGGAGATGTATTTATAGAAAAAGTTAATAATTATTTAAATATTAAAACAACAACAGGCGATATTAAGATTAATGAAGCTAATATTACTAAAAATTCTAACATAAAAGCAACTACAGGTGATGTAAAAATTCAAAATGCAAGTAATATATACGTTGAAGCAAAAACAACAACAGGTGATATAAAAACAGAAAATAATGATAGAAAAAGCGATATTGAATTAACAATTAAAACAACAACAGGCGATATAAAAGTTAATTATTAATATTTACTAAATAAATATAATATGGTAAAATATATTTGTAAAAACGTTGATGAAGAAATATTTATATAACTGTTATTAAAGAGAGTTAGTGGTTGGTGCAAACTAATATAATATATATAAATTCCTATCTTCTGAGTAAAATGAAAACATTTTCGGATAAAACCGTTATCAAACTTGAGTTAAATAAAGGATGGTACCGTGCATATGCACTCCTTAAGTACTATTCTTTTTTTATATTTTGGGAGGAATATTTATGAAAAATAACGCTATTACTTCTAGAGAAGTAGATTTTGCAAAATGGTATACTGATGTAGTTATGGCTGCACATTTAGCTAGCTATACATCAGTAAAGGGTTGTATTGCGATTGAGCCAAATGGATATGCGATTTGGGAAAAAATGCAAGAAATATTAGATAAAAAATTCAAAGAATTAGGACATGTTAATGTACAAATGCCACTTTTAATTCCAGAAAATTTATTAAAAAAAGAAGGAGAACTTGTAAATGGTTTTGCACCTGAAGTAGCATGGGTTACTAAAGGCGGTTCTAAAGAGTTAGAAGAAAGATTATGTATAAGACCAACTAGTGAGACCATGTTTTGTGATTATTATAAAGATCATATATCATCATATAGAGATTTGCCTAAATTATATAATCAATGGTGCAATGTACTAAGATGGGAAAAGGAAACAAGACCATTTCTTAGAAGTAGAGAATTTTTATGGCAAGAAGGACATACAATACATTCTACTGAAGAAGAAGCAATTAATGAAACAGATCAAATGATAAAAGTATATGAATGGTTTCATCATGAAATACTTGCAATTCCATCTATTATTGGAAGAAAAACTGACAAAGAAAAGTTTGCAGGTGCAGAATATACTTTAACAAATGAAGCACTTATGTATAATGGTGTTGCTCTTCAAGCAGGCACATCACATTACTTTGGGCAAAAATTTTCTAAAGCTTATGATGTTAAATTTTTAAACAAAGAAAATAATTTAGAATATGTATATCAGACATCTTGGGGAACAACTACTAGAATGATTGGAGGACTTATAATGGTTCATTCCGATGATAAAGGATTAGTCTTACCTCCAAGGATTGCTCCAAAACAAGTTGTAATAGTACCTATAAATACTAATGAAAATGTAATTAATATTTCCGAAGAAATAAATAAAAAACTTAATGAAAATAATATTACATGTTATATTGATAAAACTGATAAATCACCAGGGTTTAAATTTGCAGAAGCTGAAGTAAATGGAATACCAGTTAGAATTGAAATAGGACCAAGAGATTTAGAAAATAAAAAAATAACACTTGTTAGAAGAGATACAAGTGAAAAATATATTGAAAATATAGATATTGATATAGTAAGTTATGTTTCAAATTTACTTGAAACTATCCAAAAAGATATGTATCAAAGAGCACTTGATAGAAGAAATTCATTAACTTTTACTGCTAAAACATATGAAGAAATGAAAGATATATTAGACAAACAACCTGGTTTTATACATGCTGATTTCTGTGGTGATGAGACATGCGAATTAAAAGTAAAAGAGTTAAAAGGTTGTAAATCCAGATGTATATTAAATGAGCCATTAATTACTGGTAAGTGTGTAGCATGTGGTAAAGATGCAAAATATCATGTTATTTGGGGACTACAATATTAATTGTCTTATACAAATCAATTGCTATTATAAGCAAATATGACAAGGATTCAGTAGATATATATAATTATTTAAAAGATAAAATTAATATAAATATTATTAAAGAAGGTTCAACAAATTACACTGGCGGAATATGTAGTTTAACATCATCATTATCTAAAGGATTAGAATTTGATGTAGTAATTATAAACAAGGCAGATGAAGAAATATTTGATAAATTTAATAAAACAGATATGAAATTATTATATGTTTCAATGACAAGACCACTTCATGAATTAATAATTACATATGAAAATAAGTTATTAGATATATTAAATTAAATGTTCTAAACTATAAGTATAATTCATTTAATTTTATAGGTGAAAATATGAATATTACTTATAGTTTTTTTCTAACTATTTTTGCGGGTTTATCAACTTTAATAGGTTCAATAATGGTATTTTTTAAATTTAAAAATATAAATAAAATAATTGTTTCATCACTTTCATTTGCTTCAGGAGTAATGATTAGTATATCTTTGTTTGACTTATTTCCTGAATCATTTAAATTATTAAAACTTAATTATAATTTATTTATTTCTATGTTATTATTTCTCATATTTTTTATACTTGGTATGCTTATTGTTATATTTATAAACAAATTAATTCCAGAAAATGATAAGTTATATAAAGTAGGAATTATATCAATGTTAGGTATAATGCTTCATAATATCCCAGAGGGTATTTTAACATTTATGACATCAACAATAAATAAAAAATTAGGTATAAAAATGGCAATTGCTATTGCAATGCATAATATACCTGAAGGTATAAGTATATCAATTCCAATTTATTACTCAACTAATAATAAATTTAAAACTATATTTTATGTATTTATAAGTGCATTATCAGAGATATTTGGAGCATTTATAACATATGTATTTTTATATGATTATATTAATGATATATTAATTGCAATTATACTATCTTTAGTATGCGGTATAATGAGTTATATTTCATTATTTGAATTAATTCCAGAAATTCTAAGATATAAAAATAAAAAATTATTTTTTATTTTTATTTGTGTAGGTGTATTATTTATGCTTATGAATTTAATTTTTATTTAAAAATTTTTCTCACTTTTCTTACATTGAATAAAGTTACATAAATAATATTAGCAATTGTTGATATAAGTAAAGGATACATTCCAATATGTAAAAAAGATAATGTGATCATTAATGATATTTTTAGTATCATACCAACTAAAGTAGAAGTAAATGCTTCTTTTGCTTTATTTAATGCTTGTAAAGTAGCAGTAAGAGGTACTTGAATATAATAAAGTAAGAAAAAAGGCGCAATAAATTTTATATAATTAATTCCTTCAGAAGTATTATAAACAAAATTTAAAATTATATTTGGAAATAATAATATTAATATTGTAAATATAGCACCTATTATAAATGAGAAGATAAGAGATTGTTTTATCTTATTTTTAACGTATTCAATTTTACCATTAGCAAAACCATTACTAATAACCGGTATTGTAGCTTGAGAAATTGCCATTGTAAAAAAAGATGGAAGCATAAGAAGTGGTATAACATAACCAGTTATTACACCGTATTCATATGTTATGTAATTATTTGAATAACCATTAATTAAAAGAAAACTAGTTATGATAATTGGTTCAAAAAAATAACCAATCATACCAAGTACTCTAGAACCAGTAGTAGGTATTGAAATATTAAGAACATCTTTCATAATTTCAATATCAGGTTTTATATATTCTTTATTTATTTTTATTTTTTTAGGTAAATATAAATAAAGTATTATTATTGAAGATAGTTCACTAATAATATTAGATAGTATTAAAAATGAAATTATAAATACATTAGAATATTTACTTATAATCGGAAGAATAGTTATATTAAGAATGATTCTAACTATTTGTTCAAATGTATTAGATACAACATGAGGAATCATATTTTCTCTTCCAAAGAAATAACCTCTAATAATTGATGAAATACTTATAAATGGAAGAGTAAAACCTATGCACATAATAGGTATTCTAAGGGTATTATTATGTAAAAATGATGCAATAATAGGCGATATAAATATAAGTAATATCATAAGTATAATTGTGATAATTAATGACATAAAAATTGATGAAAATACAATCTTTTTATTATTACTTTTATCTTCAGAAACAAGTTTACTAATTGATATTGGGAATCCTGCTTGGCATAATGTAATAAATAAATTAAAACAAGGCATAATCATCATATAAAGTCCAATTGTCCTAGTACCAATACTTCTAGTTATTATTATTTTAATAATCATACCAAGTATTTTAGTTAAAAATCCACCAATTAAAAGAATTATTGTACTTTTTATAAATTTACTTTTTTTCATACTAAAAATATATGTAAATAATTATAAAAAATACCCATATTCCCATTAACAAAGTGGAGGGGTATTTTGATATAATGAAATAGAAAATAAGAGAGGAGTTTTTATATGAGTAATAAAACAAAAAATATCTTACTAGGAGTACTAATAGTAGGAATAATAAGTATGACAGTAGCATTCGCAGCCTTAAGTACAAGATTAAATATAAATGGTGAAGCAAATGTAGCAGCAACAAGCTGGAATGTAC
>OCTW011596840.1_pt1 | contig 10891 bp, 15 predicted proteins | sample 1539671 | NCBI WGS metagenome assembly OCTW01 (sample SAMN02144230, study PRJEB22623) | gut metagenome | biome: sheep rumen | host: Ovis aries | place: New Zealand | reverse complement strand
CGGGAAGAACGGCAAGCGCTCCATAGAGATATGGGAAGCGGAGCACGGTGACTTCCCGGCGACGGTCATGGCAAACACACCATCCGGAGGTATGCACTACTACTTCCGGGTCGAAGATCCAAGCCAGTACAAGAACACTGTCGAGGCGCTCGTGGGTGTGGATATCCGGGGCGATGGGGCTTACGTTCTCGTCTATCCTTCCGGAGTCGGCGGGGATGGCAAGATGTACACATGGCGCCATGGCGTCAACTGTACCGAAACGGCGGAAGTCGCAGATGCAAACGAGTCCGTCCTGGAACTGCTCAGGAAGAACAGCCGGGACAGTAAACCGCAGGACGCTGCCAAAAGGCAGCGGGTAGATATGCACCATGTCCCGGAAGGTCAGCGGAACGATACGCTCTTCCGCTTTGCCAGCAAGATGGTCGGCTCGGGCATCTCCAGAGATGCAGCGCTCGAAGGAGCCAGGGCAGAGGTCGCAACGTGGGACAACCCACTGCCGGACTTCGAGATCGTCAAGACAGTGGACTCTGCCTATAACTCCTATCAGCCGAACGAGCAGAACGTCTACAGCGACATCGAACCGGAGCCAAACGATGACGATATTGTCGTTCACACTTTGGATGAGTTTGAGGAGAAGGATATCGAGTGGCTGATACCGGGCTACGTGCCGAAGGAACAGATCACGATTGTGGCTGGTACAGGAGGAGTCGGAAAGACATCCGTATGGGTTTCCCTTGTCGCGGATCTGTCGTCCGGAAAGGCTACCGTATTCGAAAAGGGCTCGGATACAGCGCAATATGTTCAGCGTAAACCGTTGCATGTCATGTTTTTCTCAGGAGAAGACACTGTCGAACACGTTCTCAGAAAGAAGCTGAGACAAGAAGGCGCGATCCTGAAGAACATCACAACGATCTCGCTTGAAGATAAACGCTTTGAAAAAATTCTGTTTGGTTCCAAATATCTGGAGGCGGTGGTCGCGAAAACAAAGCCAGACGTAATCATCTTCGACCCGATCCAGTCATTCATCGGGAGTAAAGCAAAGATGGCAGACCGTAACGACATCCGGCAACGCATGCGCTGCCTGATCGAGTTCGGAAGCAGATATCACACTACTTCGATCATCATCATGCACACGAACAAGCAGCAGGGCGCGTGGGGACGGAACCGTATGGCAGACTCCGCGGATCTGTGGGACATTGCCCGCAGCGTAATAATGTGCGGCGATACAGAGACGGACGGAGTGAAGTATCTCAGCCACGAGAAGTGTAACTACGCAAAGCCCGGTGACACGATCCTGTTCAAGACCGAAGGCGGGCATGCTACCTATTTCATGAAATCCGGATTGAAGGATCGTGACTTCGTGCTTGCGACAAACAGAATCAAGAGACAGAGGTCGGACGCTCCGGATGTCGAGGAAGCTGAAGAGATGATAATGTCAGCGCTCATGGAATATCCGGACGGGCTACTCACCAAGGAGCTGGAGACGCTGCTGGAAGATGGCGGAATTAAAACATGGGCTATCAGAAAAGCCAAAGCAAATCTGAAAACGAGAAAGAAAATCAAGTATCTCAAGACCGGAACAAACGATCCTTGGAAGGTCAAAAAAACATAAATTCCTTATACCCATTTAAATTTTGGACAGTTCAGACAAACCCGCATAAATAGAGGACTTGTATGAACTGTCCATGATGGACAGTTCGATGTCGACATGGCCAGTTCGAACTGTCCATGACCGACACTTCACGAACATCATCTGTTTATGCGGTGTCTGCCGAACTGTCCATTTTTTCCGGGTATACGGGAAGTATCAAAAACAGAAAGGAAAATGATGACAAAGAAAAAGTGGGAAAACACCGGACACTATCAAAGATTGATGCAGATCCTCGAAGACTATTGGCTTACCGAACCGGATGAAGCCTATGTCTGCGTAGCCATGGAGTTCCTGAAAAGTGACGGGCAGTATCAGCGAAAGCACATCGTCTGGTGGAACCCGGACATGGACAGCAAGAACACCAGCGCCATGCTGAAAGAGGAGCACAGGAAGATCCAGGAAGCTGTAGAGCAAGCAAAGCGAGAAGGCTGGTTTAAGGAGGAAAACTGATGCTGAAAGAAATAGACCTTGCCGGAGCACTGGCGAGGATGAAAGACGGATCGGAGAAGATCTGTATGCTCGTGCCGGTTTCCAAGGACACGACACTGGAAGAACTGATGCAGGCCAAGGGCTTCGCCCTGGCGGACACTAATAAGGAAGCGCCGAAGCCAAAGGCAGAGAAACCGAAGGCTGAGAAGCCGAAACGCAACATCGACACCGGCAAGATCCTCGCGCTGCATAATGCGGGATGGACGGCTTCGGCGATCGCCTCAGAGATTGGCTGCTCGACTCCGACAGTCACGAAGTACATCAACGCAAAGGAGAAGGCCTGATGCCAAAGCTGGAGCCGATGAAGGTCCGCATGGACCGGATGAAGTCGCTGTACCTGCAGGGCTATGACCTTGCATATATCTCTGGGGAGATGGGCATCACTCCGGGATACATCGAGGACTGCCTGAAGAAGATGAAGGTCTGGCAGGACTACGGCGGGATAGATGTGCCGAAAGTGCTGGCACTTCGAAAGGCGGGCTGGCATATGGCAGAGATACTGTATGAGCTTGGCCAGAAGTACACAGCCAAGCAAGTCATCGATGCGGTGAACGAGTACGACAGGAGGCACAGGGATGTCCAGAAGACTAATTGATGCTGACGCGCTGATTCTAAAGGGTTGTCATGTAATGAATGATGACGGCTCTAGAACCATAAAGGCGGCAGTAATGGAAGAAGACCTAGATAACGCACCAACCATAGACGCAGTGCAGGTCATACGGTGCAAGGATTGTGCAAGGAATCCAAACAACGGAAAGGCAAGAACAATATGCCCGTGCCCTATGGATAGATACATGGGACCGGAAGGATACTGCTCGAAGGCAGAATCGAAGGAGGCGGATGGATGACGATAAAAGAGCTGGAAGATTATCGGAAGGACAGCCGGTTCCTGCAGACTGAGATGGAGGCGCTCGAGTTCCAGATCGAGGAGCTGTATGACACGCGCCGGTCTCCTTCAGGGCATGAAGGTGGCGGACCTTCCGGGCCGGGCGATCCGACAGGAAAAGCAGCGAACGAGATAATTGCGAAAAAGGAAGAACTGGCACGGCTGCAGAACCGTTGGAGTGAGGTCGTCAGAGCAATAGACAACTGGCTCAAGACGGTGGACGACACCGAGATCCGGTCAATCGTCCGGTGGCACTATGCGCTTGGTTTCTCCTGGAAGAGAACGAGCGCCAAGGTCTACGGCAGGAGTGACTATTATCTCGCCCGGAAGCGACTGTACAGATTTTTCGGGAAAGAATAAATCTGTCCAAATTGTCCAAATTACATGTGCTATATGTTAATGGAGGAAGTCGGCGATCGAGGGAGACGAGAGCCGGCTTTTTTACAACTATGGAGAAAAAAAGATACCGCCCCGATCGAGACGGCTACGCAAAGAGTACATACCAGAAGAACCGTGCGAAACTCTTCGCCACTGCCGAGGTGTGTGCAATCTGTGGCCTGCCTCTCGACAAGTCCCTGCGGTTTCCACATCCAATGTCTATTACTGCCGACCATATTATTCCGGTCAGCAAAGGCGGCGACCCTATGGCATTGGAGAACCTGCAGGCAGCACACCTCATATGCAATGAGGTGAAAGGTTCAAAGCTGACGATCGAACGCAACAAAAGCATCGAGAAGGGCTCGAAAATGATATCAAATCGAGTTTTACCTCTGAGCAGGGATTGGATGACCTATTAAAGACAAAAATGGGGCCAGGAGTCCCTGCCTCTCTATTGGTTTCCAACGCCGGCCGCTCTAGGAAAATATCTCGCAGAACCGAAAGGAGTGAGTAAATGGATGGATACAAGGGGGTCGATTACCTTCGTGGTAAATTGGCCAAAAAGTCGCAGCGCGTAATCTTGCGGTATCGCGTTTACGACATGAAAGAAATCGACAGCACGCCGAGCCTGGTCACTCCTCAGTGGCTGAAAGGCCTCTACAGATCTGCGCTCGGGTGGTGCACTAAGTCGGTCAACGCTCTGGCGGACCGGCTGGTCTTTAAAGGATTTGCTGAAGGCGATGATATCTATGGGACAAACAGCATCTTTGAGATGAATAACCCGGATATCTTTTTTGATTCAATCATCCGAGAGTCGCTGATCGCGTCCTGCGCCTTCGTGCACATCTCCCATGGAGATGGTGATGAGAAGATCCCGAAGCTGTCCGTGCTGACCGCAGACAATGCCACAGGCATAATCGACGAGTTCACCGGACTGCTGAAGGAAGGATATGCAGTTCTCAGTCGTGACGAGTTTGGAGCGCCTACCACAGAGGCGTACTTTACGAAGGAATACACGGAGTATTACAAAGATGGCAAAGTCATCCGAGAAGATAATCCTGCTCAGTATCCTCTGCTCGTTCCGGTTCCGTTTGAGCCGACTTCAAAGCGACCGTTTGGACATAGCCGTATTTCACGAGACTGCATGGATCTTCAGAAGGAAGCGCAGCGAGCGCTGGAACGTGCAGACATCTCGGCAGAGTTCTACAGCTTCCCGCAGAAGTATGTCACAGGACTGGATCCGGATGCTGATCCGATGGACTCCTGGAAAGCATCTGCATCTTCGTTCTTGAGGTTCGATAAGGACGAGAACGGTGACAGCCCGAAGCTTGGACAGTTCACTCAGCAGAGCATGAGCCCATACATTGAGCAGGTCCGGATGTTTGCTTCACTGTTCTCCGGTGCCACAGGCTTGACTATGGACGATCTCGGCTTCGTGACGGATAACCCCTCCAGCGCGGAGGCGATAAAGGCAGCACACGAAAATCTGAGGCAGACAGCCAGACGTGCACAGCGGACTTATGCGTCCGCTTTTGCAAATGTCGGCTATATCGCTGCATCGGTCAGAGATAACAATCCATACCCGCGGACACTTGTGGCAAGCATGAGACCGCAGTGGGAGCCTATCTTCGAACCGGATGCCGCGATGATAACCTCGATCGGAGATGGTGCTATCAAGATCAATCAGGCTGTGCCCGGCTTCTTCAACGTGGAGAATCTGGAAGCTATGACCGGCATCGAGAGCAATGCCGAGCCGATCGACGTGGAAGAGGCACCTGAGGCTGAAGCATGAGCGCGGGAATCGACGTAAGCGGGGCAATCCTTCAAACCGTAAGGAAAGATGCCAAGCTTGCGAAACTCGTCGCAGAGGCACTTGAAAAGGGCTCATACGGCACGGCGGAAGAATACGCCATCCGGCTGGGCGAACTGGTTGCCAAAGTGCTCGAGAAGATATCGCCGGACGAAATCCCGAAGGATGTGCTCCAGGAAGCGATGCGGATCAGCAACGACTTGGTGGCAGATGTCACCACGCACGTGCAGGAGACGCTGAACGAATCCAGCGGGATCGGGCTTGGCGTGCAGCTGCCCGACATCGATGATATGAGCTTCAGCGGTTTCGCGGATTACTCTCCGGCGGGACAGCAGAAGGCATCCGAGGATGCAGTATCAGACTTCCTGCTCAAGCAGGTGGACAAGGCGATGCAAAAAAATGCAGAGCAGAACACCAAGCTCGGGCTGGATGCCAAGATCGTCCGGAAGGCGGAAGGACCTGCCTATCCATCTGGGAAGAAAAAAGTCCGGAGCAAGAAGGGCAAGGTCTACGAGTACGCGTGGAGCAAGTACGGCGACATGTATCTTGAGCCGTGCGAGTTCTGCCTGGAACGTGAAGGCACGTATAACTATGAGGACGTGCTAGCACGTGGTAGCGAGTGCTACAGAAGGCACAAGCGCTGCAGGTGTGAAATCACTTATGTGCAGGGCAAGTTCCGGCAGGATGTGGTCACAAAGTCGACATGGACAGAGGACGAGGCAGACGGCAGGCGCAAGGCAATTAGCAACACTTTAGCAAGGAAACAGCAGGAAGAAGACAGACGGCTGCGTAATCGCGAAACCAAGATGGACGTGATGAACCGGCTGCAGAAGGATCTCGGCTGGTCCGCGAAAGGCGCATCCATCTGGTACGAGAAGAACAAAAAGAAAGCAGAGTATCAAAGCTGGGACTATCTGATAGAACTGGCTTGGCAGAATCAAGAGCGCAGGCGAGAAGCGGCGCTGATGAGATAAAGCACAAGGAGGAGTATGGCGGAACGTATCGGAAGCCAGACTCCTTCCCAAGCTGTTTTAATTCCGTTCAAACAGTCCAGAGGTGAGGAAGCCGTAGCTCTCTATGAAGAGAGCGGACGGCATGCTCAGGACTGGCAGAAGCTACTGATTACAAACGTCATGGGCCAGAATGATGATGGTCTGTGGACGCATACGAAGTTCGGCTACGAAGTGCCGAGACAGAACGGCAAAGGCGAAGTGCTGACGATGCGCGAGCTCTGGGGCTTAAAGAATGGTGAGAACATCATGCACACAGCCCACAAGACAAGCACATCGCACAGCGCTTTTATGCGTTTGGTTAAGATCCTGACCGATGCCGGATATGTAGAGCTGGGGCGAAAGAAGAAGGGCGAGGCGGTACCTGAGAAGTCTTTCAAGAGTACGAAGCAGTACGGGCTTGAGCAGATCTTCCTGACCGGCGGCGGCTCAATCGTCTTCCGGACCCGGACAGAGACCGGCGGACTTGGTGAAGGCTTCGACCTCCTCGTGATCGATGAGGCACAGGAGTATACCGGAAGCCAGCAGACGGCGCTGATCTACACGATCGCCGCATCACAGAACCCGCAGACAATCTTCTGCGGCACTCCTCCTACACTCGTCTCCAAGGGCGAGGTCTTTCCTAAGTTCCGGCGCGAAGTGCTGGCCGGGAAGGGCGAGGATAGTGGCTGGTGTGAGTGGTCGGTCTATGAGAAGCCTGAGGACCTCATGGATCCGGAGGCATGGTACGCAACAAACCCCTCGCTGGGTACCATCCTGAAGGAGCGGACAATCCGCGCCGAGTATGTTGGTGACGATCTCGACTTCATAATCCAACGCCTAGGATATTGGCACACTTATGAACTGAAGAGCGAGATCTCGGAGGCGGACTGGATGGCGCTGAGAGTTCCAAAACTCCCAGAGCTCTCCGGACCGTTGTATGCCGGGGTCCGGTTTGGATCCAACAACGAAAACACTTCGATGTCTATCGCTGTCCGGACAACGGACGGCAGGATCTTCCTGGAAACAATCGACTGCGAAAGTCAGGCGAACGGCTTCGGCTGGATCGTCCGGTTCTTAGCACATGCAAGAGTCGGCGCTGTGGCAGTCGATGGAAAAGGCAAGACCGAACTGCTGGAGGAAGCCCTGAAGCAGAACGGTGTGCGCGTGAAGTACGTGCCGCTGGAGACAGCGCAGGCTATCACAGCATATTCCGGATTCAGGCAATCGATAGACGATCAGAGCATCTGTCACATGGGACAGCCAAGCGTCACGCAATCGGTCGCGAACTGTGAGAAGCGCATGATCGGCACAAATGGCGCGTTTGGCTTCCGGTCACTCAAGCCGGAAGTCGATGTCACCATCGTGGAGAGCATGGCACTGGCTCGGTGGATGTGCTCGACATCAAGAGAACGGAGAAAGCAAAGAATCGGGTATTAAGTCGGTAATCTCGCCGGCTTTTATACATTTACGTCTACCAGACGGCAAAAATGGGAAGGAGAAAAACACATGGCAGATTTCAAAGTAATCAACACACAGGAAGAACTCGACGCAATCATCAAGGACAGAGTCGAAAGAGCAGAACGGAAGATCCGGGAAACTCGCGACAGTTACAAGGACTGGGTCTCACCTGCCGACGCACACAAGGCCGCGGAAGAACATCAGGCGCAGATTGATGCTCTGAACCAGGCACACTCTAAAGAGTTAGAGAAGTACGCAGGATATGAAGACAAGTTCAAGGAACTGGAGGCGCAGATCCATGGATATGAACTGAAGGCTCTGAAGGCGAAGATCGCGCGCGAAAAATCACTGCCCTATGAAGCGATTGAGTTCCTCAAGGGTGAAGATGAAGCCACCATCACAGAGAGCGCGGAGAAACTCTCCAAGTTCTCGCAGGTATCAAAAGCATCACAGGCTCACGGTTTTACCCGTGACACCGAAACGGAAGAAGCTGACGGAGTGCTCGCCGCATTCAAGCAGCTGAACCCGAACATTAAACTTTAAAAGGAAGGTAAAGAAATGGCACAGAATACTAATCTCCAGGAACGCTACAGCGCTCTCGTTGAGGCTAAGCTTAGAGCAACCTCTGTATTTGCTCATCTTTTCAATAACCGTTATGAAGGTTCTCCTAAGGCTGGAGCTGTAAAGGTTCCGGTACGCGCTGAGGCAACTGTCGGCGATTATAACATCGCAACCGGCGGCACACTCGCAACTCCGACCACCACATATGCGACAATCGTCTGCGATAATGACCACTATGTAAACGAGCTGATTGATGGCTACGTTGCTGCAGCTGTACCCGATGGACTGATCGCTGATCGCCTTGACAGCGCAGGCGCTGCTCTGGCGGACAAGATCGATGTCCTCCTGGCTGCGAAGCTCATCACTGACGGCACTGCTATGACAGGATCCGGAACTGCTTCCACAAAGTCCAATATCTACTCCAACATCATCGACGCTATCCAGCAGGCGGCTGCTCTCAAGGTTTCCAAGCAGAACATGCGCCTCGCTATCAGCAACCAGGCATATGGTCTCCTGCTGAAGTCTGACGAGTTCATCAAGGCAGTCGCTGGCGATATCGAAAAGTTCGGCGCTGGCTTCGTCGGCATGGTCGGAGGTGTTCCTGTTTATGAAACACCGAACCTCCCGGCAAACACAGAGTTCGCTCTGTTCAATTCTGACTTCTGCCACTATGTAGCAGAATGGAGCGTTCCGGTAGGAGTTCGTGACCTCGCTGATGGCGCACACATCGGCGCGTCCGCAGTTCAGGGCCGTCAGGTCTGGGGTGCTCTCATCTCCAAGCCGGCTACAGTTCTGTATCGTAAATCCGCTTAATTTGTAACGTTGGAGGGTCTCTGCTCAGCAGGGGCCCTTCTTTATGAAAGAGGTGCACATGGCAAACTATGCAACAATTGAAGACCTCGAGGCTCAGTGGCGGACATTGACGGCCACCGAAGAGGCACGCGCTTCTGTATTGCTCACGGATGTGAGCGCTCTGCTGAGAATCGAGGCGGCGAAAGTCGGCAAGGATCTCGACGAGATGGTGGAAGCAGATGCTGATTATGCGGCAGTGGCCAAGATGGTCACATGTGACATCGTAAAGCGATACATGTGCCAGGATAACGAGGCCGAAGCCATGACGCAGTATTCACAGTCAGCGCTTGGCTATTCCATCTCTGGCACTTATTCAAACGCCGGCAAAGGTCTCGCCGGGTGCATCATGAATGTCGACCTGAAGCGTCTTGGCTTGAAACGTCAGCGGTTCGGTACTCTGGATCCATACGCGCCTAGAGGGTGAACGATATGATAAAGGGCACAACCGTAACGCTTTACGAGAAGACACAGGCAGGCGCGGATCCGTTCGGTCATGCCATTTATGTCAGAGTTCCGGCAACGGTCGAGAACGTGCTTGTGGCACAGCCGTCCGGACAGGAGCGTGTCGATGAGAAGAACCTCACCGGCAGGTCCATCGATTATGTGCTCGCCATCCCAAAGGGCGACACGCACAACTGGGAGAACCAGATCGTGGAGTTCTTCGGGCACAAGTTCCAGACCTTCGGCATCCCGGAGGAAGGAATCGAGGACAACGTTCCGGGCCCATGGCATAAAAAAGTAAAGTGTGAACGTTATGAGTAAGCGTGTTTATTTTGTGCGTAACTCTGCAGGGTTTAGAGAGCTGCTTAACAGTCCGGAAGTCACGGAGCTCGTCACACAGTGCGTATCAGCAATCGCAGAACAGTGCGGCGACGGTTACGAAGGTGACGTGCGAAACGGCAACCGAGCAGTAGGCAAAGTATCAGCGGAGACAATCCGAGCAAAGCGGAGCAATGCAAAGCACAACACACTGCTTAAAGCGTTGGGGAGCATTAAGATATGAACAACATCGAAAAAATCGTATATGACTATCTGAACGCTGAGGGACTCACAGCATACATGGAGTTCCCGGAGTCCGATCCAGTGCCGGCAGAAACGCCGGCAAATTTTGTAATTATACAGAAAACCGGCTCCGGATGGCGCGACAGACTGCTCGAGGCGACGCTTGCGATACAGTCCTATGCTCCTACACAGTACGAAGCATCCGAGCTTAACCTGTCTCTGATCGAGACCATGCTGGGCATCGTCACACGTGACGAGGTCGCGAAAATCACATTGAACTCTGACTATGAGTTCACAGATACAGAACGAAAAAGACCGCGATACCAAGCGGTCTTTGACATTGTTTATTATCAGTAAAGGAGGCCATACATGGCAAATACTTCAAATGTAGCAGCCGGCAAGCCTAAGATTGGCGGAGCGGTAAACATTGCGGCAACTTCCGCAACACTTCCGACCGACGCAACGACTGCGCTGTCCGGTTTCACAAATCTCGGCTACATCTCCGAGGACGGTCTCACACAGACGATTACCCGCGACTCTGAAGCAATCAAGGCGTGGGGTGGTGACACTGTTATGACCACGCAGACAGACTTCGGCGAGGAGTTCAGCTTCACGCTTCTGGAAGTCCTCTCTGTTGATGTTAAGAAGGCAATCTATGGCGATGCTGCTGTCACCGGCGACCTGACGACCGGCATCACTGCAACGGTCAACTCCACAGAGCTGACAGCGCATGCCTGGATCTTCGACATGGTCCAGAACGGTGCCACCGTCCGGATCGTCATCCCGAACGGCAAAGTCTCCGAAGTCGGTGA
>OCTW011164225.1_pt1 | contig 10891 bp, 11 predicted proteins | sample 1539671 | NCBI WGS metagenome assembly OCTW01 (sample SAMN02144230, study PRJEB22623) | gut metagenome | biome: sheep rumen | host: Ovis aries | place: New Zealand | reverse complement strand
TTAATATTCTGTAAAATTATATAACTAATAAATACACATATATATTTTCATAAGATATAATTTTATGAACTGATAAAAAATTTTTCATGGTTAAACTGTTTTTAGCTAAGTTAAATTTTTAGTTCTCATGTCTATGTTGGGGTGATACTTAGTTAATCTGACGATATTACTGTTAAAATTTAGTTAAATATAATTATTCTAATTAAATAAGTATTTGATTTAATTAGTTTAATCAATAAAAAAATATAATTTAAAATGATCATATAAAAGGTGATTAATGATGGCAGATATTTCTGAAACTATCGCATCTATTCGAAAAGCAGAATCAGATGCTGAAAGTTTAATAGAAAACGCAAATAAACAATCAACTGAAATGATCCAAGAAGCTCGTACTAATGCAGATTCAGCTGTAGAAGCAGCTAAACTCGAAGCACAAGAAGAAGCTAAACATATTTTATTAGCTAAAGAAGATGAAGCTGGTAAAGAAGCTACTATTATTACAAATGAATCTGAAACTAACATTAAAAATTCTCTCAGAGGATCTGAAAATAATGTTGACAGTGCAGCTGAAGTAATAATTGAAACTGTATTGTAAAGGGATGGCTATGTTTAGGACAGCAAGAATGCAAAAATTAAGCATAGTAACCTTGAATAAATACACTAAGCCAACTATCGATGTTCTCCATGAAAAAGGATATATACAAATAGAAAATTTATCCGATGCAATTCAGGAAGAAGAAGTATATAAAGACTTAGATGTATCTAAACAAGACCCTATTGCCAGCAGAATATCTTCATTATCAATGAAATCTAATAGTATTTTAGATACATTGAAATCTGCAGAGCAATCAAAAAGTATGGTGGATGTTATTAAAGGTTTCATCAGCCCTAAAGAAATACATCCTAAAGATGTTGAAAATTTAACATCTGAAGAATTAGCAGATAAGGCTGAAGAAATCATCACTAAGGTTGATAATGTTCTCAGTCCAATTGAATCACGTATGAATGAAATTGGTTCTGAAAAATCTAAATATAATGATTCTTTAAATGTTGCAACTCAATTACAAAGCTTTGATATTGATTTTGCTTATTTACAAGATACAAAACATACAAAAGTAATTTGTGGTAAATTACCTGCAGAACATTTATCCGAAGCTAAATCTGGTATTGAAGAAATAACTGATGAATTTGAACTCATTGAAGGAAATTCAATTGAGGGTGGAGATCAAACTTTTATACCAATAGTAGTTGTATGTTCTAACGCATTTGAAGAAGATATATCAGGTGTTTTAAGACGCTTAGAATTAGAAAAATTAGATGTCAGCGGATTAAGCGGAAAATCTAATGAAATAATTGAAGCATCTCAATCAAAACTTGATGAATTAGAAAATGAAAGAAAAGAATGTTTAAAAGATATTAATGCAGTAGGTCAACGTTCAAAAGAACACTTACTTGTAATTAATGAGCAGTTAGAAATTGAAAAAGAACGTACTGAAATATATTCCTATTTCGGTGAAACAAAAAGTACCAAATTGTTTAAAGCTTGGGTACCTAAAGATGATGTTGAAGAAGCAGTATCTTTAATTGATGAACTTACTGATGGACATAGTGTTATCGAAGTAGAAGATCCTACTGAAGAAGAAATCGATAATAATGAAGTACCAGTAAAACAAGTTAACCCTGGTTTTGCAAAACCTTATGAACTTTTTGTTAACATGTATTCAACACCTAACTATAAAGATTTAGATCCTACTATAATCATGGCACTTTGTTTCCCATTCTTCTTCGGTTACTGTTTAACCGATGCATTTTATGGAATCATACTTGCTATTGTAGGAGTTATATTATTCAATGGTATGGGTAAAACAAGTAAAACTTTCAAATCATTTGGAGTAGTAGTTTTACAATGTGGTTTATGGACATTACTCTTGGGTCTACTGACTGGTGGATTCTTAGGTGACTTTATACCTAGATTCATATTAGGTGATGCAAGTGCACCGTTACCAACGGTTATACCTGATATAAATGCATTTGTACATCCAGAAAACATATTGATTTTAGCTATTATCATAGGTTTAATACATCTTAACATAGGATTTTTATTCGGTATAATAGATAATGTAAAAAGACATAATATAAAAGGATTATGTGGTGGCCAATTATGTTGGGTACTTGTTGAATTAGCTATAGTAGTATTAATATTAACCAACATGAATTTCATTGCATTTGGAGTAATATTTGTAATAGCATTAGCTGTATTAATATACGGAGTCGGAGTCATGGGTGTAATGGACATCTTTGGTTACATTGGTGACGTATTATCATATTCAAGACTTTTAGCATTATGTTTATCTACTGGTGGTATTGGTATGACCGCAAACTTATTAGGTCAATTATTAGCAACTATGGTACCTATTCCAGTAGTTGGACTTGTAATAGGAGCAATAGTCTTCTTAGGAGTTCATTTATTCAACATTGCATTCCAGTCAATGGGTGCATTTATACACTCTTTACGTCTTCACTTTGTAGAATTCTTCGGTAACTTCTACGAAGGGGATAGTGAAGAATTTAAGCCATTTAGAGCAGAAAGATTATACACTAAAATTAGGAGGTAAATTAAAATGGCAGCAGAATTAGCATTAGGTTCAGCCTTAGCTGCAATTGGTGCAGGAGTAGCAGTAGGATTTGCAGCATTAGGGTCAGGTATCGGTCAAGGTATCGCATCTTCTTCAGCAGTAGGTGCAGTAGCAGAAGATTCAGGTATGTTTGCACAAGGTTTAGTATTTACCGCTATTCCTGAAACTCAGGCTATTTATGGTTTCCTTATCGCTATCTTATTATTAGTATTTTCAGGTATTATGGGAGGTAATCCATTAGGTGTTACTTCAGGTTTAGTAGCAATTGGTGCAGGAGCAGCAGTTGGTTTCGGTGGTCTTGGTTCTGGTATGGGTCAAGGTATCGCATCTTCATCCGCAGTTGGTGCTGTAGTAGAAGAACCAAGTATGTTTGCACAAGGTTTAGTATTTACCGCTATTCCTGAAACTCAGGCTATTTACGGTTTCCTTATCGCTATCTTATTATTAGTATTCGGTGGAATACTCGGAGCATAATCTTAAAAATACAAAGGCTAAAATTGGCCTTTTAAATGAATATTTTTTGGAGGCAAATAGATGAGCGTTGGAGCAGATAAAATAATAGCAAATATTCAATCAGATGCTCAACAAAAATCTGATGAAATTATCTCCAAAGCCAATGCAGAATGTGAAAAAATTTCTGCAGATGGTGAAAAACAAGCTGAAACTGAAAAACAAAAAATTCTTGCAGCAGCTGAAAAACAAGCCGATATGAAATATCAACAAATTATTTCAGAAGCTAAAGTAAATTCAAGAAGAAAAGAATTAGAAGCTCGCGAAGAATTAATTGAAAAATCTTTCAGAATTGCATCAGAAAAAATTGAAAAACAAGCATCTGATAATACCACAACTTATGTGGATTCTCTTAAAACAATGATCAAAGATGCTGCTATACAAGTAGGTCAACCACAATTGGAAATACTTGTTAGGGCTGATGATGTTGACAATGTAAAAAATATGATTGGTGAAGTTAGTGAATATGTTAAACAACAAACAGGAACCGAACCTTCATTTATTATTGGTGAACCAGTAGATATAATTGGTGGAGCTATTGTCAAAACAGTTGATGGAGAAGTTGAAGTTAAAAATACTATTGAAGCACGTATGCTTAGATATAGAAAACAATTAAGATCAGAGGTAGCTAAAAAACTATTTAGATAGTTATAGGAGGAGAATTTAAATGGAAGAAAGCATTACAGGATTAATAACATCTTTCGGATTCTCTTCTCCTGAGGCATTCATTGCATTATTAGTTATGGTACTGGCTGTAATTGGAGCAATAGTTGTAGTTATTACAATTAGACCTTTACTTGAATATTATCCATACACTTACCCTGATGCAAGAGTTAGGGCAAAACTTGGAAAAATATTAAATGATAAACAATTAGCAGAATTAGCAGATGCTGAAAACACTGAAGAAGTAGTTAACTACTTAAGAGCTCACAGAGATTATGCTAACTTTGTTGATAAATATCCTCTTGAACAAGCTTTAGATGCTAATTTAGCAGAATCATATGATTTATTAGCTAGAATTAGTCCAAAAGATTTAAAACCAACATTTGATTTAATGTTAGACCAATGGGATATTAAAAATATCAAAAGTATTCTAATTGCAAAAGAAGCAAAATTAAATGATGAAGAAACTCGTGAATTATTAGTACCTTATGGTGAATTAAAAGAAAATCATGATAAATTATTAGAATCTGATTCAGTCGAAGAATTAATCGCAAACCTTGAAGGTACTCCATATGCTAGAGTTTTAGAATCAGCTTTACCAGCATATAATGAAAATAAAACTTTATTAACATTAGAATCTGCGTTAGATAACTATTACTATGAAAGATTATTAGTAAAATCAGCTGATCAATCAGATGATAATACTAGAATGTTACACAGTTACATCGGAACAATGGTTGATGTTGAAAATCTTAAAATTATATTAAGAGCTAAAGATGATGGAATCCAATATGATAACATAGAACCATATGTTATAAATAAAGGATACTCATTACGTGATTGGAAATTAAAAGAATTAATGGAATCCGAAGATATGAATTCTTTATTAAGCAGTATAGAAAGTTCAGAATATGGACAAGTTATATCAGATTGTATTCCTGAATATAACAGTACTCATTCCATTGCAACTTTCGAAAAAGCTTTAGATGATTATGTACGAGATTCAGCTCACAATATCTTTAGGAAAAAACCATTTGGTGTAGGTCCTATTGTAGGTTATATGTACAAAAAAGAAAATGAGATTAAAAATCTTAAAATCATTGCTAGAAGTAAAAAAACTTCAGGACTTTCTAGTTCCGAAATTAAGGAGATGTTATTATGACCAATGATATAGCAATAATGGCAGATCCAGATACAGTAACTGGTTTCATGTTAGGTGGAATCAAAGCTGGTTTCCCTGTACATGATGAAGAAGAAGCACGTACAACTTTAAAACAGTTAGTGGATGATGACTACTCTATCATTATTACAACTGAAAAAATTGGGGATGAACTAAGAGAAGATATTACTAAATATACCGAATCTAAAGCATTACCAATGATAATAGAAGTACCAGATAAGTCAGGTTCACATAAAAGAGAATCTGACCCAATGAATGAACTTATTAAAAGAGTTATTGGGGTTGAGATGGTAAAATGATCACAGGAAAAATTATTAAAATTGCAGGTCCAGTTATTGTCGGTGGGGACATGAAAGGTACTCAGATGCACGAAATGGTTCGTGTCGGTGATATTGGGCTCATAGGCGAAATTATTGAACTTGAAGGCGATACAGCTACAATACAAGTTTACGAAGAAACTGCTGGTATTAGACCAGGAGAAAAAATCGAAAGTACTGGTGGTCCACTCTCAGTAGAATTAGGTCCAGGTATACTTAGATCAATTTACGATGGTATTCAAAGACCATTGGATGAAATCCAAGCAGTATCTGGAGATTATCTACCTAGAGGGGTGGATGTACCATCATTAGATAAAAATAAAGAATGGGAATTTGTTCCTACTGCACAAGTTGGTGACAAAGTAGGTGGCGGAGATATCATAGGTACAGTAGATGAAACATCAGCTATTGTTCACAAAATATTAATACCACCTAATGTATCAGGAACAATTAAATCTATTGTAAGTAAAGGTAGATACACTGTAGTAGACGATATTGCAGAAGTTGAAACTGAAAACGGAATCGTTAAAGTACAAATGATGCAAATCTGGCCTGTTCGTGTAGGTAGACCTTATGAGAAAAAATTAGACCCAGATATACCATTAATTACAGGACAAAGAGCACAAGATACTTTCTTCTGTCTTGCAAAAGGTGGAACTGCAGCAATGCCTGGTCCATTTGGATCTGGAAAAACTGTAACACAGCAACAATTAGCAAAATGGGCAAATGCTGATATAGTAGTATATATTGGATGTGGAGAACGTGGTAACGAAATGACCGAAGTACTTACGGAGTTCCCTGAATTAGAAGACCCTAAAACAGGTAATCCTTTAATGGATAGGACAGTTCTTATTGCTAACACATCAAACATGCCGGTAGCAGCTAGGGAAGCATGTGTATACACAGGAATTACCATAGCTGAATACTTCAGAGACATGGGTTACGATGTAGCTATTATGGCAGACAGTACCTCAAGATGGGCAGAAGCTATGAGGGAAATTTCTGGACGTCTTGAAGAAATGCCTGGGGAAGAAGGTTATCCTGCTTACTTAGCATCAAGGTTAGCACAGTTCTATGAACGTGCAGGAAGGATCATCACACAAGGTTCACATAAAGCAGAATCTTCAGTTACTGTTGTAGGTGCTGTTTCACCTCCTGGTGGTGACTTATCCGAACCTGTAACTCAGAACACTTTACGTATTGCAAAAGTATTCTGGGCATTAGATGCATCACTTGCAGATAGACGTCACTTCCCTTCCATCAACTGGTTAGAAAGTTATTCACTTTATGTTGATAGTATAACCAACTGGTGGAATACTGAAGTTGGTAGTGATTGGATTGACTTAAGAAATGAAGCCATGACAATCTTACAAAAAGAATCAGAACTTAACGAAATTGTGCAATTAGTAGGTCCTGATGCATTACCTGACAGGGATCGTTTAACTCTAGAAGCAGCTCGTATGTTAAGAGAAGACTTCCTTCAACAAAACGCATATGATGATACAGATACATATTGTTCACCAGATAAACAATACAATATGTTAAAAACAATCTTACAATTCAATTCAGCTTCTAATGCAGCATTAGATGATGGTGCAGAAGTTAACACTCTTGTAAATCTTGATGTAAGAGGTTTAATTGGTAGGATGAAATATATTCCTGAAGACGAATTTGCTGGAAGAGTTGAAGAAATTAGAAATGAGATAAATAAACAATGTAGTGAGGCTGTACAATGAACGTAGATATTAAAACAAGAGAATATACTACAGTATCTGAAGTTTCAGGACCTTTAATGGTAGTTGAAGGTGTTGAAGGTGTTGCATACAATGAAATTGTAGAAATTGAAACACCTACAGGTGAAAACAGAACTGGACAAGTTCTCGAAGTAAAAGATGATATTGCTGTTGTTCAGATATTTGAAGGTACTAGTAACCTTAACACATTATCCACAAAAGTTCGTTTCACTGGTGAAACCGCAAAAATCGGTTTATCCACAGACATGCTCGGAAGAACATTCAATGGTATTGGTGAACCTATTGACGGTGGACCAGATATTATACCAGATAAAGAATTAGATGTAAATGGTTCTCCAATGAACCCTTCTGCTAGACAATTCCCTGCAGAATTCATCCAGACAGGTATTTCAACAATTGATGGAATGAACACACTTGTACGTGGTCAAAAATTACCTATCTTCTCAGGTTCTGGTTTACCACACAACAACCTTGCAGCTCAGATTGCAAGACAAGCTAAAGTAATTTCTGAAGACACAGACTTTGCTGTAGTATTTGGTGCTATGGGTATTACTCACGAAGAAGCAAACTTCTTCATGAACGAATTTGAACAAACTGGTGCTCTCGAAAGATTAACAGTATTCATGAACTTAGCAGACGATCCAGCTATTGAAAGGATTATGACTCCAAAAATGGCTTTAACAACTGCTGAATATTTAGCATTTGAAAAAGGAATGCACGTATTAGTTATATTAACTGATATCACAAACTACTGTGAAGCTCTCAGGGAAATTTCATCAGCTCGTGGTGAAGTACCTGGACGTAGAGGTTACCCTGGTTACATGTATACTGACTTAGCAGGTATGTATGAACGTGCAGGACGTATTCATGGTAAAGACGGTTCCATTACACAGATTCCTATTCTTGTAATGCCTCAAGATGATATTACTCACCCTATTCCTGATTTAACTGGTTATATTACCGAAGGTCAGATTGTATTAGGTCGTGAGTTAGACAGAACTGGTATTTACCCACCTGTAGATGTACTTCCTTCATTATCAAGGTTAATGAGTGGGGGTATTGGTGAAGGTCTTACCCGTGAAGATCACAGTGGAGTTTCAGACCAATTATATGCAGCTTACGCAGAAGGTCGTGACCTTCGTGACTTAACTGCTGTAGTAGGGGAAGAAGCATTAACAGACCGTGACCGTAAATTCCTTGCATTTGCTGATGAATTCGAAGATAAATTTATCAGACAAAGTAAAGATGAAGATAGGACAATTCAAGAAACACTTGACCTTGGTTGGGAATTATTATCCATCTTACCTACATCTGAACTTAAACGTGTAAAAGACGAATTTATTGAAAAATATTTACCTAGTGAAAAAACTGAAGAAGAAACTGAAGCTACTGAAGAATAATTCTTTTATAGTTTTTAACTAGTAAATTTCAATTAAAGGAGACTAGATCATGGCAAATGAACAACTTGATGGAGTTAATCCAACTCGTATGGAACTTCTTGATTTAAAAGATAGGGCTAAATTAGCTCAAAAAGGTCACAGTCTTCTTAAAGAAAAAAGAGACGCTCTTATTAAGGAGTTCTTTGAAATTCTAGAACGTGTTCAAGGTTCAAGGGATGAAGTTGAGAAAAAGCTTGAAATAGCTTATGCAGAATTAAACAAAGCTCAAGTAGACATGGGAGATATGGCAGTTAAACGTGCAGCTTTATCAGTTAGAGAATCTGTAGAATTAGATATAAGTTCTAGAAGTATTATGGGTGTTTCAGTCCCTGTTGTTAAAAGTGTAGCTAAAGAAAATAATGTATTAACCAGAGGTTATGGTTTTTCAGAAACTTCAGTTAATTTAGATATTGCAGCTAAAGAATTTGAAGAATCTATTAAAATAATCATTGAACTTGGTGAAATAGAAAAAACTATTATTCTTTTAGCTAGTGAAGTAGAAGCAACAAAAAGAAGAGTAAATGCTTTAGAGCATGTAGTTATTCCTCGTATATTAAACACAGTCAAATTTATTGAAATGCGTTTAGAGGAAATGGAAAGGGAAAGCTTTGTAAGACTTAAAGTTATTAAGAAGTCTATGGAAGCAAAAGAAGAATAATTCTATTTTATATTCTTCTTTTTTTACAATCCTTTTCAATTATCAAAAACTATTTTTTATCATAAAAATTATATAATCCTAAAAACTAACTTATTTTATATATAATCTTTTATATTTCAATCAATTTTATGGGTGTATATTATTACAAAAATATTAGTTATTGGTTCTAATACTAGAGCTATTTCAAAATCTTTAAAACAATTAGGTTATACTGTGTATGCAACAAGTTTTTTTGATTTAGTTGATCAAAGAAATTTTGTTGATAAATTAATTGTACCTTCAGATTTTAAAGATTTTGATTTAAAAATTTTAGAAGATTTAGCATTAGATTATGTTAATGAAGTTGATTATGTTATTGCTTCTAGTGATATAAATATGGGTAGATTTCCTAAATCAAAAGTTATTGGAAATTATGATACTGAACCAATCAATAATAAGTATAAAATGTATAAGAAATTATATAAAAATTTTTTATTACCTGACACTTATAAATTAAATGACATTCAGGAAGCTTTTGAAATTGTTAATAATAATCCTGATAAAAAGTATATTGTTAAACCAATATATGGTTCTGGTGGATTAAATATTAATTATTTCAATAAAAACTCTAATATAAACTCTGATTTTTTATTACAGGAGTATATTCAAGGTAATAGTGTCAGTAGTTCTTTTGTATCCTACTTGGATGATCATTCTATTGATATGATTGCTGTTTCAGATCAAATTATTGGTTCTAAACGTTTGGGTGCTAATTCAGAGTTTGTTTATTGTGGTAATATAACTCCTTTTATTAATTATAATCCTAAGGTTTTAAATATATCTAATAAAATTTCGAAAATGTTTAAATTGGTGGGACTTAATGGTATAGATTTTATTTTACATAATAATAATGTTTATGTGATTGAAGTTAACCCAAGAATTACTGGTAGTTTTGAGTCTATTGAAAAAAGTTTTGATATTAATCTTATTGAATCTCATATTAATTCTTGTAATAATGTTCGTTTAAATCAAGTTAAACCAAATAAATTCACAGTTAAATTAATACCTTATTCTTTAAATGATTCATATTATAAACTTAGCAGTATTAATAACATTAGGGATAGATGTCATGATAATTTTTTAATAAAAAAAGGATTTCCTATAGCTACTATATTAATTTCAGATAGAATTTTAGAAAATGCTATGATTAAATCAGAAATGATTTTAAAACAGGTAATGAATTCAAAAAAAGTATAATATTAGATTATATGGAATTCAATTAAAATAAACATAATTACTCCAAATGCTATTAAAAATGTTGAGATTATCATTATACGAGTATAAATATAAAATAATTTTACTTTTCTATCAGGATCTTCATCCAACCATTCTTTAAAAGGATTTTCATAATTAGGCATAATAATACAACTCTTAATTAATCGTTATTATTATATTTATATTAATACTATAAAAATTTTATATTATGTTAAAAATAGATTTTTTTTTTAAAAATATAGTCCCGAGCGGAGTCGAACCGCTGTCCCCGGTTCCAAAGACCGGGAGGATTGCCACTACCCTACGGGACTAAATACTTGTACTTTTAAAGTACAAACTTATATTTGTATAAACTTATTTATATACTTTTAGGTTGTTCGAATAATTTATTTATTTAAATGTTCTTTTTTTTCATAAAATACTGATAAATTTACTTATTTTGTATCATATTATTCTTAAATATTCTATTTTATTATAATT
>OCTW013427991.1_pt1 | contig 10892 bp, 10 predicted proteins | sample 1539671 | NCBI WGS metagenome assembly OCTW01 (sample SAMN02144230, study PRJEB22623) | gut metagenome | biome: sheep rumen | host: Ovis aries | place: New Zealand | reverse complement strand
GCAGAGTTCGAAAGAGTCACCGTGGTCGAGGTGGAGCACGATCTGCGGATTTGCGCAGCCGAGTTCCTTGGCGTATTCAACAGCACCCTGGGCCATGTAGCGGAGGATGGTGCCGTTGGCGTAGTTGCGGGCACCCTTAGAGACCTGCATGATCACCGGAGACTTCTGCTTCACAGCAGCCTGCACGATAGCCTGCATCTGTTCCATGGTGTTGAAGTTGAAAGCCGGGATGGCGTAGCCACCCTTAACAGCCTTTGCAAACATTTCCCTGGTGTTCACCAGGCCGAGTTCCTTGTAAGAAACTGCCATTTGATTTACCTCTTGATTGTGTGGCGACCTGGGTCGCCGGTTTAAAAGTTACGGGGCAAAAGATAGCATTTTCGGCTTTTTTTGTCCACCTTTTTCATTTTTTTACTTGCACAAAACAGCCATGTAGGGTATTTTTGTAAGGGGGATGGAATATAAGGATTTCTATGCTTATTTCCAGGTTTTTCATCGTAGGGCTTGTTATGACATTCTGCTCGGCATTGTCGTTTGCCGAAGGAAATGTCTCGTACACCCTCCACAAGTCCGCAAATCCCTCTGCCGACGAGCAGGACGCCTATAAGCGTATCACAGCCGTCATGGATTCGGCGGTCAAGCTCTACAACACTTACTCGAACCTCACCAAGTTCATCAACGTCTACTACGCACCGGGGGTTCCTACCGCCGAGGCAAGCAGCAACGGTGACCTCCGGTTTGGCGAGAACCGCAACTACATGGTGGTGCCCACGGCCATGCATGAGATGGGCCATACGATGGGAATCGGGACCACGTCGGAATATGCGGCAACCTGCGTGGACGGAGTCTTCAAGGACGACAAGGTCCAGGCAAAACTCCGTGAAATGGACGGCCCGAGTGCAGAACTTCATTGCGACCGGCAGCATATTTGGCCCTACGGTCTGAACCAGGCCAGCGAAGCCAAGTCCGAGCAGGACCTGATCAATCACGTAATTCTTGTAGAAACAATTTACCAGCAGCTGTTCAAGGAAACTTTCTACTGGCAGGGTCACCTGCAGAATGTGGCCAGCAAAAAATGCATGGGCATTACGGAATCAAACGGCCTTCAGCTGATGGACTGCACCGACACGGCGACCTTTATCAAGATGTTCACTGTAGGAGAACCTGTGGCCTACCGCATCCAGCTGGGTTCGCGCTCCCTGGACGTACCCAACGAGTCCACGGCAGAGGGAGTGACCTTGTCTACTTACGGCTACAATGGTGGAGCACACCAGAAAATGTTCAAGGAACTTGTAGACGAAGCCGACACCTCGGTTTTCTACTTGAAAATTGTGAAAAGCGGTCTGTATGTGAAAGCGGGGGAGACCAACCTGACTCAGAATCCAAAGTCAGGCAATGATGAAGTGTTCCAATGGAGTTTTTTCATGGAAAAAACCGATACGTTGCAGCAAATAGAGGATTCTTCTAGCGTAAGTGTTGATTCCTCGGGTATTGCCAAGGACACTTCTACCGTCGCTGTTGATTCTTCATCAAGCAATAATCCATCGATGTCTTTAGGACAGAAACGCTATCTCACTTCGACAAATCCAAAAAGGATATTTGACCTCAAGGGACGATCCATCAGGGATGTTCGCCGAAAGGAATATCGGTTTATTATCAAAAAATAAAACCGGCTCGCGCGGAGTCGGTTTCTTAAACTTCTTATTTTAAGAATTATACACCGAAAGCGGCGTCGGCTGCTTCGGCATTGGCTGCTGCGTTTTCCACCACATTTTCGGATTCGGCAGCGGCAGAAGCGGCAATGGCTTCTTCGGTCACGTCATTGTTAGTTCTTTCTATCATGGAAAGCTTGCCTTCCTTGAACTTGTACATGGCGATGGTGGTGGGCTTCTTGGTGAGCTGGATGTAACCCTGACCGGCCTGACTGTTGAGGAAACGGGCCTCACGGGCCATCATCACCACGGCACGGAAAACGGAACCTTGGCATTCCTTGCTAGCGTAAATATCGTCGAGATAAACTCTCTGGTCGGACATCGGGGTACCTCCGAAATTTTTTAGAAGAGGGAGAGGGATTCGAACCCTCGTTACCGTAAAGTAAACACGCTTTCCAAGCGTGCGCCTTCAACCACTCGGCCATCCCTCCTTAGGATGTGAGGCCAAATATAGATGTTTTTTTTGCCCTTGTCAACCGATTTTAGGCCATTTTTGCATAAAAAAGTGTTTTTTTCTAAAAAAAGCTATTTGTTGCTATGACGGATTCGAATCCTAGTAACTAGTAACTCTTAACTACTAACTGCGCCTCAGGCGACAAGCTCATCCCACACGACCTGCATGAGCGGTTCAAGGGTCTTGGGGGTGAAGTCGAACTTGATGTTTGCGGCGGCAAAAAGCTCCGGCAGGGGGCGGCTGCTCCCCAGACTTTCGGCCTTAAACAGGTCGTCAATGGCTTTTTTCGGGTCTTTCTTGAAGTTTGCCCACACCTGCAGGGCTCCAATCTGGGCGATTCCGTACTCGATGTAGTAGAACGGGCACTCGAAGATATGGAGCTGCTTTTGCCAGAGGTTTCCGCGGACCGCTTCCAGGCCCGAATAGTCGATGCCTGCGTCGTAGCGGTCCATGATTTCGTTCCAGATGTCGGTGCGGTCGCTGGCCGTGTGCTCCGGGAAACTGTAGATGCGGTGCTGAAAACTGTCCACGCTGGCCACCCAGGGGAATAGCCAGATGACATCCGTCAGTTCGCCCAGGATACTGCGGGAAATGGCCTCGTGGTCGTCTCCGTAGAAGGGTTTCAGGTTGGACATGCCGATGAGTTCCATGCTCATGCTGGCCACTTCCGCAAATTCCGCAGGAACATCCCTGTAGGCCACAATAGGCTGGTTCGCCAGGGCGAACTGGTGGAATGAATGACCCGATTCGTGCAACAGCGTGTAGATATCCCGGTCGGTGCAGGCGGAATTCATGAAGATGAAGGGGAGGCGGCTCTCGTCAAAGCCGATCTGGTAGCCGCCGGGGGCCTTGCCGAGCCTGGAATCCGGGTCGATGAGGTTCTGGGCCTGCATCTCACGCGCCCACTTGCCTGCCTGGGGGTGGATGCTTTCGAAAATCCGGTCCACCTTCTCGATGAGTTCCGCTCCGCTAGAATATGGCTTGAGGGCCGGCCTGTTCAGCGGGTCGACGTCCAAGTCCCAAGGCCTGAGCTTTTCAAGACCCATCTTCTGGGCGCGTTTCTTGTAGATTTCTTTCAGCAGGGGGAGCACCAGCTTCTCGATGCTTTCGTGGAAAGCTTCGCAGTCGGCGGGGGAGTAGTCGAACCGGTGCTTCGCGAGGAAAATGTAGTCGATAAAGTCCTTGCAGTGGGCGTTTTTGGCAACTTCCTTGCGGATTTTGAACAACTTATCAAAAGCTCCGTCCAGGGCGTCCTTGTCCTTGAGGCGGCGTTCCCACATGGCCCGCCAGGCCCGTTCCCGCAAGCCCCGGTCTGTATTTTCCATGTAGGTCGCCATCTGCTGCATGGTCTGGGTCTTGCCTTCGAACTCCACGCTCATGCTGCCGGTAATCTTCTGGTAGGCCTGGATTTCCTTGTTTTCTTCGGTTTCCAGGGGAATATTGTCGGGGGAGAACAGGTCCAGGGAAACCTGCACGCCCTTGAACCATTCGCCGAACTCGCCCTTGAGAGCGTCCTTGGAGGGGTGGGCCATCAGTTTCTTGTTCAGCTTGTCATCGTATTCGTTGATGACAGGCTGGATGTTTTCTACAAAGTCGGCATAGGCCTTGGCAGCCTTTTCGTCCTTGGTGTCGCAGGTCATGGCCACGTAGCGGCGGCAGCTGACTTCGCCCAGCACAGAGTTCAGCTCGCTCCAGTCCAGAATCCAGTCCCGTAGGGGAGTGGCGGCCGCGGGAACGTCCCGCAAGAGCAGGCTCCGGTAAAGCTCGCTGATTTTCTTTTCGTCATCGGGATTTAAGTTTTCGGGGACAAAACGACGGGGGAGTTTCATAATCATTCCTTCGGGAAAATGGAATAGACCCAGTCACTGACAAGGCCGTCCAAAAGGGATTTCCGGGCCCTGTCTTCCAGGGCGCGCATTTCTTCGGGAGAAATGGGATGTTCTATGTCAAAATCAAAGGAGACCAGCGGGCCTTCGGCTTCCAGGGATACGGAAATTTCGCCCTTGGCGCGGTACTTGGTGATTCCGGTCAGGGAGAGAAGCCTTTTGTCCAGCGGAAAGTCCGTCGTAAGCGTGATGTCGCTTGCGCCGGGCAAAAGCACCGTAGAATCCTTCAGCTGCAATGGCAGTTCTATCAGGGTATCCAAGAAAAGGTTCGCCTTCAAATTCCGGACCCACAGGGTGTCCGGGCTCTGGTTGTTTGCCGTCATGACGGCCGTCAGGTGAGCCTTGCCAAGTTCCTTCTCGATAATCCCTCTGGCCAGGTTCTGCACGATAAGCACCACCTGAGGGTTCGGCAACAGCGTAGACTTAAGGTTATTGACCTGCTCGAACAGCTCCGGATTGATGGTCACGGAATCCAGCGCGAGTTCCTTGAATTCTAGCTTGGTCTTGCTCAGGATGCTGGCCGCGTCGATCTTTCGGGTGGCCGCACAGCTTTGCAGCAGGACGGCAGAAAAAAGGCAGACCACCGCAAACAGGATAAATTTATATTTGGAGGGCATTTTGCTCATTTCGTTTACAATATATAAAGATAGGAAATGCGGGATTGGCCAAATTTGACAAATTGAGGCAAAAATTGCTATATTTTATTGCCGATAATGCGGGTTATGTAAACTAAAATATGAAAAACGAAAGGGGGGCCGTGTTTCACAATAAAACTTCTTTCCTTAATTTTTTGCCCAATATCCCCTTATTTCCTTTGGCACATAATTTGCTATCTTTGGGCGTGATTTTGGCGAGAAAATGTAAAACTGTAGCCCGTCAGGATAATTTTTAAAGGATTTATTGAAATGGCAGAAGATTTGAACGAACAGGAACCGACCGCAGAAGAAAAAGCAAAATTCGAAGCAGACGTGCTCAAGGCCGCCGAAGACGCGATGAAATTAGACGAGAGACGAGAGACGAGAGACGAGAGTGGCTCGGAAAAGAACGCCACCGAATCCACCGCAGACGCACCTGCCGAGCAGCCCGCAGACGCAGCCGCTGAACAGCCCGCGGAACCCGCTACCGAAGACCCGACTGCCGCCCTCAAGGCAGCCCTTGCCGATGCAAACGACCGCAACCTCCGCCTGATGGCCGAATTCGACAACTACCGCCGCCGTACTGCCAAGGAACAGCTGGAACTCATCGAAACCGCCAACGGCAAGCTCCTTGAAAAGCTCTCCGAAGTGCAGGACAACTTCGAGCGCGCCTTCGCCAGCGAAAACAAGGCTCAGGATTTGGAAGCCTTCGAGAAAGGCATGCAGATGATCTACAACCAGTTCGCAAAAATCTTGACCGACGCGGGCCTCGAGCAAATCGACCCCACCGGCGCGGAATTCGACCCGAACATGCACGAAGCCCTGATGCAGCAGCCCAGCGAGACCGTGCCCGAAGGCCACGTGGTCACCGTGTTCCAGAAGGGCTACAAGCTCAAGAACAAGATCTTGAAAACCGCGAAAGTCATCGTCTCCTCCGGAAAATAGGTCGGATAGCTCGTTTAACCTAGAAATTGACAATTTTTTAATGATGTTAACGATTGCAACGTCATTCCGGCCTAGAGCCGGAATCTAGATGGTGGCTCAAGGCCACCATGATGCGTCGGAATCTCCCCTACCTTTAGAATAAATTATATTTGACTCATGCTGAAGATTAACGGACAAGACGTAGATGCCGCAGGCAAAACGCTGGAAAGCTACATTGCCGAAGCCGGATTCAACAAGGTCCGTATCGCCGTGGAACGGAACGGAGAAATCGTCCCCAAGTCCAAATACGGCGAGACCGTCCTTACCGACGGCGATTGCATCGAAGTCGTGAATTTCGTAGGTGGCGGCTGATGTCGTCTAGCGCTGCACCCCTCCCCTCCCGAGAGCAAATCCTGGCCGCCCTGGTCCAAAAGCAGGGGGCCGACGCCGTCGAGAAACTGCAAAAAGCAACTATCGCCGTGTGCGGCCTGGGAGGCCTCGGCTCCAATATCGCCATTTCCCTTGCCCGTGCAGGCGTCGGCAGGCTAATCTTGATAGATTTCGACACGGTGGACATCACCAACCTGCACCGTCAACAGTACAAGATGAACCAGGTGGGCATCCCCAAGGCGGAAGCACTCCTCGAAAACCTGAAAGAGATTGCCCCCTACGTCCATTACGAGGTCCATCGGGTCAAGGTCACCGCCGAAAACGCCGTTTCCCTTTTGCAGGAGGCCGACGTCATCTGCGAAGCTTTCGACAAGGCCGACGCCAAGGCCATGCTGGTGGATACGGTCCTGGAGAAACTTTCTCAAAAATATCTGGTCGCCGCCAGCGGGATGGCCAGCTACGACAGCGGAAACGCCATCCTCACCCGCCGCATTACGGACAAGTTCTACCTCTGCGGCGACGGCAAGAACGACGTGGACGAAGTCGTCGGACTTGTTGCCCCCCGAGTCATGCTCTGCGCCGCCCACCAGGCCCTGACCGCCATCCGCCTTGTGCTGGGGCTGGATTAAATATTGCCCCTAAGACCCCGAATGGCACGCCAAACTGGGTTCGGTCTACTGAAGGCTCTTGATGTATTCCGGGGCGAAGTTAACTCCGTTCGGCCATGTGATTGTGTGTGCTTGCAGCGTGAAATCCTTAAAGGTATTGATATCTGCAAGTTGCTGCACGATGGGGCGATGGTCCGACTTGATGACGCTTTCGAAATCAGCGACAAAACGGCATCCGTCGTTGAATTCGACGGATATCTTGTAATCGCCAATGTATTTTGCGTCAATCATGTGAAGCATAGTCTAGACCAGTGGATCGATTTTCTTGTATTTCTTTTTGACATCGGAAAGGACTATCGCGGCAGGGTGTGTGAGGCCGTTCAGCATATCATCGTAGCCTTTCTCGAGTTCCGCATCGAGACGTTCTTTTGACCATTGAGCAGAATTTTCAATTTTGTTCATATTATTCAACATACATTTTCGTTCGTACAAAAGCAATACATTTAGTTTCAATCGATAATTCATGTCTATCAATCAACTTCGTCAGCATACTTGAAAATCTTCCCGTATGCAGTCTTGGTTATTCCATTGCAGGCGTTGTTTATATTACCACGTTTACCACCAAATGCTCGGGTAGCTTCTATCATACTTTTGTATCTACCGAAGACTGTCACTCCATCAAGTTCAAATGCTACGATTGGTCTAGCATTTTTTCCAAAGTTAGTGGGTGCGAACCATTCGTCTATCCACCCTTTTTCTTGTGCAACAACATAAAGTCTTCTATAGGCGTGTTCAAATTTGCTACGAGTTTTGAATTGCTTTGCAAGCTTATGTGCATCTTCCTTGCTCATATTTAGCCAATGGTTTTGGGGAACTGCTTTTCGTTCAAGCCATGGACAATCTTTGTCCCATCCATTCTTTCTCATTTTTTCCCAGGCAAAATGATGGTCTCGGTCAAAGTCAACTACGAATTTATATGATTTTGCAAGGGCGATACACTTTTCTTTAGTCCATTTACCAGCACCAAGGCTACCAATGCTACCACCTTTTTTCTTGTTAATCAAATTCCATCCGTTTTCTTTGTATCTGTCAATAATAACCTGTTCGAGATTGCTGGCTTCTTCGGTAGTAATTTTCGAATAAATGTATTTCGGTTTTGGAACGGAAACACCAATACTTTCAGCATATTGATACACGCTATCATTTTTCTTAAGATGGTCTTTATGTCTAAGATGTTTTGTTGTGGTGATACCTACATAGACTGTATGGGTATTTTTAAACTCATATGCGTAAACGCAATTAGTGGGTGTTCCCATTTTCCCTGATCCAGCTTTTTCAAGCCATACGCATTTGTCTAAAAGGCCCCGCTTAGCCGCTGCATGATACATTTTTTTATGATGTATTCTAAAATCTCTATGGGATGTGTATCGCCTGGCAGTGGTTATTATTTCTTTATCAGTATATGTTAAAGTACCAGGGCTGTACAAGCCAAATGAATCAATCCATCCCATATCAAGGGATTTTTGATATGCCGAATTGTCTCCTTCGCGAAATTCCATACGAGTTTTGAAACGTTTAGCACTTTTGCTACATGTTTCAAAATCAAGTACTCTTTCTTTCCGTATATCTGGATAAAATTCATATAACCAGCCTTTTTCCCAGCATTTGCGATATACGGCAGAGTCTGTCTTTTTCAGTTCGGCAGCTGAATTAAATACGGAAGCAAATTTTTTGCAGAATTCGTAGGAAAGAGTACGGCCTTTACTCAAATTCTTTGTACTAGGATAAAAATCATATAACCAGCCTGTTCTACGACTTTTATTATAAACGGCCTGGTCAGCGTAATGCAATTCTTTTGCATTCCTATACTTGGAGGCTATTTCCTTGCAAAAATCATAACTGAGGTTTCTATGCTTTTTACTATCCATATATCAACACAAGTTTAATGGTTTTCTACATGTAGCTGCACTTTGGGTAGACGGAGCAAAGCAATAAAAATTGGACTGCTCATAAAATATATACTCAAACATGTGACAGAATCTTCCAGTAGGAAAAATTATCTAGAAGAACGGGGGTTTTTAAGGGGTGTCCCCTTAGGCGAGGGGGTGACGGAAGACTTGCCCTGGACCCTATCGCTGCGCTCCAGGGTGACAGAAGGGCAAGGCTGAAGGCAGGGGGATGCCTCCCCCACCCCTTTTCTATGGACCCTATCCCCTATCGCTGCGCTCCAGGGTCCAGGGTGACAGGGAGATCCCCGCCTACGCGGGGATGACAAGATGGTGGCGGGGATGACATCCAGCGGCAACCGTTCCATTATGAAACATGGCAATTTTGGCCCTTTACGGGCCGTTTTCTTGTTTCAGAACGAAACGAAATGGCCGTTTTTTGCCAGTTATTAGCATTTGGCACGGGTTTTGCTTATGTATGGGCGTAAAAATCGCCCCGTTCAGATTGATTCGCGGGCGGCAAGAATTTAAAATAGGAGACTCATTATGAGCAAGATTATCGGTATTGACTTGGGAACGACCAACAGCTGCGTGTCCGTGATGGAAGGCGGCAAGCCGGTCGTGATCGCTAACGCGGAAGGTTTCCGCACCACCCCGTCCATTGTCGCTTTCGGCAAGAACGGTGAACGCCTTGTGGGCCACGTGGCAAAGCGCCAGGCAATCACGAACCCGGAAAAGACCATTTACTCCATCAAGCGTTTCATGGGCCGTACGGCCGGCGAATGCTCCGCTGCCGAAAAGAACATGCCCTACAAGTTGGTGGGCACGGGTTCTGACCCGGTGCGCGTGCAGGTGGACGACAAGCAGTTCGCCCCTCCCGAAATTTCGGCCATGGTTCTCCAGACCATGAAGAAGATTGCCGAAGATTACCTGGGCCAGCCGGTGACGCAGGCCGTGATTACGGTCCCCGCCTACTTTAACGACTCCCAGCGTCAGGCTACGAAGGACGCCGGCAAGATTGCTGGCCTCGAAGTGCTGCGTATCGTGAACGAACCGACGGCTGCCGCCCTTGCCTACGGTCTTGACTCCAAGAAGAGCGAAAAGGTCGCCGTGTATGACCTCGGTGGCGGTACGTTCGATATCTCCATCCTGGAAATCGACGACGGCATGTTCAGCGTGAAGGCCACCAACGGCGATACGATGCTCGGCGGTGACAACTTCGACGAAGTGATTATCGACTGGATCAACGACGAATTCAAGAAGGACAATCCGGGCATCGACCTGAAGAAGGACAAGATGGCCCTGCAGCGTTTGAAAGACGCCGCGGAAAAGGCCAAGATTGACCTGTCTGCCACGACTTCCACGAACATCAACCTCCCCTTCATCACTGCCGACGCTACTGGCCCGAAACATTTGGACCTCACGCTCAGCCGTGCAAAGTTTGACCAGCTGACCGCCCACCTGGTGGAACGCTCCATGGAACCCTGCCGCAAGGCTATCGCCGACTCCGGCCTCTCCCTGAGCGAAATCGACGAAGTGATCCTGGTCGGTGGTTCGACCCGTATCCCGGCCGTGCAGGAAGCTGTGCGCAAGTTCTTCGGCAAGGAACCGAACAAGACTGTGAACCCGGACGAAGTGGTGGCTATCGGTGCTGCCGTCCAGGGTGCCGTGCTTAGCGGCGACTCCTCCGTGAAGGACGTGCTGTTGCTCGACGTGACCCCGCTTTCCCTGGGTATCGAGACTCTCGGTGGCGTGATGACCAAGCTCATCGACCGTAACACCACGATTCCGACCAAGAAGAGCCAGGTGTTCTCTACTGCCGAAGACAACCAGCCGGCCGTGACGATTCACGTGCTGCAGGGCGAACGCGAATTTGCCCGCGACAACCGTACGCTCGGCAAGTTCGACTTGACCGACCTCCCGAAGAAGCCGCGTGGCGTGCCGCAGATCGAAGTGACCTTCGATATCGACGCGAACGGCATTGTGCACGTGTCTGCCAAGGACAAGGAAACCGGTAAGGAACAGTCCATCAAGATTACTTCTTCCAGCGGCTTGTCTGAAGACGAAATCAACAAGATGGTGAAGGATGCCGAAGCCAACGCTGCCAAGGACAAGGAACAGCGCGAACTGGTGGACATCAGGAACCAGGCCGAACAGATGGCTTACCAGGCCGAAGGTCAGCTCAAGGAATTTGGCGACAAGTTGCCGGCCGACACCAAGAGCCAGCTGCAGGCTGCTATCGACGACATCAAGGCCAAGAAGGACAACGGCACCAAGGAAGAGATCAAGGCCGCTATGGACAAGCTCCAGGGCATGATCAGCTCCATGGCCCAGGCC
>OCTW010994347.1_pt1 | contig 10894 bp, 10 predicted proteins | sample 1539671 | NCBI WGS metagenome assembly OCTW01 (sample SAMN02144230, study PRJEB22623) | gut metagenome | biome: sheep rumen | host: Ovis aries | place: New Zealand | reverse complement strand
CTTGTTCATTTTAATGTGAACAGGGCTTTTTTATTGATCGTAATTTTCATATATAATACCATTAGATAGTTTTTATGATAACCGGAGTCAAAAAGATAAATACGTTAGAAAGCAGGGATATAAATGAACACAACTCTCCGAGAATTTGATTTTTTTTCAAATACAGAAACAAATATTATAAAAAACAAAACTAAGCTTGAGCCTGATTTTTACAAGAAGGGACTTAGTGGAATTGACTTGCATGAGCTGCGGATTTCTAAGAAAGCTTCTGAACGTGCTCTTTTAGACCTTTCAAGGTTATCCGAAAAACAGGTAGATAGTCTTGCCAGATGTGGCTCTTTATGTTGGTGCTGCCAACATTCGACAGATCTGAATTGCGGGTGGTTTCAAAATTTTAAACCGGTCCCCGGATGGATAGCAACTCCAGAAAGATATTTAAAAACTCGAACAACTTATATGGTGTATGATTGTCCGAATTTTTCAAGAACAGTAAGATTTACTTCTCAAAAAGATGCTCTCAAAGACGAAATTATCACTTATAAGGTAGATATTGCAGAAGATATATTGATCGGCAATGTCCGCGTCTGAATGAACTAAGTTATGCATAAACAGAGTAAGCTATGGTTGAGACTGCAGTTGTATAACGTAATTATTTTAAGGTTCTCGAAAGAGAGCCTTTTTTTTATGTAAAAAAGAGTTCTCATTTGCGAGAACTCTTTGATATAGTCTTTGAATTTTATAGATAATTCCAGAAATTTCGTATAACTTCGTCGATAGGAGCATTATTCATCAACGTTTTATCGCATAGATCTTCATTCTTTTTCTCATCATCGATAGATAATATCCTGTTCTGGATATCTTTGATAACTGCAGTCATATCTTTTGATTTATCTGAATTTTGTGCTAGCATTCGTTCAAGAAGTGAACGGATAATATCTGCTTTAGGGCGCTTGACGTATATCATCTCACACTGTTCACCGTATCTCATTTTCAATGCGTTGGCTCCTGAAAAATCAATTGGTAAAACAGCGTTTTTCCCTGAAGATAATATTCCGTCTATTTCATCTTTTGTAGTTCCATACCTGTTTCCGGCATACACTGTTGTTTCAATGAATTCTCCGTTTTTATACATACTTTCAAAAACAGCTCTTGAAACAAAATTGTACGCATCTTCTGCTTCACCGTTTCTTCTTGTTCTTGTCGTTGTTGATTTTGGAATATTAAATCTCGGATCCAGATTCAGCTTTTGGGCTATTTCGGTTTTGCCGGAGCAGCTTGGTGCTACCAGACAATATACTTTGTTATTATATACCGTTTCGTTATTGTATAGCCTGGAAACACGATCGATGAAACTCAGTATCTCTTCGTAGCTAAACACGGATATCAATCCTGTGAGATTTTCATTCCAGGGCCTTCGGTAACATATCGGAAACTTTGCGGGAGTGTCATTGAGATTATGCGGTGCATCATCCACAAGAACATCCACATGAACCAGATCCTTTCTGGAAGAAAGAATGATGTTTTCCTTTTTTATTTGGGGAAATTCTTTCATTATTTTTTCAGCTCTTATTGAAGCAAATCTGGGGTCAATGGCAGTTAATATTATAACTTCGTGTCCTCTTTGGATGAGTTCGCTTATAAAATCCACAGCTCCTTCATACAAAGGTTGTTCTTTGAAAAACTTTTCACTGGTAAAATATTTGAAGATCACATCTGTAGCTCTGCCGGTCATTCCCCATTGGTCTATTGAACTATAATCGAGAATGTTTCCGTTTTTAGCTTCAAGTTCTACAGCGTATTGCGTACACAACGCAAGTACATCATCGTAATCTATTGCTATTGTCATTTTTTTCATGTATAATCCTCCTCGTTTTTAAGACTATTCAGCTCCGTTTATCAATGTGTTATACTATTATAACTATAAGAGAAAATAACCCTCAATAAAATAAACCATATAAAATTTTTTTTGAGCACAAAAATCTGCTATAATATATATAGAAATAAATTGTATAAGGAGTGTTCTTTATGATTATTACAGATAAACAGAAAATGGCATTGATTCTTGAATATGAGGAGATTCTTGTAGGCAAAAGAAGACAATTTTCTACATATTATTTCAATGAGAATTCAGATCGCAATAATTCTATTGCCGTCGAGATCTTCAGATACCTGATAGAAAAGATCTTGGGCTGGGATCCGGAAACGGCTGAACAGAAAGTAGATTTTGAACTTTTGAAAACATATAAACTTGACAAATACCTCTCCTATATCAATTTCACTAATGAACCCAATGGCAAAGCCAGATTCTACACATCAGAAGAAAATGGTGAATCACATAAGAGGATGGTTAAGTCTGACATCCAAGTTCTTTTAAAATACGTATTTGGAGATCGATATTATGTCGATGAAAGAACGATGATCATTGAGACTTATATGGAGCTTTTAAACGGAACTTTAAAGAAGTTTCCAAAACACTTTTTTGATGTTATCAATGATGGAAAACTTAAGGTTGCTATATGTCTGCAGCATGCTATTGATCTCCAAAAAAACTTCGACAGCGTAGAGGATGTGTACAGGCTTTTTGGTGATCGTAATATCTTGAAATGGCTGGATAAGTGGAAGCTTCGTGATATTGCAGAGCAGTTTTACTCTTGTCCAATCGATTTTCTGCACGATGCGCTCCCTGAAACACAAAAAGACGAAGTTTTTTATAACTATTATAAAAATCAATACGAAGAGTTTTTGATTGAATCAGGAAGGAAATTTTAAAAGTGAAGGCGTTTAGAAAAATAATCTCAATATTGATCTCCTTATCGCTGATTTTTTTGTCTGCCTGTGAAAAAGAAGTAAATGAAACAAAAAAGGAAATACAAGCTGAGGAATGGATCAAGTCCGTTGATAGCACAGAAGAGAAACTTTCTGAACTAATAAAATCTACGGAAGATGTATACACTCTGTATGTTATCGGAAAAATGTCTGCCGAAGATTTTCTCATTGAACTTGAAGTTGAACAAAATATGCTGTTTTTTATACAGCAGAGTTATATCGAAGAAAAGAGTGAAGTATTAATCGCACCCCAAAGCAATGAAGATGCCAAAAAAGGGATCAACGCTTTTGAAGCTCTTTTTGAGGATATAAACGGACTTTATGTTGCATCTGTCAATCAGATCGGTGCTCCGTATTCAGCAGCAGAAGTATCGTTTATTTACCTCAATTACAAAGATAAAATAATCGATGATTATGCGGTTTACAGCGCAGCTGTAATACTTTCAAACAATAATGAAAATAAGGGGGCGAAGGCTGACAGTTCAGCTGATTGAAATGATAGTATTTGATGGAATGAGTGATATAGGCATCGGCAGAGAACGACAGGAAGATGTTATTTATCAGATCGCTTTGGATTCTGAAACCTTTTTATTTATTGTAGCAGATGGTATAGGTGGACTTGAAAATCAGTATAATCCTGCGGGTATTGCTTGTACTGAAGTGGTCAACCTTATAAAAAGACGATTTGAACGTGAGGGAACGTTGATTTTTGACAATGCAGATAGTTTAATGGATGAGGCTTTTTATCTTGCTAATCGTGTGCTTGGCGTCTTTAATGCATTGAATGATGAAAGATTTCCGAACTTTGGATGCAGTATGACATGCTGCATAGTTCATAAGGAAAAAGTGTATTTTTCGCATTGCGGAAATACAAGACTGCACTTGATAACGACCAACAAGAATAAGGAACCTAAAATTATTCAGATGACCGTTGACCATACAGCGAATTACAACGAATTCCTGCAGAATAAGATAGATGAGAGAGAATACATGGAAAGCATCGCTATGCATCAATTGACAAGCAATATCGGTTCGTTTGCTGATCCTCAGATACAAACAGGTTCCTTTGACTTTAAAAACGGTGTCATAGTTATAACGTCCGATGGTATCCATTGCGCTCTGTGGCAGCATATCATAATGGAGCTTGTATTAACCGCAAATAATACAAAATCTGCCGTGAGAGCGCTGATAGATGCTGCAAAGATCAGAAAATACGAAGATAATATGTCCACTATAGTTATCTTCAACGAGAAAGGATAAATGATTTGATAGGGATTTTGACAGAGAAAAACAGTGCGTTTGAAAATTTCAAAAAAGCATTAGGAGGCACAAGCGGTATTTACAACGGAGAACAGTACATTCTGACTCACGCGAAAGGTCATTTATATCAGTTTGATGAACCATACAAGCAGGTTGACGCTTCTTTATCCGGGAAATACAAAGCCTGGGACGTTTCTTTTCTACCATGGGATGAAAAGGAGTTTAAATGGCGAAGGGTAAAAAAGCCCGGCTCTGACGCATTACTAAAGGAAATATATAGTGTATTGTCTAAATGTGATGAAATAGTCATAGCGACTGATGATGATCCTTCCGGAGAGGGTGAACTGCTTGCATGGGAGATTTTGAGCGAATTGAAGCTTAAGCCCAGAAAATATTCAAGAATGTACTTCCCTGATGAAGCTGCTCCTAATATTCAAAAAGCCTTTATAAACAGAAAAATAATTCCCTCAATGGATGAAGATATGGATTACATTAAGGCTCTTTATCGCACTAAATGGGATTTTATTTCTATTCAGTTCACAAGAATTGCCACTATCTTTGGCGATGGAAGGTCGGTTCTCAGGCAGGGACGCTTGAAGTCTGCGATGGTCTGGCTGGTAGGTGAGCAGCTTAAAGCTGTAAGTGAATACAAAAAAACTCCTTTCTATCAGTCGAGGTTCAAGGATGAAAATGGTAATGTATACACTAATAATGCCGAAGAAAAATACAAAAACAAAGCTGATGTTCCCGATAAATACAAATCCTCCGGCGTTGTTGTTGATTCAAAAGAGATGAAAAAGCAGCCGCCCGGAAAACTCCTTGATCTTGCTGCATTATCATCTATTTTATCTGCCAAAGGCATAAAGTCCAAAGAACTGTTGACTACTTATCAGAAAATGTATGAGGATCAGATAGTAAGTTATCCGAGAACCGAAGATAAAAAGATAACTATAGAACAGTTTAATGAACTTCTTCCCCAAATTGATGAGATAGCTAATGTGGTTGGAGTTAAGACTTCCCTGCTGACACATAGGACTCCAAGAAAAACTCATATATCTTCAGGCTGTGCGCATGGAGCCAATCGCCCCGGCCCGGTTGTTCCTAAGTCATTAAGTGCTCTTAAAAAGTATGGAAAAGGAGCAGAAGAGATTTACACTACACTTGCTAAAAACTATCTGGCAATGCTGGCAGAGGATTATGAATATGAACTTCAAAAAGGACATGTTCAAGCCTATCCCGAATTTACGGGAAAAGTAGCAGTTCCCCAAAAGATAGGATATAAGGCAGTGTTCAATTATGCTGACGATGATGAAGAAAAAACAATAGGAAAAGAACTCGGGAAAAACGCATCACCGTTTATACATGAGGGATACGCCAAAAAGCCAACAGCCCCTTCACAAAAATGGTTAATGAAACAACTTGAAAAATATGATGTTGGCACAGGTGCTACACGAGTAAGTACCTATTCTGAGGTTACGGATGAATCAGCAAAATTTCCGTTACTTATAGATAAAAAAGGCAAGATAACCATGACTCAGTACGGTGAAATGAGCTACAGGATCTTACCGGGAACAAATATTGGAAACATTAAGATAACAGAACAAGTTATGTTCAATATGAAGGAAATCGCATCGGGAAAAAGTGATCCGGAAAGCTTACTCAGTGAGATACAGGAGTTAGTAAAGCATGACATCGAGATAATGAAGAAAAACGGTGCAGTTATGCGGTCTGCTTTGTCGATCAAGCCTGTTGAGATCAAGGATAAGGTCGTTGGTGAATGGAAAGGAAAAACCATTAGGATCAGTCCTGTATGGGGTGGGCATACATTTACAAATGAAGAATTAAATGATTTGTTTGCCGGAAAATCCATCAAACTAACCGGAATCAGAAGTAAAGAAGGAAATGTTTATAACGTGATCGGAAAACTTGCAGAGCAAGAATATAAGGGACATAAATTTATAGGTTTTCAACGTGAAAAATTTGTATAAACGAAAAGAGAACTCTTTTGCTGTTAAGCGTTAGAGTTCTCTTTTTTGGCTCTTATATTCTGAATATTTGACGTTCAAGCCTATTTACCGATAACAAAACAGAAAACATATTTTATTTACAATCAAAATGGCAGCATATGCATTTCAATCATAAAATATCTGTTTGTAAGTTCAGTCTTCAGTTTTTGATTTTTTTCGATCATATTCCAGGATACATTCGCGTAACGGTCGTTCTTCTTCTATCAGATCAAGCATCATTGAGAACCATTTATCATATTCTAAACCTGATTTCATGATGAATTCAGTAAGCGAATAGAAAGCTGCTTTCTTTTTAGCATCAGTTTTGTTTTTGGAATATGCAAAGTTTTGTATACCATTGTATTTGCATTGACACGCCCAGACTTTAGCAATACGTACAAATTCGTATTCGGGTTTGTCAATATATTTCTTTTGATACAATTCCTGAAGCTGATTTATCGCATCTTCTACTCTCGGCTCGATATTTATGTTTTTTAAAACAAGCCATAAACCGATTTCCTTTAAAAAATCCACTGCTTTTTTTGCGGCATTTTCTTTTGCCAAAGAACGAGTTGATCCTTCTTTCCCGACTTTTTCCTGAATCGTTTCGATCCCTTTATCATTTTCGGGCAGAGAAAATCGTATCACACATTCAAAACACTCTGTATCATCAGGCTTGATTTTTTGAAAAACTTTATACTCTGGTATCTTGCCAAAATGCTTCTGATGCCATTTGTTCATTTCGTCAAAATAACAGTCATGACCCAAAGGTGGTATACAGAAATTGATCAAATTAAATACGACTTTCTCAAGAGTGGACCAATCCCAGTTGCAGTCAAAAGCTACAGCACCTATGATTGCTTCTATAATATCTCCGCGGCTGTTTTGTGATTTTTTCTCGCCTTTACCATAAAGAATGAAACGGTCAAACCCCAGTGTAGTTGCGCGTTCGGCAAGGAATTCCTTGTTAACATACTGTGTACGAAGTTTTGTCATATAACCCTTGTCTCGTTCCGGACTTAACCATGCTACTCCATCGACGTACTCCGGTAAATTTAATATGTTCTGTTTGACGATTTCTTTTGTCACCATTGCATTCAGTACTGCATTACCTAAAAATTCAAATTGTTCGCTGCACCACGTAAGATGATATTCTTCCTTAAAGGCTTTCCTCGTAAAAGCTTGTCTTAGCAGGTTCTCATTTTGAAATTTGTATCCAGTTATACTGCTCAGATAACTTACAGGATCATTTCCAGCGTCATTAACGGATATTTTATGAAGGTTTGCAAAATCAGCAGGGGCGCTCTCATAATTTTCGATAAGGAATTTCCCATCCCAAAATCCGTCTCCTATTTCAGGGCGCCACTCATACTCACATTCTTCATCTTGTTCAAGTTGAAGAAGCTTAAGTTCCTTCAACTCCTCTGGAGTTTTACAGGTATGGTTTTGGATATATATATTATAATAGTTTTTATTAAGTGTATAATCAGGATTCAGTCTGCCTATCCTTACCTGTTCGTCCATATACTCTTTGATTTTGGGGTAATCTTCATTAAAATATTTTTGAACATCTTTTGAGTTTCTAATAGGTATATTTGAATGAGATAACTTATCTGCTAAATCCCATCTCGGTCTCGGCCACACACAGTTTTCCGGCCACTTTTTTTCATGCATAAAAAATACCTCCCATAAATTTGGTTGAATGATCAACTCATGGAGGCAAAATCAGCAAATATACAGCAAAAACTATATGAGATACACAGAGGTAGCCCATATTGTGATATACTAAAATAAACCCATTTCTTAAATCAAACTCTGCAAATAAATCATCTCATCAAGAAAAACTCCATGTTCAATAATCTTTGATGAATCTGTTTTTTGCACAACTCTAAACAAAGAAATAGAATCAAATATATTATTAATTCATTAATACCATAATAAACATTTTTCTGAATGCCGCCACTCTGCCCAAAAGCTGTTCATAGCTTATGACCAGGCGCACGAACACACAGCAAAACGATCTATGCCATCCATGTTGTGTACATTGTAGCATATCCAATCTTGTTTGTAAACTGTTTCTCGCTTTTTATAACTATTTTTTGTAAATTCGCACAAAAGAAGCCATTGCTTTATAGGCATATTCACAAACATTTTCTTGCTATGGTTGTATTATATAATATATGGAGAAATTTATATCATATGCATGATGGATTGTCAGGAAATACCGCCTAACGCATGACAAAAGACACGAGTTAGGCGGTAAAATCGACAATTATAGTTATTTATCTGACAACAGTTTGTTCCTTTGTATTTCAATCACACTCGGAAGAAAACAAAACAGTTAACTTGTATTACTCCTCTTCTATTGCAACTTCTTCGGTTTTTATAAGTTCCTTATTATTATCATCCCAGGCTCTCATAAGAATATCCAGTTCATCATCATTTATGGAAGAAAGTGTTTCGCCTGTTAATGTATGCAAAGCTATTATTATAGCATAGTAAAATACTGATTGATTGTTCTTTTGTGTCTTGGTACGCATTGTTTTAAGGATAAATTCAGCTATTTTGGATGCAGCATGATACATCTTAGAATTTATGTATAATTCCTTATTGTTTATTTTTACGATCATAAAATTATCCCCTTTTTCAATTATCTTTCTTTACTATCCAACTGGAACGTTCAAATGGCTGAACATAAGTTTCATTGTCGGATAGTTCATAGCCGAGAGATTGAGCAAGTAAAGCTGCTCTTTCTGAGGCTTTCTTTCCTTCCGGTAATTTGCGAATATAACCGTTTATACGCTTGATCTCTGTTTCATAGCGATCATCTCCGGCAATTGTACGAATATGCTTTATTTCCATTGGAACTCTAAGTTTTCCACCTATTGAAGTAAATGTTATCTTTGCAGAGCTATCGCAGAGATAATCATTGTAGGATTCTGATGTTGGTAAGATATTCGTGTCGGAACCAACAAATGCTGCATAACACCATAAAATCGTGTTTTCGATACAATTACCTAAAAATTCAGTCTGTTCTTTTGTAAATGTAAACATGGAGGTAAACTGCTTGGTTTGCGTGTTGTAAAAACCTGCCGTTTCGCCTTGTGTAGTTTCTATTCGATAAAGGCAGATAATTGCTCCATTGTGATAAATTTCCTTGAGTAATACATCTTTTATGAAGGTACTGTCTTCAAAGTGAATCTTTAATCCGTTAGCAGAAAGAGTTTTGCGGCGGTGAGAAAGCGTTTCTTTTAATGTATCGCTATTCTTCTTAAAACCGGGCACCTCTTTAAGATATGATCCAAGGTTGGGATTAAAGCCTGTTTGAGGGATAATATCTATCGTGAACTCATTGATGTATGGTGTCAGATAGGCTACTGAGTTTGTATGTATATGTTGTGTAACGCGAAGTATCTCGGCATCATCCAATGAGTTGAGCTTGTATCCGTGTTTAGCGTATATTTTGAGCATGAGCTCCGTCGTAATGATGTCAGGTGATGTAAGTGCCAGGTGTTCGATTTCATGTACACAGAAGTCCAGACTGGGACAGATATCATCTACCTCAATTATCTCCCCTTTTGTTGTTACGCCTGCAACCATTTTATTTAATTCAAACTTATTCTTACGTAAAAATTCAGTCTGATTCAGCAACAGATTGACATAAGCACGATAAACAAGCTGCCGTTTTGTGTCCATAACCTTCATATCCTCATTTTGGAAGTGGGACATGAATTCAAAAAAGTGCATATAATAGTTATTCTTTTTGATAGTCGAAGCCATTTTCAGATAGAATTCGTAGAGTTGTTCTACAAAGACATCCGGCTTTTCTTTTGCCATTTCCAGAACATACTGATATCTTCCTACAAAACTGCCGAAATTTGTATCCTTAACAAGCATATACAATTCAAGGAACAGATCATCAGCAGATACGTCACTAATCAAATCTATAATACTCGCAGCAGCCAGCAGTGTCCTTCTGTGAAGAACATAAATAGATTCACCTTTAGAGTAGTATTTCTTATCAACCTTTTTTGCGTGTTTTATATACCATTCTTTTACATTATTCATTTTTATTTCTCCTGTTTGTTTTGATATGTCCTATATATAATTATTATAGCAGATTTTTTGAAAAAAATAAAGCTCCTGTTAAAACAAGAGCTTTAGCGATCAAATATTTAATTCAGGTAGGGCTTGATCATTTCTCTTAATTTATCAAGTATTTCATTAAAAATGCTTTCAAAATTCTGAGATTGATCATTAAGCAAATCCGTTAGTTTAGTGTATCCCCTACTCTTAACAGCCTCTCTGTAGATAGGTCTTACGAATTCGGGAATGTTTTTAGGAAACTCGCTGATCTTTTCTGCATATGACAGTTGGTTGTTATCTTTTACTGATTTTATATACGAAGCTATCGTGCGGACAAGTTTCTTCTTGTCTTCAGAATTGATGTCGTTTTTTTGTAATTGCCTTTCATTCCACATGACCATAGCCTTTTTTATGTCAAAGGTTTCAGAAGTGTTGTGGCTTGTATTATCAGGGCTTGATTCGGATTTTACCTCGGGTGTTTCAATTGGCTTAAGCGGCATTTTTTCAGCCGCTGTATTACCATTATATTTGTTTTCCAGTACCCTCATTTCTTCCTGCATTTTCGGATCATCCGATACGAGGTATAATAGTTTACCGTCTTCAATAAGCATTATATCACCTTTCCTTAGTTAATTGTTTGAGTATTGCAGAACCGAAGTCATTAAGGAGATCTGAAAGATTAGCGTTTTCTGTGAAATTAACTCCGTAGATCTCTT